>OBEQ011146455.1_pt1 | contig 16799 bp, 14 predicted proteins | sample 1670901 | NCBI WGS metagenome assembly OBEQ01 (sample SAMEA104232315, study PRJEB22302) | groundwater metagenome | biome: forest; feature: aquifer; material: groundwater | place: USA | collected 2011-08-07 | depth 5.4 m
GAATTATTGAGCAGGGGAGTCACGAGATATTATTACAAAAAGAGTCGAGCCTGTATGCACGGCTTTGGGCGTTGCAATCGGGCGGATTCTTGAAGGATGAGAAATGAGGTGAAGAATTTACAAATCAGGGGAGAGTAAATTCAAGAGGCATTTCAAAGAGGCTTCTATTGACAAGAACATTTTTATTGGGTAATGTTTTGTTTCGCAAATGTACCTTGACTGAAGGGAGCAGAAGAACGTGGACAGGAATCTCATCGCGTCTGCGATCGCAGGCGCAATTGTTTTGGCAAGTGGTTGCCAGAGCGAGAAACTATACAAATTTCCAGAGTTTAAAAGTGTCGAAGTTAATGAAAAAGATCCAGTAGCCCAAGAGGCGAAAAAGTTTTTTGATGAGTATCAGGCGGCTGTGAAGGCTGATTCTGAGAATGCTCAACATAATTTTGATTCTACGTATAACAGGTTTGTCGTAAGAGTCAAGCCGTTCGTGGCGCTGCCAGAAGCTTCATTTTCTGACGGTGGACAAAGCTATTTTTTGGCGAATGAAAAACTTAATGTGTATCTGATCAAAAAAGGATGGCTGTTTCGGATAAACGATACTTTTGTTACGAATGAGCAAGGTGAACAAAGACCAATACGTTTTCTCGTTCTTGGGAAAGTTCACTCTCTCCGCAACGCCACTGTGATTGGTTTGGACAAAAAACCAATTCATTACCAAGAAATAATTATCTCAGATGCTCGCCAGACGAAAACTCATGATCAGACTTTTCGCTTTACCTCATTTACAGAAGCGACTACGGTCTACCATTTTTTGGATGAGTATGCCAAGATGGCGGACAATGTTGAAAGAGATCTGAGTGAAGATAGAGATGAACTGAGTGTTCAAGAATGGTCCGGAATTTTTGCAAAGTTCGGCGGAGGGACTAAATTTAATACAATAGTCCTTTCTGACCTACTTCGCGGATCGTCCATGCATGAAAGAGAGCATGTCATCGACTATGAGTTGTCTGCGATGCGGTCAACCAAGGAATATGCTGCCGTTTTAAAGATAAAGTTACTCATGGAGATCCGCGGCTTGCTTGCCCAGATCGCCCATAGCGGTACAGAGATTTATGGTTTCTCGCATGCCTTTGATTGGGCAGATTCCAGCGAGACTGTAAATAGGCTTGCCGGTGATACTGTGGTAAACGTCATCGGGATTCCGCCGAAAGATGAATTTGATCCGCGGAGATACTTGCGGGACAAAGCGCTACAAGAATTACAGAAAAGCGATGAGATTGTTTTATCTGCTCTAAAATTTAAAGACGACCCTGATCCGGTAGATCGCGCACGAAGATCGCACGAAGATCAGAAATAGTCGTCATCTCTTTGGGGTGGGCCCGTGTCCACCTCCTTTTATTTCATTCCCATACATGCTAATCTAAGCACCATTCGTTTTTAATAATTTTCCACCATGAACGATTCGATTTTGATCAAAGGAGCGCGTCAGCACAATTTAAAAAATATTGATGTAAAGATTCCCATCAACACTTTTACCGTGATTACCGGACTTTCCGGAAGCGGGAAGAGTAGTCTTGCGTTTGATACCTTATACGCAGAAGGTCAGCGTCGGTACGTGGAGAGTCTTAGTGCGTATGCACGCCAATTTTTAGGCGTTATGGATAAGCCAGACGTTGACTCCATCAAAGGATTGAGTCCTGCGATTGCGATCCAACAAAAACGGCTCTCGCAAAATCCTCGCTCTACGGTAGGTACTGTTACAGAAATTTATGACTATCTTCGTCTTTTGTTTGCGCGTATCGGGATACCGCATTGTCCGCAATGCGGCAAAAAAATAACCCATCAAGACGCGCAGTCTATTGCTAAGCAGATTCTTGCTGAGTATAAGAACCAACGCGTGCAGATTCTTGCGCCGATTGTACAGAGCCGTAAAGGCACATACGATTATCTTTTTCCTGATTTAAAAAAACAAGGCTTTACGCGCGTCCGCGTCGATGGAGTGTTTTATAATCTCGGCACGGAAAGCATACTTCTCAAGCGCTATGCAAAACATACAATAGAAGTGCTCATTGATCGCTTTGAAGTTTCTTCGGCCGAGAAATCACGAATACAAGAGGCAGTGGAAAAGGGTCTTAGCCATGGAAATGGATTCATTCTCGCTCTCGTTGATAAAAATCAAGTGACTGAAGGCAAAAAACGCTATGAAGAAAAAATGTTTAGTAAACATCTTGCGTGTATTGACGATGGCATTAGTTTTGACGAATTGCAACCGCGCATGTTTTCTTTTAACGCCCCGCAGGGAGCGTGTGGGGAGTGCCATGGGCTTGGCGTGATACAAGAATTTGATGAACAATTGATTGTCCCTGATCCGACTCGTTCTATCAGAGACGGGGCGATAGTTCCATGGATGAGATCTGTTATGTGGGTGCGTCAATCAACCCTCGCAACACTATCGCAACTTGCAGGATTTTCACTCACAGATCCGTATCAGAATTTGCCAGAGGACGTAAAAAAACTTTTGCTTGAAGGAGATGCCAAGGCCGGATATGAAGGGATCATCCCTCAACTCAAGCGTTATTATCACCAGACAAAATCCGAGGAGCGAAGATCTGACATCGCGCAGTTTATGAGAGAACACCAGTGTCCCACATGCAAAGGGAAACGTCTTAAAAAAGAAAGCCTTTTTGTGAGGATTGGTGAAAAATCAATTATCGAGGTAACAGACATGGCCGTGAAAGACGCGTTTATATTTTTTCAAAAGCTTTCTTTGAGTGAAACTCAACAAAAAATTGCCAAACAAATTATTAAAGAGATCAATGCGCGACTCTCATTTCTGCTTAATGTCGGACTTGAGTATCTTACGCTTTCTCGAAAAGCAGGTACATTGTCGGGAGGAGAAGCCCAACGCATTCATCTGGCGACTCAGATCGGTTCGGAACTCCGCGGGGTTTTATATATTCTCGATGAGCCTTCCATCGGCCTTCATCAGCGAGATAATAAACGTTTATTGGAAACTCTCAAGAATCTTCGAGATATCGGAAACACGGTTATAGTAGTAGAGCACGATGAAGAAACAATCCTTGAGGCCGACTATGTACTTGATATTGGTCCCGGTGCAGGGGTGCATGGAGGGCTTGTGGTTGCGCAGGGCACTCCCGCAGACATTATGCGTTCAACCAAGTCTCTTACGGGTCAATACCTGTCTGGCAAGAAAAAAATTGATATTCCAAAAGAGCGACGACATCCCCGCGGGAGTATTACAATCAAAGGCGCTCGAGAACATAATCTTAAGAATATTGATGTTTCTTTTCCTCTGGCAGTCTTTTGTTGCGTGACAGGAGTTTCTGGTAGCGGCAAAAGCACACTTGTTACAGAGACGCTCTATCCGATACTTGCCAAACGGTTTTATGGTGCCTTGGAGGAACCCGGCGCGTATGATTCCATAGATGGAATGGCATATCTCGATAAGGTAGTTATCATTGATCAGAATCCGATTGGCAGGACACCTCGCTCAAACCCCGCAACATATACAGGAGTATTTACCTATGTCAGGGAGTTGTTTGCCGCAACGAAGGAATCCCGTATGCGCGGATATGGGCCGGGACGTTTCAGTTTTAATGTTGATGAAGGAAGATGCGGAAACTGCCAAGGAGATGGTGTCATAAAAATTGAGATGCATTTTTTGCCCGATGTATATATTTCATGCGAGGTATGTCTCGGTAAACGATATGACGAGGAGACACTCTCGATTTTTTATAAAGAAAAAACAATTGCCGATGTGTTATCTATGACCGTAGAAGAGGCGTTGGTTTTTTTCAATCCAATCCCGAGAATAAAAAATAAACTTCAAACAATTTTTGATGTGGGCTTGGGATATATTCATCTTGGACAGTCCGCAACTACGCTTTCAGGAGGAGAGGCTCAGCGAATTAAACTTGCTACAGAACTTTCTCGCCGTGATACCAGCCAGACTATGTACATTCTCGATGAGCCTACCACTGGCCTTCATTTTGAGGATATTAATAAATTATTATCCGTACTGAGTCGGCTTGTAGAGAAAGGGAATACCGTACTTGTGATTGAACATAATCTGGATGTCATAAAAACGGCAGATTATATTATAGATCTTGGTCCTGAGGGAGGGGATGGAGGAGGTCGTATTATTGCGCAAGGAAAACCGGAAGAAATTGTAAAAGTCGCTGCGAGTTATACGGGGCAATACTTAAAAAAAGTTTTGAAGTAAAAAAAAGGAAGCCGGCAGCTTCCTGGGTCGAACGAGGTATCTCCAAAGAGATGGCGGTGCTCGCTCGATCGCGGGGAAATGCTGCCGACTTGCCGGCCGGTTGGGGAGGGAACCGAGGTTAATACCAAGCAGAAAAGACATTTTGAACCAGGAAGCTCAGGGCGGTCACTGCCGAAGCGGCGACGAGGATGAGTCTCGACGGAGAACTGATTCGTTCGTAAACAAACCAAACTCCGAAGGCGATCACTGCCCACACGAGTAGCTTGCCGTTTGTCAACAATGCGCCGACCGCGAGGATCGAGAGCATAATTGCGGCAGGACCCATGTCCTGTGCTTCCTTTTTTTTGCTAGTCCTATCTCGTCTGGCGTTATTGGCCAGATTCGGTGCTGCTGCGGACATCGTCCGCAGGTTTCCGTTGGTGTGCATGGGGTTGCACCTCCGTAAGGGCAAATACTATCACGAGTCGAAAATCACGTCACCCCTCGACTGTGTGCAAGTCTGGTGATAACATGTGCAGAACCATGAAGAAAAAATCATTTCCATTATATTTATATATCAAAATAAATACCTGAATCATTATATGATTCTGTGGGTAAGATAAGCTTATAATAACATGCGCCAAGAAGTGAGAAAAAAAATTACATCATTTCCAAATCAGCCCGGTTGTTATTTGATGAAAAATGAGGACGAGAAAGTTTTGTATGTAGGCAAGGCTAAGGATTTGAGGAAGCGCGTATCTTCGTATTGGCGCGCGCGTGATGTAAAAACATTTGCCCTCGTGCAAGAAATTCGTGACATAGAATACATTGTTACGAATAGCGAAGTTGAGGCATTGATTCTTGAGGCTCAACTTATCCAACAGCACCATCCTAAATATAATATCGATCTTCAGTCACCCGGACGATATGCCTTTATAAAAATCACAAACGAAGAATACCCACGACTTTTGATTGCAAGAAGATTAGAAAAAAATGGAACGTTTATCGGGCCATATACTTGTGCGAGTGCGCGTAATGAGGCGGTGCGGTCAGCCTATCGGATATTCCGGTTGTGCAAACTGCGTACAAAAAAAGGTAAACCATGTTTTCGATATCATCTTGGATATTGCAGCGGTGCGTGCGCTGGGATTATTTCACTACACGAATATCAATCCACTATCCGTCAAGTTAAGAAATTCTTACGGGGAAATTTTATATCTCTTGTAAAAGAAACAAAAGCGCAGATGGACAGAGCCGCTTCCAAGGAGCAATTTGAAAAAGCAAAAGTATATCGCGATCGGCTTCTTGCATTGGAGAAACTCAATAAGCAGGAAGTTTCTCGGTCAAAACATTACGATCAAGATGTCGTAAATGGAATCTTTTCGCAGAACTCAGCGCGTATTCAAATATTTCATTTTCATCGAGGCATTATTTCAGGCAGAAAAGAATTCACGTTTGATCTTACTACGATTCAGAGAAGCGAGCCCGAAGAAATAATCTTTGATTTTCTTTCCCTATACTATCGGAGCCACGATGTGCCAAGAGAGATCATCGTACCGATGCGTTTAGGTGAGCAACAAACATTAGAAAAACTCCTTGAGAATCTGAGCGGTCAGAAAGTTAGCCTTATTGTCCCTCAGAAAGGACAAAACAAAAAACTATTAGATCTGGTGAAAAAAAATCTTCTCTCTGTGCATGGACACGATGAGGGACAGCTTGTCGAGCTTCAAGAAGCGCTTCATCTCTCATCAATGCCGGTGCGGATCGCTTGCGTGGATATTTCCACGCTTAGCGGGACAAACACAGTAGGATCGCTGATCCAATTTGTGAATGGACAGCCCTGGAAAGGCGGATACCGAAAGTTCCGCATCAAAAACGTAACAGGAGTCAATGATTATGCGGCAATAGAGGAGCTGGTGTCACGGTTTGGAGCAAGAGTGTTGGAAGAAAAAGAAGCAGCTCCTGACTTACTGATGATTGATGGCGGAAAAGGACAATTGCGAAGCGCACAGAAATCTTTGCGGGCGTTAAACTTAGCAATTCCAACCATTGCTCTTGCGAAACGTCTGGAAGAAATCTATATTGTGGGATCACCTTACCCATTACACCTTTCTGCTCGCAGCACCGCATTACAGCTCTTGCGCGCAATCCGTGATGAAGCGCATCGCTTTGCGATTACCTATCAAAAGAAAAGGAGAAAATATGGGAAATAATTTTTGGCAAAAACTCCCATCTCCATTTTTCGTCCTTGCTCCGATGGCAAATGTTACGGACGCGGCATTTCGCCAGATTATTGCGCAATATGGCAAACCACATGTAATGATTACTGAATTTGTCTCCTGTCATGGCCTCTGTTCTGTCGGTAAAGAAAAGTTGTTACCTGATCTTTGGTATTCGGAAATTGAGAGACCCATCGTTGCGCAAATTTTCGGATCAGATCCTGAACATTTTTATCAATGTGCACAACTTCTCGCAGAGAAAGGTTTTGACGGGATTGATATCAACATGGGGTGTCCGGATAAGAATGTAGAAAAACAGGGAGCAGGCGCTGCTCTCATGAAAGACCCAAAGCGCGCTCAAGAAATTATCCGCGCTACAAAGAGAGGCGCTCCGCATCTGCCAGTGTCAGTAAAAACTCGTCTTGGATATTCAAAAATAACCATCGAGGAGTGGTTGCCATATCTTTTTGAGATGGAGCTAAGCGCAATCACCATTCATGGACGTACCAGAAAAGAAATGTCCGCAGTTCCTGCGCATTGGGATGTGATCGGACAAGTGGTTGAGATGGCAAAAAAATATGATTCTTCGACTAAGCGACCTCGTATCATTGGGAATGGTGATGTTGGCAGCCTCGTTGATGCTCGCAGTAAGGTAAAAGAATATGGTGTTGATGGCGTGATGATCGGCAGAGGAATTTTTGGTAATCCATGGTTTTTCAATGAGGCAAAAACGAGTGAAGAAATTCCTCTTTCAGAACGTCTTCGCGTGATGCTGGAGCATACGAAATTGTTTGAAGAAAAATTTAAGGGAATCAAGTCATTCGATATTATGAAAAAACATTACAAGGCGTATGTATCCGGATTTGAAGGAGCAAAGGAATTGCGCAATGAATTGATGAATACGAAGAATGCGCAAGAGGTTGAAAAAATTTTAAAAGAACGAATGTGAGTTTAAAAAAAAGAGAGGCCTCGCAACGCGCGTGGCCGAAAAAATTCCGAAAGAACACGTAGACTGTGTGTGTGCGAGATCAAAGCTGAACACCTTCCTCGGCGCACCATTGCCTGAGCAGATCTACCGGCACGCCAATTTGAACCGCAACCGTGTTGATAAGCCCATACGTATCTAGGCGCGCCTCGAGGAGTTCCTTATTTTTATATCTTTTTTCCATTCTTTTAAAGAACCAATGGAGCTCATCCGGCAACGCTATGCCCAAGCGTTCCGATGCCATCTTAATTTTATAGAGACTTTTTTTGACAGTACACCCTACAGTATGGGCCTTCATACCCAGTGTCCGCCTAGTCTCTTCTAGAGATACCAGGGAATCCTTATTCCCGTCACCAAAAATCATCAAGACTTTTGATTTCATATCTGAGTCGAGAGAATCCAGTACTCTCGGGTACTCAGTAAGCAAATTGCCGATTTTTATACGATCTTCATCAAGACCAAATATACCAGTCGTTTTTAATCCGAATTTAGCTCTATAGTACTCAATGTTTTTTACTGTGGTGTCGTTCGCCATTGCAATCTCTTCCGAGCTCAATCCTGCTCGAATTTGTTGCGCTAACCATTCGCGGTTAGCGTATTTTTTTTCTTTCTTTGTTTTTAAAGGAACCATTTCCTCCTGTCTCCTTTCTTCTTTTTGGATAATACGTCATTGATTCAAGTTATGTCAATTACTGGATACTGTAATTATAAAAGATTCTATTGACTTTCCACTAGAATCCTGATACCATTTCACAGTAAGGAAAGTCTAAAAAGTAATGCAATTTTTCTATGCCTTATCAATATCGAGCAACAGTTACGTCAAAAGGACAGATTACTATTCCTAAAGCTGTACGCGAGAGATTGCACCTTGATCGCACTGCCCAGATTATATTAGAAATCCCTCGCAGTAATTCAGTGGTGCGTATTCGCCCGTCTCTTGATTTTTTGGAGATTGCAAAGCAACTCTCAAAAAAGGTCAAGAAAAAAGCGAGAGTGAATCCAGAAAAAGCACGTTTTTTGAAAGAAAAAACCTATGGCCGCATCTAGATATTTTCTTGATGCAAACATCTTTCTCCGACTGATCGATCGGGCAGACCGAGTAAAGACGAGCAATTGCGAAGAGCTTTTTCGATTATTTCAGAAGAAAAAATTTGATATCTTGACATCTCAGCTTGTTCTTGGTGAGGTAGTATGGACAGCAATGAAATTGTATCAACTCAAACGTTCTGATACACTACGATTCTTACAGAGCATTGCTGAAATTCCCGGTTTGGATATTGTCGATCGTTGTGACTTGAGCATTGCCGTTTCATTCTATGAGCGATTTTCGGTTTCACTTACAGACGCGTTTATCGCAGCATCTCTTCTATCATTTTCTTCACCGACCCTCCTTGTTTCATATGATCGGGATTTTGATAAAATGAACGTACCGAGAATAGAACCCGGCGCATTAGTAAAAAGGATATCAAAATGATAAGCATTGCATATAAGATATGAATGGGAAAAAAGAAACAGCACGAATAGAAGTGCTATCTCCCGAAAAAGCGCGGGATGTTTTTGCGATTGAAAGGAAGCGGGCAGAGACAATGCGAAAAACGCTCTTGAAAGGAGAACGTGATTGGCTACTTTCGCCTGACGATGAAGGAAATCCTTTTGTTCTCTCAGAATTTGCGAAAGCCCGAGAATTGCATATATTAAAAGAAGTACGAGGTCGTCTTGATCGAATGCAGGCAGAAGCACTAAAAGCAGGGAAGAGAGCATTGACGAATGAGGAATACGACACGCGACTTGAACGAGAAATACACGATAGTAAATATTTTCCTGTATTGTTTGTAAGCGCTCCTCATGTTGAACGCGAAATCCATGCATCATTTCCCGGAGAGCCAACGCCCTTGATGTACGCAACGTCAGTACTTGATCGCTATCTTCGCGTTGATGAATTTCCAAGTCTTCACGTTCCAGAAGTTAAGGCAGTACTGAATCCAGGTTCCTATACCCTCGCCTTTGAGAAGCAACTCCGAGAGTACGTCGAACGATGGAGGCCACGAGTTGTCGGGATTAGCAATATCTCTGAAGGACATTATTATGCGATTAAGATAGCTCAGATTGTTAAAGATCTTTCCCCTCAGACAATAGTGATTATGGGTGGATCACATGAGGATGGAACAAATCCAGAAGTATATTCTAGAGCCGTGCAACTTTCGAAGAGTAAAGAAGTTGTTTCAGCTCCCGGCGTACCGAAGCCACGACCAGAAGTGTATAATCTTTCGGCCGAGCAGTTGCAAAGGATGGAGACGTTGAGAACTCTTGCGACAAGAGGTGAAAAAACACTTATTGATTTTGTCATTGCAGGTGACGCGCCATATGTCCTGATGGAACTCATGAAGATAATCGCGGATCATCCACAGGCAAGCACAGGTGACCTAAAAAAAATTATTCTCAAAAAACGCATTGAATTTTCAAAGATAGAGGGAAGTGGAAATATATTTTTCTATTCCAAGGATTCGACAACCATTGAGAGTATTTCCTTGAGCGGAACACCGCTTGATCGCAACAAACTTCCGTTTATTTTCCGCGGACGTTTAACTGAAGAGAATCGATTCCCTGTATTTGGAGGGAAGAAGACTGCACAAATGATGGCGTGTGATGGCTGTAAATATGCTTGCGATTTCTGTCGTGAGTCAGCAGATTCGGTATTGTATCAAGTCCCAAAACTTGAACAAAGAGATCCCCAAAACGTTATCAAAGAAATTGCTCTCCTCCATGAACAGGGATATGAAGCAATTTTTTTTGACGACAGCACATTTACACAATCAAAGCGGGGAACGAACGATCTTTTAAACTTAATGATCGAAAAAAGAAAAGAAGGAGTCGCTTTTGAATGGGGATGTCAGACGACTATTAAAGATGTTGATCCTGAGTTACTACACAAGATGCATGAAGCTGGCTGCACATACATATATTTCGGACTTGAGCAGGCAGAACCAGGAGAAGGGAAAGTCCAGAAAGTTATCGTTGCTTTACCAACCTTAAAAGGCATTACATGGGCAGAACAATTTAGGCTTGTCTGTGCATGGTGTAAGGATGCTAATATTCGCGTAGGTACATCTCTTCAGTTTGGGCTTACGGAGACACCTGATCAAAGGAAAGGAACGATCGATCTCGTAGCCGAGATGTATAGGGAGGGCATATTAGCAAACAACTCCGTTGCACTCAATATCAATACACCGTATCCCGGAACAGAAGAATGGGTAGAACTTATGAAGCGTTCAGAGAAGCGATTACCCGATTTTCGAGAGAGACTTCAGCGTCATCCAAGATTTGAAACAGCGCATCAATTTGCAACGCTTGCATGGGAGACTGCTGATGAAATATATTCTTATGCGCGTTCACATCTCGGTGAAGGACTCGTTGGAGTCCGATTTTCCAATGAAGCGATCCAAGCGCATATCATGAAATTTCGGCAGGCGTTTTCTCGAGATTTTTATTTTGACGATGCCCTCTATCAAGAATATCTCGAGGGTAGGAAAAAGGGAGTACACTTGAATGCCGCATCTCTCTCCGTACCATTTTCGAACGCTCGCATGATAGCAAAAAATATGTTTGAACATGAAAGAGAGTTGAACGAAGCGCAGAAGCGAGTAATTTTTTCAGATGCGCGACGCAAAGCCGCAGAGCTCGTAAATCTCCCTGATGTAAGTGGAGTAGTGTTGGCCCGAAATACTACAGAGGCTGCAAGTTTTGTATACTGGCTTGCGGGCTTAAAAGAAGGCGATAAAATAATTCTTACGAATTCAGAACATCTTTCGCTTCAACGTATGTTTGAGTTGCATCTCGATCATGGAAATCCGAAGCGAGAGGATCGATGGTCCACATGGCCGACATGGTATGCGAAGCGTGGCCCACAGTACCCTGATTTCATCCCAGATAAAACAGGCGTTGAAACAAAGGTTATCGATGTGCTCTCTGTAGACGAAACTCAATTTGAGCAAGAAATTCGTGAGCAGATTGATGAAAAAACAAAAGTGCTCGTCTTCAGTCATGTTCTTCGAGAGAACGGAAGAGTCTTACCGGTTAGTCAAATTTGTGATCTCGCCCGATCAATAAAGAGGGAGAAGAATCCTTCAAACCCAGGATTATTTATATTGATTGATGGGGCGCAAGCGCTTGGGAATATTGCGACAATTGATTTTTCAGAACTCGGGTGTGATGCATATGTTGCCACTCCTCATAAAACAATGAAGAGTGAAGTCATCGGACTACTCTATTTTGATCCGCAGAACCCTCTCATTAAAGATAACCTCAAGACTCTCAATGAACTATATGCTCGTGATGAACAAGTAATTCTTGACGGGATGTTTGACCCAACTCTCGGCATCCTACCAAATGTAAAAGATACTCTTTCACCCGCTGATATTTCTGGATTTGTTGCAGCGATTGAGTCATTGCAAGATATGGGGCTTGCCGGAAATGAGTTTTCAGCAATTTCTCATCGGCGGGGGGATATCCAGAGGTATTTTGTCGAGAGACTTCAGCAGTTGAAAACACAAAGTGACTATGGTATTGATGTATTAGCCAGCGATCAACAAAGCTCGTTTATTACAAGTTTCAGAGTACAGGGGATGGATGGAAGAAATGTTGCAGAAAAACTAGCAGAACAAGGTGTTTTCATTTCTTACATTGAGAGAGACCCTATTGATCCTACGCTAAAATTTTTACGGGTTTCTTTCCAAATTGACACTACTATTCAAGACGTTGATATGTGTATAGAAAAGTTGGAGTCGATAGTATCATGAATGATATTCTAATGACTATGAAATACTACATCACCACACCGATTTATTACGTCAATGACAAGCCGCATGTGGGGCATGCGTATGCAACGATTGTTGCCGATACGTTTGCTCGGTATCACCGACTCATAGGTGATGATGTATTTTTTTTGACCGGCACCGATGAGAATAGCCAAAAAAATGTAGAGGCAGCTCGTTTATCGGGTGAATCGGATATCCAGTCCTATCTCGACGCTCAGAGTATCACATGGAAAGAAACATGGCAGAAGCTTGATATTTCTTTTGATGATTTTATTCGCACGACCGAAGAGCGTCACAAAAAAGGTGTATTGGATTTTTTCAATCGTGTGAATAAGCAAGGAGATATTTATAAAGGCACCTATAAAGGTTTGTACTGTAAAGGATGTGAAGCATTTGTGCGTGAAGCAGATTTAATCAATGGACTCTGTCAATTTCATAAGAAACCGCCCCAAGTGATCGAAGAAGAAAATTATTTTTTTCGCTGTTCGAAATATCGTGACCAACTCCTTGCATATATTGACCAGAATCCTGAGTTTGTGCAGCCCATATCGCGCCGCAATGAAATCATCAATTATATCCGCGATCATTTTGAAGACGTGAGTATCTCGAGAGAAAAGAGTGAATGGGGGGTACCGCTTCCCATTGATCCTACACATGTGGTGTATGTATGGTTTGACGCATTGATCAATTATCTTACGGGAGTCGGTTTTGGATGGGATGAGAAATTGTTTTGGCGTTACTGGCCTGCTGATGTCCATATTGTCGGAAAAGATATTATTAAATTTCATTGTGCTCTTTGGCCGGCAATGCTGCTCTCTGCGGGATTACCGTTGCCGAAGCGAATTTTTGCGCATGGATTTTTTACGATCGACAGTGAACGTATCGGCAAGTCAATGGGAAATGCAATTGATCCGCTTGAACTTGTCCGTACGCGCGGATTGGATACATTGAGATATTTTCTTTTGCGCGAAATTCCTTTTGGAGGGGATGGAGATTTTTCTGTTACTCGCCTTGAATCACGCTATGCATCCGATCTGGCAAAGGGAATCGGAAATTTTGTCAGTCGTGTACTTACACTGGCCGAAAAGATTTCTTATTCATCTTCATTAGCAAACAAACTTGGTGAACACGAAGAGCAAGCGGCGAAAACGTCGGCAAACGCATACACGAAATGGAAAGCGGGATTTAAAACCTATTCTCTCCATGATTGCCTTGATGCAACGTGGGATCTTATTCGCTATGGTGATCAGTTTATCGATAAAACAAAGCCATGGGCAATTATGAAAGAGGATCAAGCAAAAGCTATACAGATCATTGGTATCTTGGTAGAATTGGTGCAGCAGGTGAGTGTGTTGGTATATGCTTTTATGCCTCATGCCGCCGAGCAGATTTGGGAGCAGATTGGATTGCAAAAAACTGAGATCATTGGAAATGGTAAGGCCATAGGATCATGGCGCCCATTCCTAATATACAAGATAATAAAAGGGCCACCGCTTTTCCCTCTAACCCGTTAACAAAACCATATTTGTGCACTTTCTTGATGTCACAATCCTCGTAATCTTGGGAGCGTTTATTGTTATCGGGTTTGCTCGAGGTATTATTCGTCAGATTGGATTTATCATTGGGTTCATTGTTTCCTTGATCCTTGCTCGACAGTATTATGACGATGTTGCTTTTTATCTCAAGCCATCGCTCGAACAATGGCCGTTCATGGCGGATCCGCTTGCTGCGGCACTCGGATTTTTTATCGTGTATGGACTTGTGGGAATCGCCTTTCATATTTTGATCCGTGTTCTTGATGCACTTGTGAATCTTTTCGCGTTCATCCCTTTCCTTAAGGCAACGAACCGTTTGGGCGGCGCGATTATTGGATTGATCGAAGGCGTATTCCTTGCGAGTGCTGTTCTCTATGTAGTATCCATTGTCCCCATGGAGCAGGTACAGGACAGTATTCGACAATCACGCTTTGCTCCGCTGATGGTACGTCTAGCTGGGATTATCAAACCATTATTGCCAGACTTCTCTTCAGTTTCCGTTCAAGTGCCACAAACCATTGATGTGAAAGAATTCGAAAAACAATTACAGAAATTTCAGATCAAACCTGATATGATTCGCGACACACTAAAACAATATAATATAGATACAAAAGGCCTTGAAAATCTTCCCAGTCTTGCGCCAAAGATTTTTAAGGATGCCGCAAGTGAAACCAAAAAAATCCTTGAGGCTAGTCAGAAAAAATTAGTACCTTCAAAATGAACTTGATCGATACGCACGCGCATCTTCAATTTAAAAATTACGAAGAGGATCGAGAAAAAATTTTTCGGCAGTGCCACGATGAAAATGTCGGGATGATCCTTGTGGGGTGTGATTACAAAAGCAGCAAGGATGGAGTAGCTCTCGCTGAAGAATACAAAGATCAAAATGTATGGGCAAGCGTGGGTCAACATCCTACTGATACGGCAGTGTTGTTTATCAAAAATGATTTCGATGCGCTCATCAAAAGTTCATCGCAGGTTATTGGAATAGGGGAGTGTGGCCTTGATTATTTTCATTTGCCTGCACTCGCTGAAGATGAAATTCGTCAGACAGGTGGCCTGCCTACCGTAGAGATGCTCAAGAAAAAACAAAAAGAATTGTTTAAAGAACATCTTATCCTTGCCCATGAATCCCGTCTTCCATTGATTATTCATTGTAGGGACGCCCATGATGATATGATTCAATTGCTTGTCGACCATTTTGCAAGAGGCGGGAAAGAATCGCTCTTGCAAGATCGTGAGCATGGTGTGATGCATTGTTTTACTAGTACGCTTGCATACGCGCAAAGCTACCTCGACCTTGGCTTCCTCATCTCTTTTACCGGCATTATCACCTTCGCCGCTCAGTATGATGATGTTGTTCGTATGACCCCGCTCGATAAAATACTCATAGAAACAGACTCGCCTTTTTTGACGCCGATTCCTTTCCGCGGCAAGAAAAACACCCCATTGAATGTAAAGTATGTAGCACAACGAATAGCCCAGATCAAAGGAATCTCATTTGACGAAGTTGCTGCTGCAACAACAAAGAACGCAAAGCGGTTGTTTCGAATGCCTTGACGGTTCTGCTTTTTCGTTTATAATAATGACATTCTTTTGGTTTCCATGAAAAATATTCCACCATACACAGTCATGAGTCTGTTCGGAATTGTAGGGCAGATTGGGTTTATGGTTACCATTCCCTTGATTGGCTTTGCGCTTCTTGGTCGACAGGCAGATAAAGTATGGCAAACGTCGCCTCTTTTCTTTTTAGTGGGTGTAATTGGTGCAATTATTCTTTCAACAATTCTTATCTATCGTAAAACATCCAAGCTAATGAACGAGGCTTCAGCGTCACAACAAAAAGAATCAACTCCTGAGACAAAAATATGAATATTTCCGTAGCCGCAGAAAAAATTTTTTCAATATTTGGATTTCCTGTCACGAACAGCATGCTTGTTGCATGGATCGTAATGAGTCTTTTGATTATTCTTTCTCTTATAGCAACTCGCAAGACGAACCTTGTTCCTCGGGGTTTACAAAATCTTTTTGAAAGTGTTTTTGAAGAGATGCTAAAACTCGTGGACAGTGTCATGGGAGACAGAAAGCAATCATTGAAATTTTTTCCGCTCATCGCCACAATTTTTATTTTTGTTCTCCTCGGTAATTGGCTGGGACTCCTTCCCGGTGTTGGCTCTATCGGTATATGGGAGCATCACGAAGGAAGAGAGGTATTGGTGCCGTTTTTACGTTCAACAGCTGCCGATCTTAATTTTACTCTTGCTCTTGCCGTCATTAGCGTAGTCACGGTGCAAGTCGTGGGAATCCTCAGTCTTGGATTTTTGAAATATACTTCAAAATTCATAAACTTCTCCAGCCCCTTGAATTTTTTCGTCGGTGTGCTTGAATTGATCTCTGAGGTTGCAAAGCTCATCTCCTTTTCGTTTCGGTTGTTTGGCAATATCTTTGCCGGAGAAGTCCTCTTGACAGTGATGTTCTTTTTGGTCCCCTATGTTGTGCCATTGCCATTTATGATGTTTGAAGTATTCGTTGGATTTATTCAAGCAATGGTGTTTTCGATGTTAACACTTGTGTTTCTCAAAATCGCAACAATTGAAGCGCATCATTAGGATAAAAAAATCAAGAGTGTAGGGTGTAGGGTCAAGGGTGTAGTTTTAAGAAACTAGACCCCAGACCTTAAACCCTAATCTACAATAGTATATGGAAGAAAAACTTCAGCTCATTCGAGCATCAGCCGAATGGGCAAAACTCTTGGGTCCCGCAATTGCGATCGGTCTTGGAGCAATTGGGCCTGGTATCGGCCTCGGTATTCTCATGGGCAAGGCATTGGAAGCTATCGGTCGCAATCCAGAAGCTGCCGGAAAAATTCAAGTTCCGATGTTTATCGGTCTTGCGTTTACGGAAGCCGTTGCAATTTATGCGCTTGTAATTGCGTTCATCCTTAGATTTCTGTAATCCATGGAAGCACTTGGAAAGCTTGGCATTGACGGACGTTTACTCATAGCGCAGATAGTGAATTTTGCGATA
>OBEQ012501991.1_pt1 | contig 16792 bp, 16 predicted proteins | sample 1670901 | NCBI WGS metagenome assembly OBEQ01 (sample SAMEA104232315, study PRJEB22302) | groundwater metagenome | biome: forest; feature: aquifer; material: groundwater | place: USA | collected 2011-08-07 | depth 5.4 m
CGGCCGGAAGGCCCACCTCCACCAGCGCCGCCGTCGCGTCATCCTTGAACTCTTCGTTACGAAGCTGGACGAACAGCGGATCCAGCACCCGCTCGTCCTTGATCCTGCCGAGGATCTTGATGACATAGCGCCGAACCTGGTACTCACGCAAGGCCTTGATCAACGGCTCGACGGCAGGGGAGCCGACCATCGTCAGTGCGTCCTCGGCCGCCTCGCGGACGTTCCATTCGTCGTCCCGCAGCGCCGTGATGAGGGGCGCGACTGCCCGCTCGTCGCTCATCTCGCCCAGCGTGATGGCGGCTTCCTTCCGGCGGAACCAGTCCTTCTCCTTCAGGAGGTCGATTTGGATCTCGACCTCGTCTTTGACCTTCGGCTCCGGAGCTTTTTCCTCAACGGGCGCGGCGGCCGTCTCGGCCGGAGTCTCCGCCGCGGCAATGGCCTGCTCCGGACCCGTCGGTATGTGGTCGGACTTGTCCGACCCGTCGGGCATGGCCGATGCCGCTTCCGCGGGCTTCGGCACCGCCTTCGCTTTGGCGAGCTCTTCTGTCTTCTTGTTTTCTTCAGCCATGATGTTCCCTACAATCAGCTTGCGGCCGCAGCCGGTTTGGTTTCCTTTTTCTTCCCCTGAGCATGCGCCAGCCGTAACGCCAGGGCCCGCTTCTTCCGCTGCACTCGCTTCAGGCGCTTGTGCAAAGCCCGCAGCGAGGCGTCCCCCTCGGCATTCTCGGCCTTGGCCTTCCGTGTGACAACTTTCTCTTTCAGCCGTTTGATGTCTATCTCGAGAAGATCCTTCTTTTTCGCCATGTCTGCCCCTTGTAATATGCCGCATGCACCACGCCGACCTGCGCGACCCCGACCTGGTCGAAGGGTCACGACACAGCAAGTTGTGAGTGTATCGGGTCGCCTAAGGAAGTGTCAATGGAGGGTCAAGCGAAAGCGGCTGCCATGCCTTCGACCAATTCCGCATGGTCGGGGTGCTCCTCTGGAAGCTCTTCAGATTCCGACAAACGGCGGATGCGCCGCGGGTCGCGAAGGACGTCCATCGGCCCACGATACATCGAACCTGATCGGCCGCCGACTGCGTAAATCGAGGTCTGGACGACCTGCGCGTCTTCGCCACGCACGAGCGTCGCGCTCAGCCCGACGCCCCGGCTCTCCTCCGACTCCAGGCCCGCCGCGCGGCCGGACGAAGGGCTCAACCCACGTACGCCCATCTGGATCACTTCGACTACGACCGGGAGCGTCCCCGGATCGACCCCGCCGAGTTGCTCGGCCGCGGCAAAAGAGAGGTCGATGATGCGGCCCTTGATGAACGGGCCGCGGTCGTTGATCACAACCTCCACCGCCCGTCCGTTCTCCGCATTGGTGACACGGACCACGGACCCCAACGGCAGAAGCCGGTGGGCGGCGGTCAGCTGGAATTGATCGTAAATCTCCCCGTTGGCGGTCGGCCGGCCGTGAAAGTACCCCCCGTACCACGAAGCGATGCCTTGCTCCACATAGCCGGCATCATAGTCTCCCACGCCTTTGGGAACCGTCATACAGGCCGGCAGGGTCAAGATCGAGACAAACAAAATACTCTTTATTATTCGATCAGTTATGCCCATTTTCTCCTTTTCCTCTGGTCCATCCTAAGCAGCCGACATAGCGCACATGCTACTTTTTTGCCCCCGGCGGCCCCTGCCGGAGTACACCACCGAACCGTTAAAGTTGGGGTTGCGAAGAACGCCTGAGAGTACAGGCGCTGGATGATATGTATGAAGTTGGATACAGCTTACACAAATTCGCCTTCGGAGTCAAGAGAGATTTGACAGGGATTCCCCCCGTCACCTACACTGGGCGTCGTGTTATCCAAATCAGCCAGGACATTGCCTACCCAAACCCACAGTACCACCATCGGCTTCGTCAACCTGGGCTGCTCCAAAAACCAGGTGGACAGCGAGGTGATGTTGGGGACCCTGGCGCAGGACGGCTTCGATCTGACCGCCGACCCCGCGCGCGCCGAGGTGGTCATCATCAATACTTGCGGGTTCATCGAGGAAGCCAAGCAGGAATCCATCAACGCCATCATCGAATACGGCGCGTTCAAAAAGAACGGTGTCTGCAAGGTCCTGATCGCCGCCGGCTGTCTCTCCCAGCGCTACCAGGGCGAATTGTTGAAGGAACTCCCGGAGCTGGACGGCGTCGTCGGGACCGGAGACACCGGCCGCATCGGCGACATCTGCCGGACCCTCCTCGGGCCGGGCCGCAAGACCCGGCGCGTGTGGGCCAGCCCGCCGCCGTACCTCTACGATGAGCTGACGCCGCGGCTGCGGCTCGGCAAAACGCACTCCGCCTACGTCAAGATCGCCGAGGGCTGTAACCGGAACTGCGCCTTCTGCGCCATCCCGATCATGCGGGGCAAGCAGCGCAGCCGGCCCATCGAGTCCATCGTCGCGGAGGCCCGCAACCTGGCGGCCGAGGGCGTCAAGGAGATCAACCTCATCTCGCAGGACACTATCAACTACGGTGTGGATCTGGGCGTCCGTAACGGCCTCGTCACGCTGTTGCGCGAACTGGTCGCGGTCAAAGGCCTCCGCTGGATCCGGCCTTTCTACCTCTACCCGCAACAGGTCACGGACGAGCTGATTGACTTGTACACCGGCGAGGAGACGATCACGAAGTACATCGACATGCCGTTCCAGCATATCAACGACGCCGTGTTGAAACGCATGCATCGCCTGGGGGATAAGGCGCACATCACGAAGCTCGTGGATCGCCTGCGAACCCGCATCCCGGGGCTCAGCTTCCGGACCGCCTTCATCGTCGGGTTTCCCGGCGAGACCAAGGCCGCCTTCACCGAGCTCAAGCGCTGGCTCATCGACATGGAGTTCGACCGCGTCGGCGTGTTCCTCTACTCCGACGAGGAAGGGACGTCGGCCGTCGAATTGCATGGGAAGATCGACCGGAAAGTGATGGAAGAACGACAAGCCGAGTTGCTCACAGTCCAGGAAGCCATCTCGTTGAAGAAGAGCCGGCAAAAGATCGGCAGCACGCTGGAAGTCCTGGTGGAGGGAGTCTCGGAGGAAACGGACCTGTTGCTCGCCGCCCGCCACGAGGGACAGGCCCCGGAGATCGACGGCGTCGTCTATTTGAACGATGGCACAGCCAACCCCGGGGATTTCGTCAAGGCCGAGATCACCGACGCCGCCGCCTACGACCTCGTCGGCCGCATCGCCGGGTGACGGCCCTTCGCTCTGCCATTCGCGCTCTCGCCATCAGCGCCATCGCCCTCCTGGCCCTCGCCCCACCTGTAGTCGCGCTGGAGAAGACCGGCCGGGTCGAGATGGAGGAGGGGCACGTCCCGGCCGTGCAGGGGTCCCTCGTAGTCTCGGACTTCGTGAAGAACGACTCGTTCACGGCTCGTCCTGATAATACCGGACTGGTCAAGCATCGCTACCTCGGCCGCCTTGAGCTGACCCCGCATTGGTCACCCGTATCTCTGATCCTGGACTCCAACTTCTTCACCGATAAGAAGCGGGATGAATTCAGGCCGTCTGAATGGGATCAAACCGTCGGCCTTCTGTACCGGTATGAACGCTGGGCGGGAATGCTCCGTTACGAGCGGGACATGCCGATCGACAAGAGCGGCCTGGTCCAGGCCTACGCCGAAATCCTGGGTCTCCGGCACCAGGATGACCTCTTCATCCGTGAATCCGAGTTCTACGCGGGACTCGGCTGGCTCTTCGCGACCCAGAACTATTTCGCACGACCGAACAACACGGGCCGTGCGCTCTTACGGTACCTGCTGCACTACGAGGTCCCGGTCCATAAAGATTGGGTGTGGCTCGTCTGTGATGCCAATTTCCTTACAGACCGGCGGGAGCCCAACCCCTTCGCGCCGAGCGAGCTGGACTGGATCGTGGGGATCGCCTTCCGGTGGAAAGGATGGGAAATGATGGCCTTCCAGGAGACGGATCAGTCCATAGACCGAGGGGGCCTGACGCAGAAGTACTTTGCCATTCAGCTGAAATGGTCGTGGGATTCGCCCACCGCGTCGAAGGAGACAGGCGCTCGGCCTGTCCCCCTCCCGCACCCACTACAATAACCCCAACATCCCAGCGCTAATGTGCGTTGGCGCCGGCCACCCTTGCCCTCTCCGACTGCTCGCCGACGGTCACGGTGATCTCCTGCTCATGGCCATTGCGAATGACCTTCATCGCGGCCTTGGTTCCGACCGGCGTCCGCGTCACTTCCCGCTGCAAAGTCGCTGGATCCTCGATGGACTTACCCTGATAGGCCGTGATCACGTCGCCCTGCTTTATCCCCGCGCGATCGGCCGGGCCGTCCTCGGCGACGCTGCTCACCAACGCGCCCCTGGCCTGTTCGAGCCCGAATGACTTGGCGAGATCAGGCGTCAGGTCCTGGATGGCGATGCCCAGGTAGCCCCGCACCACCTTGCCGGTCGCGACCAGGCTCTCCAAGACCGGCTTGGCCATGCTGACCGGCACCGCAAAGCCGACGCCCTGGTAGCTACCGGTCTGCGAGATGATGGCCGTATTGATCCCCACCAATTCACCGGCCGTATTGACCATAGCCCCGCCGGAATTGCCCGGATTGATGGCCGCGTCGGTCTGGATGAAATCCTCATACTGCGTGATCCCCATTCGCCCGCGCCCGAGCGCGCTCACGATTCCCAGCGTCACGGTCGAATTCAGCCCGAACGGGTTGCCGATCGCAAGCACGTATTCCCCTACCTGGAGTTTCGAGGAATCTCCCCACCTGGTGAAGGGAAGACCGGACGCGTCAACTTTGACGACGGCGAGATCGGTCTTCGGATCCGTTCCGATGATCTTGCCTCTGAATTCCCGCTTGTCCGGAAGCGTGACCATGAGTTCATTGGCGCCCTCCACGACATGGTTATTGGTGATGATGTACCCGTCAGGGGAGATGATCACGCCGGAACCCATGCCCCCTCCCCGCGGCTCCCGCGGACCGTTGTGCCCGCGCGGGCCATCCGGAGGACCGAACGGCGAGCCGAAGAACTCTTCGGGATCGCTTGGCATGCGGGAATCCCGCCCACGGGCGACCCTGGCCGCCGTGATGTTGACCACGGCGGGGGTCACCACCTTGGCGACCTCAGCAAATCCCGGCGCCGTCCCTTGGGCAACCGGCGCGGCCGGGTTCGCGGCGATCGGTGTGGCTGCACCACCCGCGGCGTGCGAATAGGTGACGTATTCTGCGCCCAGAAACGCCACGGACCCAAAGATGAGCAGCCCCGCGATCACCCCCAGGTTGCGATAGAGCATCATTCTCATGGCATCCTCCCTTGGTTGGAAGGCTTCCCGCCTTCGTTTGACTGGGAGGATAGCAGCCGAAGATGAAAGGGGGATTAATGGGAGATTAAAAGCGGCTAATCTGCTGGCAGGATAACCGTAAAACGCGATCCTTCACCTACCTTGCTCTGAACCTCAATCCGGCCGTGGTGCGCCTCCACGATCCACTTGCAGATGGACAGGCCCAGGCCAGTGCCTTTCTTGGCATGCGCCCGGGCGTCGTCCGTGCGATAGAACCGGTCGAAGATGCGCGTCTGCGCCTCGGCAGAGATCCCGATGCCCTGATCCGTGACCGAGAGTCTGGCCATGCCCGCATCGCGCGCCAACGCGATTTCGACCTTTCCCCCCGGACGCGAATACTTCACGGCATTGTCCACCAGGTTCAGCAGGAGTTCCCGGAGACGCAATTCATCACCCTGCACCTGGACCAGCGCCACAGATCCCACCATGACTTGTATCTCCTGCTCCTGCCCCAGCACTACCGCCTGCCGCTGGATGTCCTCGACCAGCGCATCGAGGCGGACAGGCTGGGACTCGATCCTGACCTCGCCCAGATCAGCCCGAGACAGGAACAGGAGCTCGTCCACGATCTGGGCCATCCGATCGATCTCTTCAAGGGTGCTTTCCATGACCAGCTTGTAGTCCTCGGCCGGCCTTGCGCGACGCAACGCCAACTCGGTCTCCCCCTTCATGACGGTGAGAGGCGTCCGAAGCTCATGGGAAGCGTCGGCGCTGAACTGGCGTACCTGCCGGAAAGACGCCTCCAGGCGGGCGATCATGTTGTTGAAGGTCGCCGCCAGCCGGCCGATCTCGTCGGGCGAGTGCGCGACCGTGAGCCGCTGCGTGAGATCCCCCGCCGCGATCCGCCGGGCCGCCTGCGTGATGGCCTCGACAGGGCGCAGGGCGCGCCCCGCCAGGAACCATCCCCCGCCCAGCGCAACCGCGAGTGCGGCCGGCAACGACATCAGCAGAACCAACAACAGGCGATGCAGCATCTCCTCGACAGAACGCAAGGACGTGCCCACCTGGATGATGTTGACCAGGGCTCCGTCGAGAATGATCGGCACCGACAGCAGGCGGAACGATGATCCGTCCAGGAACCGCGCGGACTCGAACGTCGCCCGACCGCTCAGCGCCGCTTCCAGGGCCGTCCGGCTCAGGGGAATATCCAGGCGGCCGAGGTTCGGGGACTGGATGGTCACCTTCCCGGCCGGACTGAAGATCTGAAAGGATTTATCCAGGACGGCGAGCTCGGGAAACTCCACCGCGAGGTCTTCGAACGGCAGAAAGGGGCCGACGCGATGCTGCTCCAAGGCGCGCACCGCCACAGAGGCCGCTTCGTCCAGCGACCGGTCGACCTGGTCCCTGAGGCCGTGCGCCAGCATGGCATAGAGCACGCCTCCGAAGACGACCAGGATCGCGGCCAGTGCCGTCCCGTACCAGAGCGTGAGGCGCACGCGTAAAGGCATTATTCAGCTTTCAGCGTATAGCCGCTGCCGCGGACCGTCTGGAGCAGCTTGCGCTCCTGGCCGCGGTCGATCTTGTTGCGCAGGTAGTTGACGTACACGTCAATGACATTGGTGAAGGTGTCAAAGTCCTGGTTCCAGACGTGTTCGGCGATCATCGGCCGCGTCAGGACACGGCCGGCATTGCGCATCAGGTACTCGAGGAGGGCGTATTCCTTGGCCGTCAGCTCGATCCGCTTCCCGCCTCGGGTCACCTCCCGCGTGGCCGGATCCAGGACGAGGTCATCCACTTGAAGGACGCCAGCCGCCTCGCCGCTCCCGCGCCGCAGCAGGACGCGCACGCGGGCCAGCAGTTCCTCGATCGCAAAAGGCTTTGTCAGGTAGTCGTCGGCGCCAGCGTCCAACCCTTTGACCTTCTGGTCGAGTTCGGATCGAGCGGTGAGAATCAGGACGGGCGCGGCAACCTGCTCCTTTCGTAGGGCCTTGAGAACCTCAAGGCCCGGTATCCCCGGTAGCATGAGGTCCAGGATCACCAGGTCGTAGCACCCCGCCCGGGCCAGATCGAGACCTCGGGCGCCGTCGGCGCAGACATCGACGGCATAGCTCTCCTCCTCCAGCGCCCGCCGGATAAAGGAGGCCACCTTGGCCTCATCCTCGACGACCAGAATCCGCATACCTAAGAATTATACCAGAGGCGAAACGGGCGGGGATGGAATCAGTGGTAGATATAGAGCGGCGCGTCGTCCTCGATGACGCGGGTCTCGCGTTCGATGCGCTCCCGGAGGTGCTTGGGCAGGGCGAACTGGGCCGCGCAAACCTCTCCGGTGAGATACTTCAACTCGCCTGCGATCCGCTGGCCGATCATCCGGTCATAGTCCCCCGCCGAAAACGACCGCGGGTTGATCTCCTTCGAGGCCACTTGGAAGCCCCACGGCAGGCCGAAGCAGGGCACGTTGGCCGTGTAGGGGCACACGATAGGAAAAGCGGTCAGCAGCGTGCGGTAGATCGCGCTGACGTTGAGCAAGCCGTGCGGCGCCACCGTCCCTGCCTGGAGCGCGATCGTCCCCTGCGGGGAGAGCCGCCGGCTGACCAGCCGGTAGAACTCCCGCGTATAGAGGCGATAGCACGGGCCCTCCTCGATCGGATCGGACAGGTCGATGATGATGACGTCGAAGATATCATCGTGCGTCTCGATCCACCGCCGCGCGTCCTCAAAGACGAGCTCGGTCCGGGGATCGTCGTACGCGCCGGCATGGAAGTCCGGCAGAAATTTGCGGGAGACTTCCACGACTTCCCGATCGATGTCCACCATCAGCGCCCGCTCGACCGTCCGGTGCCGGAGCACCTCGCGCAGCGTCGCCCCCTCCCCCCCGCCGACGACCAGGACGCGCTTCGGGTCCGGACACGTCAGCATAGCCGGGTGGACGAGGACCTCATGATAGATGAACTCGTCCGTCTGCGTGGACTGGACCTTGCCGTCCAGGACGAGCGAGCGCCCGTAGTCGCCGAATTCGACGACCTCGATGCGTTGGAAGGGGGTCTTTTTCGAGAAGAGGACGGTCTTTACTTCGTGAACGTGTCCCTCGCTAGGCCCCAGCCGCTCATGAAACCACTTGGAGTTCTTTGGGCCGGCCATATGCGAAGACCTCCTTCGCCTCCTTGGCGACCTTGGCGGCCACTTTGGAAGGCTTGGAGTCGGGGATCAGCCCGCGCTTGAGTTCCATAAGCGAGGGCTGGCGGGACTGAAACTTCTGCACGAGATACTGCGCGGCGATCTCGGGACTGAGGGTCTCGCCGCAGGTGAAAATGTCCACGGCGGCATACCCGTGCTCGGGCCAGGTATGAATCGCGACGTGGGATTCGGCGATGACGACGACGCCGCTGATGCCGAAGGGACTGAATTGATGGAAGTGGCTGCCGACGATGGTCGCCTTGGCGATTTTGGCCGCGGCGACCATGATCTCTTCCACTCTCTTTACATCATTGAGGAGTTTGGGGTTGCATTCGTTCAACTCGAGCACCAAGTGCCTACCTAGTGCATGCAATTTATTTTCCCCCTTTCGCTGTAATGAGAGTGGCCAATTTGTCGTCTATCGCACCTCCCCAATCGGGAAATTTCTGAAATTTCAGTTTCCCGAAAGCTTCGTGTGAATATAGCGGAACGATTCCAATTGTCAATAATTTTTTTGCTGGCGCCGCAAATTCTCCCCGGCGCCCTTGCTTGACTGCCCTCCAAGCCAGCGGCTAAGATGCACTACACATCGGAACCACACGCTTCATCAGCGCATCCATGATCCAGGTCGAGCATCTCACCAAGCACTACGGCCCCAAGGTCGCGATTGACGACGTCAGTTTTTCCGTTGCAAAGGGCGAAGTCCTGGCCTTTCCCGGGCCGAACGGCCCCGGCAAGACCACCCCCATGCGGATCCCCACCGCCTCCATGCCCGCCACGGCCGGCTCCGCGCGGGTGGCCGGCTACGACTGTTTCGACCAGCCCAGAGAGGTGAAGCGCGCCATCGGGTACCTGCCGGAAGTGCCCCCTCTCTATACCGAGATGACGGTCACCGAATACCTCACCTTCGTGGGCCGCATCAAGGACATCGCGCCCGAGCGCCTCGCGGGCGCCCTGGACCGGACGCTGGAGCAGCTCTCGCTCGGCGAGGTGCGGGGACGGCTGATCGCCAATCTCTCGCGCGGGTTCCAACAACGGGTGGGCCTCGCGCAGGCTCTCATCCACGATCCCCCGGTCCTCATTCTGGATGAGCCGACCGTCGGGCTCGACCCGAAACAGATCATCGAGATCCGGCAGTTGATCAAGGCGCTGGCGGGTTCCCACACCATCATCCTGAGCACGCACATCCTGCCCGAGGCCACGGCGGTGGCGCAGCGCGTGGTCATCATTCACGAAGGGCGTATCGTGGCGGAAGATTCCCATGACCAGCTCTCTACCCGCCTGCGGCGCTCCGAGAAGGTGAGCCTCACGCTCAAGCACCCACCGCCCGACGCGCGGGAACGCCTCCAGACCCTCCCCGGCGTGCTGTCGGTCCATCAGGAAGGGCCCGCCACGTTCCTGGTCGAGGCGGAGCTGGGGCATGACCTCCGGGACGACCTCGCCCGCTTTGCCGTCCGGAACGACTGGGGCCTTCTGGAGCTGAAACTCGTGACGATGACCTTGGAGGACGTCTTTCTTCGCCTGACACAGCATGAAGAAGGGGTGGAGGCCCAGTCATGAGCCCGGTCGGTGCCATCGTCCGGAAAGAGCTCCGCTCGTACTTCGTGTCGCCGATCGCCTACGTCGTCGCCTCCGTCTTTCTCCTGCTCATTGGATTGTTGTCGTTCCTTGCCGCCGTGACCGCCAGCAACCGGAGCCTCCAGATGCTGCGCGGCCAGGGGAACCTGCCCGAGCTGAACCTGAACGAAATCGTCTTCCGTCCGGTGTTCTACAACATGGCCGTCGTCCTGCTTCTGGTCGTGCCCATCCTGACCATGCGCCTGTTTGCCGAAGAGAAAAAGCTCAAGACGATGGAACTCCTCGTGACCTCGCCGGTCACGGTCACGGACATCGTCATGGGGAAGTTCTTCGCGGCCTTCGCGGTATTCGCCGGCCTGCTGGCCCTGACGGCGGTCGGCCCGCTCGCCCTGGCCCCCTTCGCGCCATTCCGCTGGGAGCCGATCCTGACCGCGTACCTCGGCGTCCTCCTCATGGGCGGCCTGTTCCTGAGCGCCGGCATCCTGGCCTCCAGCCTGACCGAGAACCAGATCATCGCCGTGATCCTCAGCTTCGGCGTCCTGCTCCTGTTCTGGCTGTTCGCCTGGGCCGGGCAAGTGTTCGCCGAGTCCGTCTTCGGCAAGGTCCTCACATACCTTTCTCCGCTCGATCACTTCGACCATATGGTGAAGGGACTGGTCACGACGAGCGACCTGGTCTATTTCGCTGCCGGGATCGTGTTCGCGCTCTTCCTGACGCACCGGGTTGTCGAATCCCAGCGATGGCGATGATGTCGGACCGGATGACGTTTTTGCTGGGAACGCTGGGCGGCATTCTGGCCGGCGCCGGCGCGGCGATCTACTTCGTCGCCCCGGAGCGTACCTGGCTCATCGCCGGCGTGGAAAGCCTGGCGGCGGCCTGCCTGACCGTCTTTCTCGTCACCCATTACGAGATGTTCAGGGACATCTCGGCACGCCGGTCAACCAGACTGGGCCTGAACAGCCTCCTGATGATCGTTCTGTTCACGACCATTCTCGGCATCGTCAACTTCCTCTCCGCACGCCACAGCATCCGCTGGGATTTTTCGGAGACGAAGCGGTTCACCCTCGCCCCGCAGACGGCCCGCCTGCTGCGCGAACTGTCACGGGAGGTCAAGGCGACCGTCTTCACCGGAGACCAGGGCCCCGCCCGTGCGGCCTATCGCGATCTGTTCGACAGCTATAAGGCCCACACCGCCAAACTGACGGTGGAATTCGTGGATCCGGAGAAAAAACCCGGCGTCGCCCGCCAGTACGGCATCACCAGGCCGGATACCGCCGTGCTGGAGAGCGGCAAGCAGGAGACCCGGATCACCTCCGCGACCGAGCAAGAGCTCACGAATGCGCTGATCCGCGTCATCAAGGACGAGAAGAAGACCCTGTACTTTCTGACGGGCCACTCGGAACATCTGCTGGAAGAGACCGATAAGGGCGGGTACTCCTTTTTGAAAGAAGCCCTGGAGCGGCAGGGGTACATCACGAGGCCCCTCTCGCTCTACGAATTCAAGACAATCCCTCCGAACGCCTCCGTGCTGGTTCTGGGGGGGCCTCAAAAAGCGGTGGCCCCCGAGGAGCAGTCACTGCTGGTCAACTACGTCAGGAAAGGCGGCCGGCTTCTCGTGCTGCTGGATCCCGGGTCCCGAGCCGGCCTTGAGGGCTTCCTGGAGAATTGGGGCCTGCAGGCGGACAACCGGACCGTCCTGGACACCCAGACCGTCCTGGGCGGCGACTTGACCATGCCGGTGGTGAGCACCTACGGCACCCACGAGATCACCCAGGATTTAGGGCAGGTTTTCACGATGTTTCCCCATGCTCGCCCGATCAGCTTTCTCGACAGCAAGGCCAAGGAGTGGGCGTTTCACCCCCTGGCCAAGTCCAGCGCCCGCAGTTGGGGCCACACCGCATCCCCTACCGCTGGGATTACCCAGGCCCGCGATTTTGATCCCCGCAACGATACACCAGGGCCGCTGACACTGGCGGGATTGGTCGTCGCCCGCACGAGCCCAGCGGAGAACGTCAGGCAGCCGGCGATCCTGTTCATCGGCGACTCGGATTTCGCCAGCAATGCCTATCTGGACTTCTCCGGCAATACCGACTTCATGTTGCATGTCATGGCCTGGATGGCCGAGGAAAAAGACCTGATCACGATCGCGCCGAAAGACGTCGCGCTGGGCACATTCTTATTGACGGCGGCGCAATCCAACGCGCTGTTTGCGGTTCAAGTTCTCGGCCTCCCCAGCTTCTTCCTGGCCGCCGGTTTCGTCGTGTGGCGCCGCCGGCGCCGTCTCTGATCCCGCTCGCCCCATGTCCCGCGGAGTCTTATCCCTCTTCATCATCGCCGCCGGGCTGGGGCTCTACCTGTGGCTGGTGGAGATGCCCACCGAGCAGAAACGGGGCGCCACCGAAGCCGCCGCCAAGAAACTGGTGGACTTCAATGAAGAAGACGTGCAGGCGTTCACGCTCACCACACCACAGAGCGAGATGGAGCTCATCCGCGAAAAGGACGGACAGTGGGTCATCCGCAAGCCGAACGCCATGGAGGCTGATGCCGCGGCCGTGGACGAGTTCCTCCGCACCCTGCGGCTGGCCCAGGTATCCCGCGTCGTGGACGAATCGGGAGCGGACCTCGCCGGCTACGGCCTTGACGCGCCGTCCCTGACCGTCTCCTTCCTCCTGGCCTCCGGAACCCAAACGATCCACCTTGGAGATTCCGGGCCTCTGTCCGCCACACTCTATGCCAGGCGCGAGGGCGCCCCCAGAGTCCTCCTGACTACCCTCTCGGGCCGCGACGTCCTGATGAAAAACATCCGGGAGTTCCGCCGCAAGCGGGTCTTCCAGTTCGCCCGGAATCAGGTGACCAGACTGAAGGTCGCGACCGCGCGCGAGACCGTCGTGTTGTATAAGGAAGGCCATGGCGACAAGGAGGCCTGGACGATCAAAAGCCCGGCCGAGGCGCCGGCGGATCAGCCGGAGGTGAAAAGTCTCCTGAGCGGCCTCCAGGACCTCAAGGCCCAGGACTTCCTCGACGATCCGAAGGACCGAGCGGCTATACGCGCCAGGCTGGGCCAACCGCTGGCGACGTTCACCCTGCGCCAAGGGGAGGCCGACCGCACGCTGTCCCTGTTCATCGATCCGCAGGACAAGAGGCTGGCATACGCGGAGAGCACCCCCCAGGAGCCCCTGTTCAAGGTCGCGCCGGCCGTAGCCCAGGACCTCGCCAAGGGACTGTTCACCCTGCGGAACAAGCAGCTCATCGCGGCCGAGCCCGACCGCGTCAAGACGCTCGTCATCAAGACAGCCGGCCAGGAATATTCCCTCACCCGCGAAGGAGCCGACTGGCTCGTGGACGGCGATCCAAAATTGAAAGCGGATGCCGCCCGCATCAACATGTTCGTCACCCGCGCGGTGCGGCTCCAAGCGGAACGGATCGTGACGGAGAAACCGGCCGATCTGAAGCCCTACGGTCTGGCGCCTCCGACAACGGAATTGATTGTCGCGGACGAACAGGGTAAACTACTAGGCCGGGTCGCGTTCGGGCGGGAAGAGCAGGGGCTGGCCTACGCGCTCGGGTCGGCGATGCCGGGGGTCTTTCAAGTCCGCCCCGACATTCTCAAGGAGATTCCCAAGAGGGATGAATTGATAAAAGGAGCACGGTGACAACGGATACGCCGAGAAAGAAACCGCCGTTTTGGCAAAGGCAGTTTTATGTCCACAAGATCCAGAAGACATATGCGCTCTGGTTCGGTCTGTTCATGTTCGTCTCGTCGATCCTGGTCTTCGGCCTCGCTTTCCTCGTCCCATTCATTCCTCCGGCCATTAAACTCCTCTCACCCATCACCCTCGAAGAGCGGGCCATGGCCGCCAAACAATTTCTATTCCTCGCCCAGACAATCTTGCCGGGCCTCATAGTCCTCATCCCGGCAGCGGCCGTCTTCAGCATCTACCTGACCCATCGGGTGGCGGGACCGCTGTTTCGCATTGAACAGACCGCCAGGGAGATGATTCGGGGAAATCTCGCTCTGCGTATCCGGCTCAGGAAAGGGGATGAACTGCATGAGCTGGCCGGGCTGGTGAACGAGACCCTCGGCAACCTCGAAAAGGCCTTCCGGGAGATCCGGGAGAGCGAAACCCACGCACGAGAGGCCTTATCATGGATCATGGACGAGATGAAGAAACAGCCATCGGTGAACCATCAGGTGCTGGACCGCTTGGCAACGGCCCTGAAGGACGGTGAGCGGATTGATGAGGTCCTCCAGAGATTTCAACTCTCCAAGCCGCATGAATAGTCCATTAGGGGACCGGTTTGATGCGGCGCTCACGCGTTAGGGAGACGAGAGGGTTTACTTTAGTCGAACTGATGATTGTAGTCGGCATCATCGGCATCATCGCCGCGTTCGCCATTCCTCAGTTTCAAAATTTCCTGAAGAAGGCCAAGATGGTCGAGGGCGAGACGGCCTTAACCGAGATTAAGAGGCTGGAAGACCATTATTTCGCCGAGAACCTCCAATACTCCAGTAATCTTGGGACCATCGGGTATAATCCTTCCCCTCCGTTAAAATACTATTCTGTTGCGATTCAGTTGAACGGTGCCGGCCCCCCGCCATTCCTGTACCAGGCGATCGCCACGGCCAATCTGGGCAAAGGTCCGGCCCTGGACGCCTGGGTCCTCACGTGGTATACGGATGGCACGAGCAACATCCAGCACGGCTGCATCCCTACCGGGGTCGGCGCGGTCCAATTCGGCTGCACGGGTTAGCCTCAGCCCGTCACTGCGCACTTGTCCCACTCGACCAGCCCCCGCCCAGCGCCTTGTAGAGCTGGACGACGGACACCAGGTGGAGCCGGCGAGTGGCCGTGAGCGAAAGTTCGGCATCGAAGAGACTGCGCCGGGCTGTGAGCACGTCCAGATAGTTGGAGATTCCGCCTTTGTACCGCAGGTCGGCAAGGTGCAGGGCCGACCGCAGAGCAACGACCTGGGCTTCCTGCGCCTGACTCTGCTCGCGGGCTGTGCGGACCGCCACGAGGGCATCCTCGACTTCCTTGAAAGCCACGAGGATCGTCTGCTGGTATTGGGCCAAGGCTTGTTTGGCCTGGGCTTCGGCCACCTGCTGCTGGAACCCTAACGTCTGGGCGTTGAGAATCGGTCCGGCCAACCCCAGGCCGGCAGCAGCATAGTCACTGCTTCCCAGACTCGACAGTTGTGGACTCGCCACCCCGAGGAGGCCTGTGAGCGTGATTTTCGGAAACCGCTCCGCCTTGGCGACCCCGATCCTCGCGGTGGCCGCGGCCAGTTGTTGCTCCGATTGCAGGATGTCCGGACGGCGCTGGAGCAGTTGGGAGGGAAGGCCGGCCGGCACCTCGGGCGGCATCACCTGTTCGGTGAGCGCATGCCCCCTGGGGATTTTGATGGGATTTCTTCCCATCAGCACGCTGAGCTCGTTCTCCTTTTGGACCATCTGACGCTCCAGATCAGCCGTTCGAGCCGCGGCGTTGGCCCGTTCCGCCTCGAACTGGTCGGCGTCCAGCTTGGGGATCAGCCCCTGCCGTAGTCTTGCCCGGGCAATCTTCACAGACTCTTCCCACGATTGAAACGTGCGCTTGGCGATGTCCAATTGCATATCCAACTGGCGGAGATCGAAATAGGCCTGGGCCACCCCGGCCACGAGTTGCAGAATGACAGCCCGTCGGTTCTCCTCCTGGGCCAAGAGGTCCGCGCGAGCCGCCTCATTCTCCCTGCGGACCCGCCCCCAGAAATCAAGCTCCCAGGACAGGTGGCCCTGCCCGGAATAGCTGAACGGTGTGGGAAAGCCGGTGATTCTTGCTCCCTTCAATCGGCCGAAGGCGGGAGCGTTAGCGTCCGCGCTGATCTGGGGGCTGAAATCCGTTCGCGCGATGAACAATCGTGCCTGAAATTCTTCGACGCTCGCGACCGCGGCCATCAGATTTTTGTTCTCCTCCAGCGCGATGCGGATCAGCGTGTGGAGCTCATCGTCGCGGAGGAGTTCCCACCAGGGCATATTGGCAATGGATTCTCCCTCCTTCCCTGCCATGCGGAAGGACTCCGGGGTCGGAATGCCGGGACGCGTATAGTCCGGGCCCATCGCGCAGGAGGCCAGCATCACCGCGAGCAGGGCCAGTGTGAGGCCGCGCATCAGTGCCCTCCTCCTGCTGGAGGCTCAGCCGGCACCGCACCACTCGGGTTTGTGGCCACTGGACCGGGATGGCGCTGCGTGAGTTTCCGGATCAACGCGAAGAACATGGGGACGAAGAAGATCGCCAGGAACGTGGCCGCCAGCATGCCCCCGAACACGCCGGTGCCGATGGATTGGCGGCCGGCCGCCCCTGCGCCTGTGGCAAAGACCAGAGGCACCACGCCCATGATGAACGCCATGGAGGTCATAATGATCGGCCGGAACCGAAGCCTGGCGGCCGCGATAGCCGCATCAATGACCGGCATGCCTTGCTCGTACCGCCGGTTGGCGAACTCGACGATCAGGATCGCATTCTTGGCCGAGAGGCCGATCAGGGTTACCAACCCGATTTGGAAGTAGATGTCGTTGGTCATCCCCCGAACCCACACGGCGGACAAGGCCCCGAAGACGCCGAAGGGGACGGCCAGGATCACGGCGAAGGGCACAGTCCAGCTCTCGTACTGGGCGGCCAGTACGAGAAACACCATCAGCAGGCCGAAGGCAAAGGCCAGCACCGACTTGTTTCCGACCTTGCTCTCCTGGTACGAAATGCCGCTCCAGTCGAGCGCGTACC
>OBEQ012927096.1_pt1 | contig 16791 bp, 15 predicted proteins | sample 1670901 | NCBI WGS metagenome assembly OBEQ01 (sample SAMEA104232315, study PRJEB22302) | groundwater metagenome | biome: forest; feature: aquifer; material: groundwater | place: USA | collected 2011-08-07 | depth 5.4 m
AGTCCCGCTTGGCGGGCCCCCCGCGCACCCCGTTGACGCCGCCGATCGCGGGAGTGTCTTCGTAGCGCGAGAGGTCGAAGAACGGCGGATGGCCGAGCTGCACGTCCGCGACGGCGCGCGCCGCCACCGTGACATGCGGGCGCGGCGGCGTTGTGTAGAATCGAACCGCAGCGTTCAGAACGGCGAAGCGATAGGGAAGCGCTGTCGTGCCGGCCGGGCTGGTTCGGAGCATGAGCGCGTGGTAGCTGCCAGAAGTAGGGGACGTTTCGTGGTCGCGCGTGTCGTAGACGATCGCGTGCTCGAACAAGAATAGACTGCTGTCTCGCGCTGGCTCCAAGAGTCCCTGAGCGATATCGCGCGCTAGGCGTGTCCCCGCCGGCACCTCGAGCGCGTTGTAGGTGAGCGCCGCGCCCGCACGTAGGTAGAGCACGTTTGGCAAGAGCGTAAGGCGAGCACGCACCCACATCGTCGGGTGGGTGCGCGTGTACTCGAGGTCTCGAAGCGCGCCGTCGCGTGGCGGCGACGCATTGCCGAGCCCGTAATAGCGCACGGTTGCCTCACGCGTGTACGACGGGCGCAACTCGAGTCGAAGCACACGAGGCACGACGTCTGGCAAGGTCAGCGTCGCGAAATAGTCCTGATAGGGAACGACATCGGACTTGAATGTCACGAAGGCTCCCGTCTCGAGTCGAAATCGATACGGCAGATAACCGGGCTCGAAGCGCGCGATCGAGCTTACCTGGCCGACGCCGATTCCCACGTCGCTGTCGCCGCCGACGAGAGGAACGAAGCCGAGCTCGGTGTGAGCTGCGTCATGTGCGCTGACGCTTTGCGTTGCGAGCAGAACCGCGAGCAGCGACTCTGTCCAAGCTCTGCCGAAAACGCGACTCATGGTTGTCCTCGCCTCCACGGGCGCAATTCAGGCCTGTGCGCTTGCGGGCTGCGCCTCGTCGCCCACGGCGTCGATTGTCGTGCCCAGCTACGGGGTGGGAGCCCAGGCTTGTGCCGCGGCGAACGACCTGCGCGACGACGATCGAGATGGCCTCGCGGACGCGTGCGAGGACTCCGCGGCCGAGCGCTTTGCGCCGATCGTGTATCACGCGTCGGACGAGCCGAACCTGCCGGTCGACGTGGACGCGCTGCTCGCGTCGAGCTCGCTGTACTTCTACGACGACGCGTGTGCGCCCGACCTCCACATCCCAGTCGTCCACGCACCGACGCAAGGCGATTTGATTGCGCACGCCTTCGATGGCGGCTGCGGGGCGGCAGATGTCGTGCACTCCGCCGGCACGCGAAGCACGAAGAAAAAGCGTACATTCTATCTCGAAGACGTATCGCTGGGTGCTCGCAAGGGGAGCTCCGATCCGCGAGCCTGGACGACATACGCGCACGTGTACGCAAGCGCCAACGGCGGCGTCACCATCCAGTACTGGCGTCTCTACGCCTTCAACGATGGTGCGAGCCAGCACGGTGGCGACTGGGAAGGGTTGCACGTCGTTCTCGACGCACGTCTCGAGCCGGTGTTCGTCCGACTCCTTGGCCACACGACCATCGAGGAAATCCCCTGGCAGGAGATGGAGGTCGAATCAGGGCACGTCCGCGTGTGGTCCGAACCGGGTGGCCATGCGACGAGCGCGCACGGTTCTCTTGGCGGCGTCTTTCGGCACGAGACCTGGAGCACCGGTCAGGCGACCTTGCCCGACGGATCGAAGAGGAAAGCCGCGCGGCTGATCAACATCGGCGAGAAGACGGCACCTCGAAGCGGTCAGCTCTTCGTGGCCTACTCCGGTCTGTGGGGCAGCCCCGGCACTCTCTACGCGACGAGTGGCTATTGGGGACCCGCCTTCAACGAGACGAAAATGGATGGCACTTTCGTCACTGCGTGGTGCGGCGGCATGACGGGATCGCAGAGAGCGGACGAGTGCACGCCGGCGGCGGTGACTCGCTAGAGCTTCTACAACGGCACTCTGCTTGCCGTTGTACGGACCGTGTCACCTTCCCTCCTCGGGACGCTTGCGCGGCATCAGGTGGGCTCCCTCGTTGCCACAGTTGTGGACTTCTTGACGATGATCACCCTTGCTTCGGGCTTCGGTGTGCGCCCGTTCATTGCCACCGCGTTCGGTGCTGGGTGCGGGGGGATCACCAACTTCTTTCTGGGGCGCTCTTGGATTTTCGAGTCGCGTCGTGCCACACGCAGATCCCAAGCCGCGCGCTACGCGCTCACCTCCGCCGTGGGTCTCTGCCTCAACTCGGCCGGTGAGTACCTCGGCCATGATTTGCTTGGCCTGGGGTACGTACTTGCGCGCGCAATCGTGGCCGTTGCGGTCAGCCTCGCTTGGAACTTCCCCATGCAGAGGCATTTTGTGTTCGCGCACGATTCCTGCTTTGGCGACCATTCATGAAGCGGCCCAACGAGATTTCGCCGCCGCGGGGCAAGCTTGCGGTGCTGCTCCCCGGCATGGGCGCCGTTGCCACGACGACGATGGCCGGCATCTTTCTCGCCCGCCGCGGGCTCGCGCAACCTTTCGGATCGCTCACGCAACTTGCCACTATTCGGCTCGGCAAGCGTACGCAGGATCGAGCGCCGAAGATTCGAGATTTCCTGCCTCTCGCGAGGCTCGATGACATCGAGTTCAGCGCCTGGGATATTTTCCCCGACCACGCTTTCGACGTTGCGCTGCACTCCCGAGTGCTCGAGAGGGAGCACCTCGAATTAGTCAAAGACGAGCTCGCACGCGTGCAGCCGATGCAGGGCGTCTTCTATCCGGAATACGTAAAGCGTCTTGCCGGCACACACATCAAAACTGGGCAATCCAAAGCCGACATGGTCGAACAAGTGCGCGACGACATTCGGCGCTCTATTCGCACCACCGGGGCATCGCGCGCCGTGGCAGTGTGGTGCGGATCGACAGAGGTTCATCAAGTGCCGACGAGCGCGCACCAGTCGATGGCCGCGTTCGAGGCGGCTCTCGCGCGAAGCGACGCTGCCATCAACAACTCGCAAATCTATGCGTGGGCGTGCCTCAAAGAGCGGGTTCCGTTCGCGAATGGCGCCCCGAATCTGAGTATCGACTTCCCCGCGGCGTGGCAGCTCGCGCGCGAGAACGGTGTGGCGATTGCCGGCAAGGATTTCAAGACGGGGCAGACCTTGATGAAGACCGTCATCGCCCCCGCGCTCAAGGCGCGGATGCTCGGCGTGCGCGGATGGTTCTCCACCAACATTCTCGGGAATCGCGACGGCGAGGTTCTCGACGATCCGGGCTCGTTCAAGTCGAAAGAGGAGTCCAAAAAAGGTGCACTCGACTACATCTTTCAGCCCGCGCGTTACCCGGAGCTCTACGGAGATCTCTTTCACAAGGTGCGCATCGAGTATTACCCGCCGCGCGGCGACTCCAAGGAAGGGTGGGACAACATCGATCTGTTCGGCTGGCTCGGCTACCCGATGCAGCTCAAGGTGAATTTTCTTTGCCGCGATTCGATCCTCGCGGCGCCCATCGTTCTGGACCTGGCGCTCTTGATGGATCTCGCACAACGCGCCGGCTTCGCGGGCACGCAGGAGTGGCTGAGTTTTTACTTCAAATCGCCGATGACGGCACAGGGGCTCTATCCAGAGCACGATCTGTTCATTCAACTGATGAAATTGAAAAACACGATGCGGTGGATGATGGGCGAAGAGCTCATCACGCACCTCGGCAACGAATACTACGACTGAGGAAGGACAACGTGCTGCGCGGCGCCATAGTCGGTTACGGCTTCATCGCGTCCGAGGGGCACCACCCTGCGTACCTCGCTCGCGCGCGCTCGTGCGGCGACGTGAGCATCGTCGCCGTCGCCGACGGATGCGCTGCACGCCGGCGCGCTGCCGTCGAGAAAGATCCGCACCTCCGCGTGTATCCGGATGCGGCAACCTTGCTGGCCGCGGAAGACGGAAATATTGACTTCTTGGACATTGCCACGCCACCGGCGGAGCACGCGCGCATCGCGCATGCAGCGCTCACGCGTGGTGTGCACGTTCTCTGCGAGAAACCTCTCACCACACGTGCGAGCGATGCGCGTGCGCTTCTCGAAATGGCGCGGGCCAAGCGGCGGGTCGTCTTTCCGTGTCACAACTATCTGCACGCGCCCGTCGTTCGGGCGGTGCGCGGCGTCATCGACGGCGGAATTCTGGGGCGCGTCCATCTCATCACGCTGCACACGTTTCGCAGGACCCACGCGAAGGGCGTTCGTGAGTGGCGACCGGATTGGCGTCGCGAGCGCGCCCTGTCGGGCGGAGGAATCGCCATGGACCACGGAAGCCACACCTTTTACCTCGCGTTCGATTGGCTGGGTGCGTATCCGACGCACGTCACCGCCAAGATGGCCGCGCGCTCCGGTTTCGACACGGAGGACGAAATGTTCTGCGTGCTCACCTTCCCGACGGGTGTGGCGCACGCGCATCTGACCTGGAACGCGGGTGTTCGCAAGGTGATCTACACGGTCCACGGTGACCGAGGCGCGCTCACGGTGCACGACGACGATCTCGAAGTAACGTGGACGGTCGGCGATCGCACGCGCACCGAGCACCACAAGATCGCGTCGAACTGGATGGACGCCAGCCACACGCGATGGTTCGAGCCGCTCTTCGAGCAATTTCGACATGCCATCGCGCGCGGTGACTACGCAGGTAAGGAGGCACACGACGCGCTCTCGTGCGTGGAGCTGATAGAGACCGCGTATACCTCGGCGACCAACGGGAGCCGCGAGATCGTCGTCGACACGCGAAGAAAAGAGCGGCTTATCGCATGATAAGCACGGCATTCGGGGACAAAGCGTGCGCTTGGGCCGTCGTGGCGGCCGCGGCGCTCGTCCTCGCCGCATATGCCGTGCGGCGCGCCGTTCGAGGTGAGCTCGGCTTTCCCCGCGTCGAACAGGCAGGCGTGAGCGCGTTTCTCGGGCGAGGTCCAATGGTGGCCGTGTACTGGGCACTTCAACCCGCGGCCGGCGCGTGCGTTGCGCTCGGCATCGGCGCAAACGCCGTCACCATCGGGTCGCTCGTCCTCGGAGCGGGCGCAGGCGTCGCGGTGGGCGCCGGCAACCTCGGCGTCGGTGCGCTCCTCGCCGCGGCTTCGAGTTTGGGCGACGCACTGGACGGCCTCGTCGCGAGGCGCACGCGCACCGCATCGGATGCGGGTGAGGTCCTCGACGCGGCGGTCGATCGCTACACCGAGCTGTTCTTCCTTGGGGGCGTCGCCGTTCTCCTGCGTGCAGACCCGTGGCTGCTCACCACGACGCTGGCCGCGATGGGCGGAGCGTTCATGGTCAGCTACGCGAGCGCCAAGGCCGAAGCCCTCCATGTCGCCGCTCCCCGAGGGGCCATGCGACGGCCCGAGCGTGCGGCCTATCTCACGTGTGGCGCCGCCCTTGCTGCCGTCCTCGGAATCTCGTGGCCGCTTCTCGCCGCGGTCACTATTGTTGCGGTCGTCGCCCACGCGGGCGCCATTTCGCGGCTTCGCGTTCTGGCGGCGTCCGTCCAGGAGGGCCGGTCGTGACCGCCGCGCGCGTGCACACACCGAGAGCTGCGCGCGAAGACGTGCACCGCTGCGACCGGGTGAGGCTGCCTCTGAATCCGTCGCAGCCGAAAGACCAGAGAGCCGTTCTCAAGACGGTCATTCCTGGGCCGCGAAGCAACGCGCTGCGCGCGCGAGAGGAGGCGCACTTGGCGCCGGGCGTGCAGGGCTACGCGATTGCGTCCGGCGTGGCAATCGATCGCGCGGAGGGAAGCCTGGTCATCGACGTCGACGGGAACGCGCTCATCGATTTCATCGGCGGAATCGGTGTGGCGGCGCTCGGTCACTCGCACCCTGCCTTCGTCACCGCAATTGGCGCGCAAGCCTCACGTGCGACCATCGGATCGCTCACGAGCGAGGCGCGCGTCAACCTCGTGGACCGTCTCGCGTCGCACGCGCCGTCGCCGGGCGTTCACCGTCTGCAGCTCTACTCGAGCGGCGCCGAAGCCGTCGAGAGCGCGCTTCGCCTTGCAAAAGCGCGCACGCGGAGATTCGAGACCGTCAGCTTCTGGGGCGGCTTTCACGGAAAGACCTTGGGCGCCATGTCCCTCATGGGATCCGGATCGAAGCGCGCGTACGGCCCGCTCGCGCCGGGCGCACACCACGTGCCGTATGCCGACTGCTATCGCTGCCCGTTCGGTCGCACCTATCCGTCGTGCGACTTGTATTGTGCAAACTTCGCGCGCCAGCACATCGAGCATGCTTCTGCCGGAAGCGTCGCGGCCTTCGTGGTCGAGCCGATGCAGGGTACGGCAGGAAACGTGATCCCGCCGGACGCATTTTTGCCGAAAATCGCGGAGATCACGCGCGAGATCGGCGCGCTCCTCGTGGTCGACGAGATGATCACGGGCTTCGGTCGCACTGGCAGGTATTGGGGTCTCGAGCACTCGGGCGTGCGGCCCGACATCGTCGCGATCGGAAAAGCGTTCGGCGGCGGTTACCCGTTGAGCGGCGTCCTCACCACCGACGAGATCGCAGAGACCAAACCCTGGAGCCATCCATCGAGCTCGTCATCGAGCTATGGCGGAAACCCCCTCGCCGCCGCCGCCGGGGCCGCCGCGCTACGAATTCTGGACGACGAGGGGCTGGTCGAGAACGCGCGCGAAGTGGGCGCGTTCATGCTCGAGCGTCTTCGAGAGATGATGGACAAGTTTCCGTTCATCGGTTTCGTCGACGGACGGGGAATGTTCTTGCGCGTCGAGTTGGTCAAGGACAGACGGACCAAAGAGCCGCTACCCGCTCGCGTTACGCGCCGCATCTTCACGGAGTGCGTGCGCCGCGGCCTTCTCGCGATGGCGTATGCGCCCAGCCTGCGCCTGCAGCCGGCGCTCACGCTCGACCGCGCGACGGCCGAAAACGGCCTCGCCATCTTGGAGGAGGTCTTCGACTGGACGCGAAAACAGCACATCCTGGAGTGACTTCCGTCCGCGCTGCGTGGGAGCACATGCGCACCCTGTGGCCGCGCTGGACCCTTCTGCCACCCGCGCCCTTCGTGCTGTGGAGTGCCTACGTGCTCGCGCGCGGTGAAGCGCGCTGGGAGGCTGTTCTCTTTTTGGTAGGTGCGCCGCTCCTCGCCTATGCCACACCGCGAACCAAGCGCCTCTTCGTCGGCGTTTACCCGGTCGGCCTCGTGGGGGTGCTCTACGACGCCATGCGCTTCGTGAAGTATGTAGGCGTCACGCCGGAGCGCGTTCATACGTGTGACTTGCAGGCGCTCGACGCCCGCGTGTTCGGTGTGACCGTCGAAGATCGCATCTTATCGTGGTGCGACATCTTTCGCCAACACAGAAGTCCTTTCTTGGACGCGTACTGCGCGATCCCGTACGGCACATTCCTTCTTCTCGTGGTCGGCTACGCGATTTACCTCTTCATGCGCGAGCACCGCGCTTTGAAGCGCTTTGCCTGGGCGTACCTGGTCTTGAACGTCGCTGGGTTCGTGACCTATCACGTCGTTCCTGCCGCGCCGCCCTGGTACGTGCACGCATACGGTTGCGTGGTGAACCTTGCCGCTCCGGCCAGCGAAGGACCCAAGCTCGCCGCGGTGGACGCGATGATCGGCGTCCCGTATTTCGCGGGCTTTTACGGTCGCTCGAACGATGTATTCGGCGCCTTGCCTTCCCTTCACGTTGCGTATCCGCTCCTCGTCGTTCTGGAAGCATGGCGGTTACACGGCGCGCTCGGGCGCGCTCTCTCTATCGCGTTTTTCGTGTCGATGTGTTTTGGAGCGGTGTACCTCGATCATCATTGGGTCATCGACGTCGTCCTCGGTGTGCTGTACGGGCTGGGCGCGCACGCGATCGTTTCGCGATGGTTCAAGGCGGAAGCGCCATGAATGTCCTCGCGCGCGTCTTCGCGCTCTGGTTCGGCGCGGGCCTCGTTCCCCGCGCGCCGGGTACGGCCGGAAGCCTGGCGGCCATTCCCCTTTATCTCGCGCTTCGCCCGCATGGGATTGTTGCCGTTGCCGTGGCTGCGCTCGCCGTGACGACGGTGGGCGTCTGGGCCGCCGGCGTCGTGGAGCGTGAGCGCGCGGAGAAGGACCCGCAAGTCGTCGTCATCGATGAGGTAGCCGGCATGCTCACTACGCTCCTCGCCGCGCCACCAGGCCTCATGTGGACTCTCTTGGCGTTCGTCTTGTTTCGCATTTGCGATCAGTTCAAGCCTTGGCCCGCGCGTGCGGCAGAGCGCCTTCCCGGCGGATGGGGCATCGTCGCCGACGATCTCGTGGCCGGAGGATGGGCGGCGCTGGTTCTCATGGCATCGCGCGCGATGGCGCACCCCTGACGCGTGGCGCGATGGTTGATCGTGGCACAATGCCATGGCTCTACCTTCCACGTCACCGCTGAATTGCCTTGAAATCGAGCGCTTCGCGCCGACATGCGACGGTGCGCGCTTTGCAGGACGCGCGAACCCACATCGAAAGGGGGTGTACATGAAGGCAACGACGCTGCTGCTGTCCCATCATCGCCGCATCCAGAGGCTCGTGACTTCCGTCGCACGCGAAAGGGCGGCACGCGAAGAACGCACGAGCAGCTTGATCGAGGCGATCGTTGCGCACATCGCGACAGAGGAAAACGTGCTTTACCCGACGGCCGAACGCGAGCTCGCGATCGACCTACGCCAGCAGCGCGCATCCCACGTCCGCGCCCGTCTCGCGCTCTTTCGGTTCGCGACGTCGGCGATTCAAGATGATTCGTTTACGATCCATCTTTCGTCGCTGGATCGCGCCATGCGAGACCACGCTCTGGGCGAGAGTCACCTGGTGCGAAGGCTCGAAAACGAGATGAGCGAATCGGTGCTCTATCGACTCGGCGAAAAGATGCTGGCGTTCGAGAACGCGCTCGTCGCGCTCCCCGCGTTCAGTCTCGGAAAACGTCAACCGGCACCCTACGCGCCGTACGCGAACGCGAACTGAGCCCCAGGCGGGCCCAAGCAGGCGGTGGCACATAGCGTGCTGCCACGCGTGGTCGTGGCGCGAATCGAGGACTACGCGATGATCGGCGACTGCCAAGCCGCAGCACTGGTGTCGCGAAGCGCTTCGATCGATTGGCTGTGCTTGCCGCGCTTCGACTCGGGTGCGTGCTTTGCTGCGCTCCTAGGGAACGCGGGCCACGGGCGCTGGAAAATCGCGCCCCTGGCCCCAGCGCGCTCGATCACACGGCGTTATCGTCCCGGAACGCTCGTGCTGGAAACGTCCTTTTCCACCGACGAAGGGCGCGTCACCGTTGTGGACTTCATGCCCATTCGGGACGCCTTGCCGAATGTCGTGCGCATCGTCGTCGGCGACGAAGGTCGCGTGCGTTTGTCCACCGAGCTCATCTTGCGCCTCGACTACGGATCCATCGTGCCTTGGGTACGCCGTGCGGACGACGGCATTCGAGCCATCGCAGGACCCGAGAGGATCTCGCTCCACACGGGCGTGCCCCTCCACGGTCGAGATCTCACGACGGTAGGTGAGTTCAGCGTCTCTCGTGGCGACCGCGTGCCCTTCTGCCTCTCCTGGCACCCGTCGTACGAAGACGAACCGTTCTGCCTCGACGCCGAGAAGGCGCTCGAGGCGACGGAGAAGTGGTGGCGCGAATGGTCAGGGCGGTGCGAGTACACGGGGCCGTGGAAGGACCACGTGGTGCGATCGCTCGTGACCTTGAAGGCGTTGAGCGACTCGCGCACGGGGGGAATCGTTGCCGCACCCACGACGTCGTTGCCCGAAAAAATCGGCGGCGTGCGCAACTGGGACTATCGCTACTGCTGGCTGCGCGATGCAACGTTCACGCTCTACGCACTCATGCAGGCCGGCTACAGCGACGAAGCGCGCGATTGGCGCGAGTGGCTCTTGCGTGCAGCCGCCGGCGAGCCGAGCAAATTGCAAATCATGTACGGCGTCGATGGGGCGCGGCGGCTGACCGAGCTCGAGATCCCGTGGCTCCCCGGCTACGAAAAGTCTGCTCCAGTCCGTATTGGCAACGCGGCGTCGTCGCAACTTCAGCTCGACGTGTACGGCGAGCTGATGGACGCGATGCACCAGTGCTATCGCGCGAACTTGGAGCCCGAGGAAGCGGCCTGGCGACTTCAGCGCGCGCTTCTCGGGTTTCTGGAGAAAGGGTGGCACGAGCCCGACCAAGGCATCTGGGAGGTCCGTGGGCCGCAGCGTCACTTCACTCACTCGAAGGTGATGGCCTGGGTTGCGGTCGATCGAGCCATCAAGTCGGCAGAGCTTGGAGGGTTCGCGGCACCGCTACCGCGCTGGCGCGCGCTCCGAGAGGAGATCCACGCGCAAGCGTGTTTGCGCGGGTACGATCCCGAGCTCAAGAGCTTCGTCCAGTCGTACGGCTCGAAGCGCCTCGACGCGAGCCTCCTCCGCATTCCGCTCGTGGGTTTTCTTCCATGGGATGACGAGCGTGTGCGCGGCACGGTGGCTGCGATCGAAAAGCACTTGATGTTCCAAGGGCTACTGAGGCGGTACCTTCCCGACGAAAGCGTCGAAGGGCTCCCGGACAACGAAGGGGTATTTCTGCCGTGCAGTTTCTGGCTGTGCGACAACATGGTTCTCGCCGGACGCCACACTGAGGCGCGCGCGCTCTTCGAGCGACTCATTGGGCTGGAGAACGACGTGGGGCTCATGTCTGAGGAGTACGATCCGGAGGTCGGACGCCTCGTCGGCAACTTTCCTCAAGCCTTCTCGCATGTCGCGATCATCATCAGCGCGATGAATCTCGGGGATGGCAAAAAGGGCCAGCCGGCGGCGAGTCGCGGAGAGACCTGAGGTGGGGCGCGCGCTGTTCCCGGCGTGGAGCGACTCGCTCTTCCGCGCCGCGCTTGCGCTCGGAATTTGCGGGGTTTCGGCCCTCGTCGCGTTTCCCATGGTGTGGGCGCGCACGCCGTACGTCGGTCACGAGGGGGAACCCATCACCCAACCCATCAAGTTCGACCATCGCCACCACGTGCACGACGACGGCATCGAGTGCCTCTACTGCCACGACGGCGCGCGACGCTCACGGTACGCAGGTGTGCCGCCGACGAACCTGTGCATGGGCTGTCACGCGCAGGTCTGGACGACGAGCCCCGAGCTGGCGCCGCTCCGGGACGCCTACTTTAGCGGCACGCCCATCGCATGGCGGCGCGTCAACAGCGTGCCCGACTTCGTCTTCTTCGATCATTCGATTCACATCGCGCGCCGAGTCGATTGCGCCGAGTGCCACGGCGCGGTTGACCGAATGGCGGAGGTGTACGCGGCCAAACCGCTCAGCATGCAATTTTGTCTCGATTGCCATCGTGCGCGCGGAGCATCGACCGACTGCACCGCCTGCCACCGCTGAGGGCTCGCAAATGAACGAGGAGATCGGACGACGTAGTTTCCTCGAGCGCGCAGGCGCCGGCTTCGCGTTCGCGGGCCTTGCCGCGTGCACGCGCGCGCCGAAGCAGAAAATCGTCCCATATGCGGTGCAGCCGCCCGAAATCGTCCCCGGTCTCCCGCTCCACTACGCAACGGCGTTCACGATGGACGGCTACGCGACCGGTGTGATCGTGGAGAGTCATCAAGGGCGTCCGACGAAGATCGAGGGCAACCCGGACCATCCCGCCAGCCGTGGAGCCACCACAGCGTACGAACAGGCGCAGATCGCGTCATTGTACGATCCGGAGCGAGCGCACGCCGTTACTCGCGCCGGCGTGCCGTCGACCTGGAGCGTGCTCGCGGCGGAAGTGCGCGACGTGGTGACACGCGGCCGCGGCGTGCATGTCGTGCTCCCGCCTACGAGCTCGCCCAGCGTCGTCGCGTTGCTCGAGACCTTGCGCGCGCGCCTGCCCGATACGCGCGTCTGGTTCCATGCGCCGATGGGGCGCGATCAGGCGTGGTCGGGTGCGCGCTTGGCGTTCGGGCGCGCGCTCGATCTACGCCTGGACCTCAAGCAGGCGCGGGTCATCCTTGCGCTCGACGCAGACGTGCTCGGTGTGGGCCCCTCGTGCTGTCCCGACGCGCGTGCCTTTGCGGACGGCAGGCGGCAACCCCGACAAGGAATGAACCGCCTCTATGCCGTCGAGGCCGCGCCGAGCGTCACCGGTTCCACCGCCGATCATCGCCTCGCGGTGCGGAGCGGCGAAATCGTGCAGGTCGCAGCCGCCATCGCGGCCGAGGTGCTTGGCGCCGAGCGCTTTCGTGGCCTCGCTGCCCGACATTCCCGCTTCATCCGTGCGGTTGCGCGCGATCTGCTTCTTCATCGCGGCGCTTCGCTCGTCATCGCAGGACACACGCAGCCGCCCGAAGTGCACGTGCTCGCGCACGCCATGAACGATGCGCTCGGCAACGCGGGGCGTGCCGTCTCCTATGCTCCGAGCCCGATTCTGGAGGCGGGAGAGGCAAGTCACGATCTGCGCGGGCTTGCGCATGATCTCGAAGGCGGCGGAGTGGAGCTCCTCGCCATGTTGGGCATCGATCCGGTGGCGACCGCCTTTGCGGACATCGCCTTTGGTCCGCTCATGCGACGCGCCCGACGAACCTTGTGCCTCACCTCACACGAAAACGCGACGTCGCGCGCCTGCACGTGGTTTGCCCCCGAAGCGCATCCGCTGGAGGCATGGGGTGACACGTGCGCTTTCGACGGCACCGTGTCAATCGTACAACCACTCATCGCGCCGCTCTTCGGCGGCAAGACGGCGCTCGACATCTTGGCGCTTACCGTGAACGACTCGCGTGATGCGCACGAGATCGCACGGAGCCGATGGGAGGCGGTTTGGCAGTCCGCCCTCCGCGCGGGCGTCGTCGACACAACCGCCCTTTCGACCGAAGACGCACCGCTCCGAGCGGACGTGGTGGCAAACCTCGTGATTCCACTGGTCGCAGAAACGCTGGAAATCGACTTCCGAGCGGACGCGCGTCTGTACGACGGCCGTTTCGCGCACAACCATTGGCTCCGCGAGCTACCCGATCCCATCACCAAGCTCACGTGGGACACCGCGGTACTTCTGGGGCCAGGCACTGCAGCGCGCCTCGGGATTCGAAACGAAGACGTCGTCGAGATTGCACGATCAGGCCGAACGGCGCGCATGCCCGCCCTCATCGTCCGGGGACATGCCGAGGAGGTTCTCACCGCGCCGCTCGCCTACACGCTCCGCACGAGTGATTCCCCCTGGTCGTTCTATGACGCGCGAGTCTCGCGGACGGGTGAGCGCATCGAGCTCGCGATCACTCAAGGCAGCTCGTCTCTCGAGGGCCGACAGGAGCACATCATTCTGCACGCCTCTCTCGCCGAATACCTGGAGCATCCGCACATGGCGGAGCCTTTGAACCGCCGCCCGCTCATGCTCTACCAGGAACCGATGACGGCCCCGCACCAGTGGGGCATGGCCATCGATCTGAACGCGTGCACGGGCTGCAGCGCATGCGTCATCGCGTGTCAGGCAGAGAACAACGTCCCGGTGGTGGGCAAAGGCGAGGTGAGGAAAGGCCGGGCCATGCACTGGCTCAGGATCGATCGCTACATCGTCACTTCGCCACGCGCCGAAGACCCCGTGTTCCAGCCCATGCTCTGCCAGCACTGCGAGAAAGCACCCTGCGAGTACGTCTGCCCAGTCGCCGCCACAGTGCACAGCTCCGACGGGCTCAATCAAATGGTCTACAACCGCTGCGTCGGGACGCGCTTCTGCTCGAACAACTGCCCGTACAAAGTCCGCCGCTTCAACTGGTTCGATTACCACGACGGCGAGCCACGGGAGAGAGAGCTGGGAGCCAATCCCGAAGTGACGGTGCGCGCGCGCGGCGTCATGGAGAAGTGCACATATTGCGTGCAGCGAATACGTCTGGCCGAGCAGCGGGCCGCCGTCGAGGGGCGCGGCGTCGTGGACGGCGAGGTGCGCACCGCGTGCGAGCAAGCTTGCCCGACGGGCGCAATCGTGTTCGGCGATCTCGCCGATCGGTCGTCGCGTGTGGCGCGCGCGCAAGGAGACCCGCGCGCGTACGCGGCCCTGAACGATCTCGGTACCGTCCCGCGCACGCGCTATCTCGCGAGAGTCCGCAACTACAACCCGGAGCTCGCATGACGACGTCGGAGCTTCTCATCAATCCGCCGAGCGATCTCGCGCTCACCGACGAACTGCTCGGCAAGGTGCTCACCCCACCGCGGTGGATGCGTCCCGCGCTCGTCGTCGCATTCCTCCTCACGCTGGTGCTCGTCGCGTCGGTGACCTACACGGTCCTCACCGGAATCGGCACGTGGGGCAATAACATCCCCGTTGCGTGGGCCTTCGCGATCACCAACTTCGTCTGGTGGATCGGTATTGGTCATGCGGGCACCTTCATCTCGGCGTTCCTGCTGCTGCTCGAGCAGCCGTGGCGCGCCTCGATCAATCGGTTCGCCGAGGCCATGACGTTGTTCGCAGTCCTGCAGGCTGGGCTCTTCCCGGTTCTGCATCTGGGGCGGCCGTGGTTTTTCTACTGGCTCATTCCGTATCCGAGCACCATGGGCGTGTGGCCGCAGTTTCGGAGCTCCTTGCCGTGGGACGTCGCCGCGGTGACCACGTATTTCACCATCTCGCTCCTCTTCTTTTATCTCGGTCTCATCCCAGACTTGGCGGCGATGCGCGATCGCGCGGTCGAGCCATGGCGCCGACGCATCTACGGCATCTTCGCGCTCGGATGGCGGGGATCGGCACACGCTTGGAATCGCTGGCGCATCGGCTACGGCCTGCTCGGCGGGCTCGCGACGCCGCTCGTGGTGAGCGTCCACAGCATCGTGAGCACCGACTTTGCCATCGCCATCCTTCCCGGGTGGCACTCGCACGTCTTCCCGCCGTACTTCGTCGCGGGGGCCATCTTTTCCGGCTTTGCGATGGTTCTCACCTTGATGATACCTGCCCGCCGACTCTATCGCCTGGAGCACGTCATCACGACCAAGCACCTCGACATGATGGCGCGGATGCTCCTCGTGACTGGGTGGATCGTCACGTACGCGTACGCCGTCGAGGCCTATGGCGCCTACTACTCGCGCGATCCCTTCGAGCTCACCCTCTACTTCGTGACACGCCCCAAAGGACCGATGGCGTGGAGCTTCTGGCTCGTCATTTTCTGCAATTGTGTGGCGCCGCAGGTGCTCTGGTGGCACCGCGCGCGCACCAGCACCGCGTGGCTCTTCGCCCTGTCGCTCGTCATCCAGGTGGGAATGTGGATGGAGCGCTTTTTATTGATCGTTACGTCGCAGAGCCAGGACTTTCTTCCCTCCAACTGGGGCTCGTACGCCCCTTCGCCGGTCGATGCGGGCAATCTCATCGGATCGATCGGCTTCTTCATGCTGCTGTTCTTGCTCTTCCTGCGCTTCGTCCCGTTCATTCCGATAAGCGAGCTGAAGGCGCTGCGCTACGAAACGGAGGCGCAGCATGCCTGACGGAATCGTCGCGGAGCTTCCCACCGCGCACGCTCTCGTAAAAGCCGCGCGCGAGGCGCGCGCGCTCGGATACACGCGTCTCGATGCGTTCAGCCCGTACGAAGTGCCCGAGCTCACCGACGTGCTTCGACTCAAGCGATCCAAGCTGCCCTGGGCGGTGCTCACCGCGGCGCTCTTCGGTGTCATCCTCGCCTACGCGATCATTCGTTTCACCAACGCCATCGATTACCCGCTCAACGTGGGAGGTCGACCGCTGGATTCCATCCCAGCGGACGTGCCCATTTGCTTCGAGACGGCCATTTTGCTGGGCGGCAGTACGTCATTTTTCTACGTGCTCTTCGGATCGGGATTGCCGCGTCTGTGGCACCCCGTTTTCGAAGTCGACGGATTCGAACGAGCTTCGACGGACCGGTTTTGGCTCCAGATCGAGGAATCCAGCGCGGCGGACGACGGGAGACTGAAGGACGCGCTCGACGCATGCGGCGCTACGAGAATCGCGCGCACACGGAGAGCGCGATGAGGCTCGGCGCCGGCCGCACGGACGCCTGCTACGTCCTGTTCGCCATTGCGCTTGCGGCCTGCGATGCGTCGGAGGCGTTTCGCTCGCCCAATCCGTCGCTGGCGCGAATGCTCGATCAACCTCGCGCCGATCCCTACAAGCCGGGCGCGATGCGAGTTCCCCCAGCTGGAACGATGCCGCGCGAAACGAACGAACCCGCGTGGACGACCGACAATGGGTACGTTCAGAATTTTCCATTTGCGCTCACGCGCGACGCCTTGGAACGGGGGCAATACTCGTTCGCCAAGACCTGCGCGACGTGCCATGGGGATCTGGGCGACGGCAACAGCATCGTCGCGACGAAGATGGAGCTCGTAAAGCCGCCGACGCTCGTTGGCGATCGCGTTCGCTCTTTTCCCGTCGGTCGCATCTACCAGATCGTGCGGGAAGGTAGCGGCCTCATGCCTTCCTACGCCACACTGCTCTCCGTTCGCGAGCGCTGGGAAGTCATCGCCTACCTTCGCGCGCTCGACGTGAGCCAGCGCGCGAAGGTCAGCGAGCTGCCCGAGAACATTCGCGCCGAGCTTGCCAAGGAGGCGCCATGACCCGCTTGCTCGCGGCCCTGCTCGCGGCATGGGGCGCGGGCGTGTCCATCGCAGTGGGCGCGCTCGTTCTCGTCATGGTGATGAACGTCACACGCGCGCGCTGGTTTGCCCCCATGCGCCGCCCGGCGCAGACCGTCGCCCTCACCTTGCCGCTCTATTTCGTGTTGCTCGCGCCGATCGCGCTGGGTGCTCGCGCGCTCTACCCAGCGGCGAGTCGGGCGATCCCCAGATCCTCAAGAATATTAAGAAGGGCGTCACGATCGAACAGC
>OBEQ010491663.1_pt1 | contig 16787 bp, 13 predicted proteins | sample 1670901 | NCBI WGS metagenome assembly OBEQ01 (sample SAMEA104232315, study PRJEB22302) | groundwater metagenome | biome: forest; feature: aquifer; material: groundwater | place: USA | collected 2011-08-07 | depth 5.4 m
TCCAGAGCCGCCGGGCGTACAAGGGCGGTTTGGAGCAACCCCGACCGATCGAGCCACTCACCTTCCTGGAACCATGGAGTTGAATAAGGATGATCCCACCCACGGGCATAGGCCACGTAGGGAATCGGATAGAATTGTTGCGAGATTCGTCTCAACAAACCCTCGCTCCCCGTCCATCGAAGTCGCTCTCGCTGTCCTGTCGGAAAGAGAAGAATTGGCGAGTCGCCAGCACCTCTTTCGGGCATCGCCTCAAGAGGAGGATCCGGGACCATCGCTATTGCTGCAAGCTGGTGGAGTGAGCCGGAACCAATCGACATTCCGCCGATCATTCTTGGAGGACCGCCCCGCGCCGGGTCTATGCCGGCCCCCTTAAGTAGGCCCAAGATAAAATGATCAAAATCACCCAGACAATCAGCGAGATGTGGAGAATGGGGGGGGGACAGGCGACTTCGCCATCGGTCTAAATTTTCACGGGTGGCCTGATCCCCTAATGGGGTATGCCCAGTTTCCAGTCTTGATAAAATGGCATGAGCGACCGTAGCCGCCCGAGGCAGATTCCCCGCCCCGGCCACTTCGCGCATTTCTAACAGGAGCGGATGCAACGTGAATAAAGTCGAACCTACGCGTTGAAACATGAAGGGTTATCGATTAGATCGCGGAATTGTTGCCTAGAAAAATGGCAATGGCTGCGTATCTTTTCTGGGGGTCAAAAGATAAATCAGTGATTCCAGGAAGTTAGAGGGGTCAAGATTTAAGGATTTTTGATAAAAGGCGAGGGCAGGAACTTCGAACCGGGTCTTAACCACCCAGAAAGGAGACCTGCCCCCGTGAAACTACAACTGATGGTAGAGATGGAGTTACCAGAAGATATCGGGTCATTTCAAGAGGCTGAGAGAAAAAGAAAGGAGGCGGTGTTTGAGGCCGGGAAGGATCTGATGAATCAGGTGATGGAAAGATATGAGTCCTGGATTTTGAAGGAGAGGAAGAGTTTTTGGAAAAAAGATCAGAGGGAGAAGAAGTTTCAGACGATCGTGGGAGAGGTGAGAAGGAAACGGTGGAGGGTTTTTGACTGGAAGGAGAAAAGGGATCGGACCCCTTTGGATGAATGGATGCAGGTCGGGAACGAGAAGGCGACGCCGGCGTTGAAACAATCGATTGTGGGGGCTTCTGTCCGGAGATCCTACCGTCAGGCAACTGCGGAAGTAGAGCAATGGACCGGGGTGAAGAGAACGACGCCCGGATCCAAAGAGAGGGAAAAGATGGATGAGTCGATCGGTTACATCAAAAACAACCGGGAAGGACTTCTTCCTTCCAAAGTCCCTATGGTTCGTCCTTCGACAGGCTCAGGATGTCCTTAATGAAGGGAGAGCCATGCTCTTACTTGACTCAAGAACGTCGATGGGAGAGGTGAAATAGAAAGCAAAACAAAGACCAACGGAGGTTAAATCAAGTAAAAAGTTCCTGCCATTATCAAGAATCCACCCCCAGTAAATTTACGCATCCAATGGCAATTCTTTGCGTCAGCGAGGCATTATTTGACCTTCGCCCCTGAGGTAACCGCCCGATCAAGGCTGAGGATCGAGAGGGTCGTGCTATCATTCGCTGCGAGCAGCATTCCGCGGGACTCCACGCCCCGAATCTTGGCCGGTTTTAAGTTGGCGACGATCACCACTTTTTTCCCGATCAGTTCTTCCGGTTTGTAATGTTGGGCGATCCCCGCGACGATCTGCCGCGGTTCCCCGCCGACCTCGACCTGGAGTTTTAAGAGCCGATCGGCTCCTTCGACCTTTTCGGCCTGTTTGATTTCGGCGACTCGCAGATCGATTTTGGCGAATTCAGTGATGTCAATTTCAGGGGTGGGTATTGTTTCGGACATTTTTTTCTCCTTTATTTCTTCCGTCGCTTCAATTCTCGGGAAGATCGGGCTTCCCAAAGTCACCTTGACCGAAGGGGTCTTTCCCCATTGAATATTTTTAAAATTTTGATCCGCCCATGTTAAAGGCAATCCCAACTGCTCCCAAATCTTCTGCGAGGCGGCGGGGAGAAACGGCGCCACGAGGATCGCGATATTTCTCAACGTATCGGCGACGTTATAAAGGATGCGGTTGATATCCGCCGTGCGTTCTTCCTTCGCAAGCTTCCACGGTGCGCTTGTGTCGATGTATTTATCGCTCGTACCGATGACCTCCCAGATCGCGGCCAGCGCCTTGTGGAAGTTGATGTCGCCGTTTTTTTCATAATCCAATTCACTGCGGACTTTTTCCAGCGCCCCCAAGACGGTTTTTTGAAGAATCTTTTCTTCCGAAGAAGGCTTGTCGGCTTTCGGCTCCGCGATTTCTCCTCCGAGATATTTATTCGCCATGCCGAGCGTTCGATTCAGGAGATTCCCCAGATCATTCGCCAGATCGCTGTTGTAGCGTTTGATGAAGTTGTCCCAGGTGAAATCACCGTCGGAGCCGAAGCTCGATTCGCTCAAGAGATAATGGCGCAAGGCATCGGCGCCGTATTTCGGGACAATGTCGAGCGGGGTGACGATATTGCCGAGCGTCTTGCTCATTTTTTCGCCTTTGAGGAACACGAAACCGTGACCGAAGATCGAACGGGGGAGGGGAAGGCCCGCGCTCATCAGCATCGCCGGCCAGATCACGCAGTGGAATCGAGTAATGTCTTTTCCGATGATGTGGAGATCGGCGGGCCAGGCGGGCAGGCCCGCCACCCGTTTTTCCTGACCGAATCCGGTGGCGGTGAGGTAGTTGATCAGCGCGTCGAACCAGACATAGACGACATGGTTCCGATCATTCGGGAAGGGAATCCCCCACGGAAAACTTGCGCGCGAAATACTGATGTCTTGGAGACCCGATGTCACCAGGTTGACGATCTCGTTTTTTCGGATCTCGGGGAGAATAAAATGCAGGTTTTTTTCGTAATGCTCCAAAAGTCGTTTCTGATATTTCGAGAGGAGAAAGAAATAGTTCTTCTCCTTGAGCCACCTTGGAAGGCTCTTGTGGGTCGGGCATTTGCCGTCGACGAGGTCCTTTTCGGTCTGAAAAGCCTCGCACGATTCGCAGTACCAACCTTCGTAGTCCCGGCTCTCGACGTCGGCGGGGTCGAGCAACGTCAGAAATTTTTTGACCGCCTCGTGATGCCGCGGCTCGCTCGTCTGAACGAACCCATCGTAGGAGATATTGAGCGACTTCCATATTTCCTCAAATTTTCCTCTCATCTGATCGCAATATTTTTTGGGATCGAGTCCCAGCGCCGTGGCCGCCTTTTTGACGTTCACACTATGCTCGTCGTTCCCCATCTGGAACCAGACGTCATACCCCTCCATCCGCTTGAAACGCGCGATCGCGTCGGCCGCGATCTTTTCGTAGGCGGTCCCGAGATGAGGGAGGCTGTTCACATAATCGATTGCCGTCGTGATGTAGAATTTTTTGGGCATAAGAGGCTAACGCATCAGTCCTACAAACAATCTCTCCAAGGCAAGTTGTTTCAAGACGTTCCCCTCGACCGCCCGTTCCGTTTCTAAGATGAGGTCCATCTCCTCGAAAAGCCGGTCGGGGTCGCGGCGGGCCGCTTCGCGTTTGGTCAGATCCAACGCCGCGGGAATCAGGAGATTTTTCGCATCGTCGCCGGCGCCTTTCAATACCGCCAGGTCGTGCCAGACCGATTGCAGGAGTTCAAAAAAAGGGGGGATCTCTTCCGGCTCGGAGGCGAGCTCTTCGGCCATTCGCGACGCCTTGGAAAATCGGCGGGGGTCGGGGGTGAAGAGATTTTGAATCACGGGAGCCGATTCCGAAAAGAGCTTCGAATAATGATCCCGGACTGATTCCGACGACACCGGAAACCTTACCCTTTGGCAGCGCGACCGGATCGTCGGCAACAGCACCTCTTCGGTGTCGGTGAGGAGAATAAAAAGGACATTCGGCGGCGGCTCTTCCAAGGTTTTCAAAAGGGCGTTGGCGGCGGCGGTTGTCATCGTCTCGGCCCCTTCGATCAAGATGACGGTGAATTTCTCAGATTTCAACGAAAGTCGGGGAAGGAGGTCGCGAATCGGTTCGATCTTGATCCGGTTTTTTTCGGGTGTGATCCGAATGAGATCGGAAGGGGAGGTCGCCCCCAGCGTCGTGGCGACGAACTCGGCAGCTTGATTTTTGGCGGAGCCGGAAGATCCTGAAAAAAGAAACGCCGGGGGGAGGCTGATTTTAAAGGGGCTCGCGTCGCCCCCTCCACCGGCAAAGCCGGATGGAGCCTCCCCCTCAACGGGCCTTTGGCCCTGGTTTTTAAAGAATCTTTTCCAGCTCTCGGCGAATGTCTGAAAAGATTTTGTCTCGGCTGCGGGCGGCATCGATTTTTCGAATCCTTTTCTTGTCCTTCCGGGCGAGCGTCAGATAACCGGCTCGGACCTTCTCGTGGAAGGTTTTAGCCTCTTTTTCCAGGCGATCAAGCCCCCGTTTTCTTTTCCGGGCCCGTTGAAGACCGGTCTCCGCCGGGAGATCGAGGAGAAAGGTGAGAGTTGGCTTCAGCCCTCCGGTGGCGATCTCGTTCATGGCGGAGACGACCTTCAAAGAAAGCCCGCGGCCATAAGCCTGATAGGCGATTGTCGCATCGGTAAACCGGTCGCAAAGGACAATCGCCCCCCGTCGAAGGGCCGGCCGAATAACCGCGGCAACATGATCTCGACGGGCGGTTTCATAAAGAAAAAGCTCAGTTTCAGGGGAAATCGGCTCTTTTGAATCGAGAAGGGTCTTTCGGATCCGATCGGCCACCGGGGTCCCGCCAGGCTCCCGGGTCGTTACGACCTCCAAGCCGCGTTTACGAAGCCAATCACCTACTTGATTGATTTGACTTGTCTTTCCAGCCCCTTCCCCCCCTTCAAAGGTGATAAAGAGGCCATTTTTGGCGTGTGGCATAGGATTTTTGCTTCCAAAAGAGAGGAAAGTAGCATATTATTTGACCGTCGCAATCAGCAACTTGAGTCGGCGGCAGTGGCGATAATAGACCCACGGGGAGATTTTAATAATGGGGACAGTGATTGGAAATAAGCAGGTTGATGTAGGACAAGGATCCAATCAACTCGTCCAGAGGTTTGACTCTCTTATCACCGGCGAAAATAAGGTCTTCCTCGGTGACCCTCAAAAAGTTCCCAACCGTTCTCAAAACGGAATCAGTACTCCTGATGCACTTCATCGGGAGCGACTAAAGCTCGAAGCCCTTTATAAGGGTCAAGGGACCGTCTAACTACACCCCAACGAATTCCCGCAGTTGATACATTATTTTGGCTCATGAATTAAAGAAGCTCGCGAAGTCTCTCTATGGTGAGGTCTGCCGCGTCGAGGATATTGCTTAAAGTTTTGCGTCGGATGATTTCCCCAGCATGCCGGCTCACCATGACGATCTTACGATCGCTCTCTCGGATATAAAACTCATGAGAACCCTTCCCAGTCCGATAGTAGATAAACCCGATCTTCTTGAGCGCTTGGATGAGCTTCTTGGTTGTGATCGCTGGGAAACGGCTACTCATTCACGGCGACCTTTACGATGGTCATGGCAGGAGATGATTGTTCCGGAAGAGGCCAATGTTTCTTTCGATGGACTTCGATAAAGGTGCCGATTCCCTCGGTAATCTCCTGAAGGGCTTCTTCATAGGTTTTTGCTTGAGTCACGCACCCCGGGAATGAAGGACACGAGGCGATATAGCGATCATCCTCAAAATCGATCAATACAGGATAGTTATAGATTTTTTTCATAGGGCTCATCTTACAGGAAGTTGTAGATTTCTGGCAACCAAATCTTCGGTTGGAGGAGAAGAGAGTGCGCATACAGCCTTTACCTTTTTTGCAGATCTCTAGCTACACCCCAACGAATTCCCGCAATTGATGCATTTATAGCAGGCGCCGTTTCTCACCGTGACGTGGCCGCATTGGTCGCAGATCGGGGCGTCGCCCATCATTTCGGCCAGATGTTCTGACATCGTTGCGGCGGCGGCGCCGACTGACTTTGCCGGTTGTTTGGCCGGAGAGGCGGTGCGCGCGGTGACGTCTTCTTGGCGGTCTTTGGCCTCGAGGCTTTCCGGTTTCAGATGAACAAAGTCGGTCCGATCGAGATATTCCATCCCCAAAATTCGGAAGATGTAATCGAGGATCGAGGTGCAGACTTTGATATTCGGGTGATCGGTCGTTCCCTGCGGTTCGAATCGCGTGAAGGTGAACGAGTTCACGAATTTTTCGAGCGGGACTCCGTATTGGAGGCCGATCGAAACGGCGATCGCGAAGCAGTTGAGGATGCTCCGATAGGCCGCGCCTTCTTTATACATATCGATAAAGATCTCGCCCAGCCGCCCGTCTCCGTATTCCCCGGTCCGGAGGAAGATCTTGTGGCCGGTGACCGATGTCTCGACGGTGAACCCGTGCCGCTTGGTCGGGAGCGTTTCCCGAAGGCTTCGGGAAATTCCCGCTTCGACGGTTTCTTCTTTGCCATCTTCTTTGTTGTTGTTGCCACTCGTGAGCGGTTGCGAATGCTTCGAACCGTCGCGATAGAGGGCGACCGCTTTGAGACCCAGCTTCCACGATTCCAGATACAGCTCCGCCACATCTTCGACGGTCGACTCGGTCGGCATATTGATCGTCTTGGAGATCGCGCCGGAGATGAACGGCTGGACCGCCGCCATCATCCGGACATGCCCCATCGGATCGATGAAACGAACTCCATCACCGCACGGATTGGCGCAGTCGAAGATCGGGAGGTGCTCGTCCTTCAAGGCCGGCGCCCCTTCGATCGTCCCCTTTTCCAAAATATGATCGCCGATCTTTTGGATCTGGTCGTCGGCATAGCCGAGACGCTTCAACGCCTTCGAGACCGATTGATTGATGATCTTGAAATGCCCGCCGCCGGCGAGCTTTTTCCACTTCACGAGGGAAAACTCAGGTTCGACGCCGGTCGTGTCGCAATCCATCAAGAGACCGATCGTGCCGGTCGGAGCGAGAACGGTCGACTGCGCATTGCGATAGCCATGTTGCTCGCCCATCTCGACTGCTTTGTCCCAAGCCTCGCGGGAGGCTTGTAGGAGGTCGGCGGGACAGAGCGAGGCGTCGATCTGATAGGCGGCGTTCCGGTGCTTTCTCATCACGCGGAGCATCGGGTCGCGATTCTTTTCAAATCCGGGGAACGGGCCTTTAGACTCGGCGATCTCGCTCGAAGCGCGGTAGGCCTCGCCGGTCATGAGTGCCGTGATGGCCGCGGACCAGGCCAATGCCTTTGGGCTGTCGTACGGGATGCCGTTCGTCATCAAAAGGGTGCCGAGATTGGCGTAGCCCAATCCCAACGGCCGATAGTCGTGGCTGTTTTGGGCGATCGGCTTGACCGGGTAAGAGGCGAAGTCGACCAGAATTTCTTGGGCGACGATGAAGACCTTGACCGCCTTTTGAAAGTCGGCGATCTGGAATTTTCCCTCGTCATCGATGAACTTCATCAAATTGAGCGACGCGAGATTGCAGGCGCTGTCGTCTAAGTGCATATATTCGCTGCACGGATTTGAGGCGTTGATCCGGCCGGTATTCGGAACCGTGTGCCAGTCGTTGATCGTCGTGTCGAATTGAACCCCCGGGTCGGCGCAGCTCCAGGCGGCGTCGGCGATCTTCTGCATGAGGTCTTTGGCTTCGAACGTCTCGCAGGTCTCTCCGGTGGTACGGAAGCGGGTCGACCATTGTTTGCCGTCCAAGACCGCCTTCATAAAGTCGTCCGAGATCCGGACCGAGTTGTTTGAATTTTGTCCCGAGACGGTGTGATAGGCCTCGCCGTTGAAATTGGAGTCGAGGCCGCCGTGTTGGATCAGGATCCCCGCCTTCTTCTCCTCTCGGACCTTCCATTGGATGAAATCGACGATCTCGGGATGGTCGATGTCGAGGCAGACCATCTTCGCCGCGCGGCGGGTCGTGCCGCCCGACTTCGTCGCGCCGGCCCCTTTGTCCAAGACTTCCAGAAAGCTCATGAGGCCGGAAGAGGTGCCTCCGCCGGAGAGCTTTTCCTGCCGCCCGCGGATTTTTGAAAAATTGGTTCCGGTGCCGGAGCCGTATTTGAAAAGGCGCGCCTCGCTCTTGGCGAGGTCGAAGATGCTCATCAGGTCATCGTCGACCGATTGGATAAAACAGGCGGAGCATTGCGGTTTCGAATAGGCGTCGGTCGTTTCGCAGATCTGATCGGTCTCGGGATTCCAGTGCCAGTTGCCGCCGCTTCCTTTGATGCCGTACTCATGGCCGAGGCCGCAGTTGAACCAGACCGGGGAATTGAAGGCGCCGCTTTGGGTCAATAAAAGATAGGCGAGCTCGTCTTCGAAACGTCCGGCGTCTTCCGGCGTGGCGAAATAGCCGAGCTGCTCTCCAGAGACGCGGATGGAGTGGGCGACTCGATAGACGACCTGCTTGACCGAGATCTCTTGTCCGTTTCGTCCTCCCTTGCTGTCGGGGACGCCGGCCTTGCGGAAATATTTTTGGGCGACGATGTCGGTGGCGAGTTGGGACCACGATTCCGGGATCTCGATATCCTTCATCTCAAAGACGACGGTGCCGTCAGGCTCCTTGATCGCAGACGCCCGGCGGTTGTAGCGAACCGCATTGTAAGGATTAGGACCCCCTTCATGGGTAAAGTGCCTCTCAAAGCGGAGACCTTCGTTCTCAACCTCTTGTTTTTTCAAAGGAAATACTGGCGTCATGCGGCACCTCCCCCTTCTATCGACTTGTTATGGACAGGATATCCACAGGGTTACCCACTTCTTATACACAGCCTATTGTGGTATGGACCTTTCTAGACCACTAGATCTAGTGTGTCAACGAGCCTGAGGATGACATGGTGCGGTAGAAGACGGCTGAACAAGGAAGAGAAGCTCTTTGAGGAGATTTTTTGATTTTTTTGATCACGCGTCGTGTCAAATAGATTTTAAAAAAAGGTGCCTGCTGAGCCTTGTTTGTCTTGGGTTGGATCGGAACGTGTGGAGATAAGGCTTGTTTTTAAAGGCCGAGAACAAAATGAAGAAGTGTTCGGACGATATGACCGGTCGCTCCGCGAGGGCAATCGCCAAGATCTTTCTCTGTCCAGGAGGGACCGGCGATGTCGATGTGGGCCCATGGAATCTTCGGATCGGTAAATTCTTGGATGAAAAGGGCTCCATTGATTGTCCCGCCCCATCGTCCGCCGATGTTTTTGAGGTCGGCAATGGAACTCTTGAGATCTTCTTTATATTCTTCGACCAACGGAAGCGGCCAGATTTTCTCTCCCGCCTGTTTTCCGCAGGCAATGATCCGGTCGACCAACGATTCGTTGTTTCCCAAGATCCCCGAACAAAGTTCTCCCAGGGCGATCACACAAGCGCCGGTCAAGGTGGCGACATCGATGACGAGGTCCGGTTTTTGTTTCAGCGTGTAGGTCATCGCATCGGCCAAGGTGAGACGCCCTTCGGCATCGGTGTTTAAGATCTCGACCGTTTTTCCGCTCATCGAGCGAACGACATCCCCCGGCTTGACGGCGCTTCCCGAAGGCATATTTTCGGTGACCGCCGCGATTCCGTGGACCGTGACGGAAGGCTGCAAGACCGAAAGGGTCTTCATCACGGCAAGCACCGCCGCCGCGCCGCTCATGTCGTCTTTCATCGTCTCCATCGATTGGGCGGTTTTCAGTGAAAGGCCGCCGCTGTCGAAGGTGACCCCTTTTCCGATCAGGGCGATCGTCTTTTTGGAACGACCGACCGGCCGGTATCGAAGGTGGAGAAAATAGGGGGGTTCGGTACTCCCGCTCGCTACCGCCAGATAGCACCCCATCCCTAGCCTCTCGATCTCCTTCTTATTCAAGATTTTTGCGGACAGGTGGGGAAGGCGGCCGATCTTTCGCGCTTCTTCGGCCATCCGTGCCGGCGTCATGTCGGTCGCCGGGATATTGACGAGGTCGCGTGAAAAATTGACTGCCTGGGCAAAGAGAGTCCCTTTTTTGATTCCCTTTTGAAGATCCGCCGACCCCAAAATCTCGAAGGTCTCCAGTTTTCCATCGGTCTTCTTTGATCGATAGAGGTCAAAACGATAATTTCCCAAAAGCGCCCCCTCGGCGATCGCCTGTCCTCGGGATTCAGCGGCCTCCTTAGTCTTGAAATCTTCCCAAGTGACCTTGTGGGCCTTTCTTTGGGTGCCGGCCCGTACCAACTGGGCCGAGGCCTTTCGAAGGTCCCCTTCCTTCCCCATTCCTATGAGCAGGACCGCCCCCACGTGGAGAGGGCCGGATGCCGAGGGAAGGTCAATGAGGCGCGTCTCGCCCGGTTTTCCCTGAAAATCTTCCCTCTTCATCAACTTCGAGAGAAAGCCGCCGAGGCGTCGGTCGATCTCACGACCGAGGGGGGAAACGATCTTTCCATCGACCACACCGACGCCCAGAAGGTCTGTCTTGAGTTGGGAAAGAGAGGCATGATGAATTGAGAGCTTCATAATTCTTTCAGAATGTGAAAAAGTAGCTTGAAGCGAAAAGCCAAGTCAAACTATTTAATGGATGCATTTATGGGTCTCTTTGATTTCTTTTCATTGAAGCGGAAGAAAAAAGAGGAGGAAGTCTCGTTTCATGAGATGATCTCCTTTGTCGAAGGACGAGAGTTTTCCTCTCGTCTGCCGGATCTTACCCAAAAGAAGGTCCTGGAGATCGCCCCTCTTCAAAAGTCTTTTGCGCCTCTCTTTCGAGAAAAAGGGGCCGCTGTCGTGACGAGTCTCGGAAGCGCCAAAGAACAGGCGATGGGTGGTCAGGAGGGGGGCTTTGTCCTTTCCTCTTGGGAGCACCTCCCTTTTCTGGAGGCCTCGTGGGACAGTGTTTTTTTGAGACTTCCCCTTTTGCCCGTTTTGAAGGGATCGAAAGAAAAAATCCTTCGTGAGGCGAGACGGGTCGTCAAAGAAAAAGGATCGATCGGGTGGAGCGATTTTCATCCTTTCAGTCTCAAGAATCCTTCGGGAGGGGAGGGATTCGAAGGGTGTTTTAAATTATTTCAGGAAGCGGGCCTGACGATTGATTGGGTGAAGGAATCCTTTTTTGACGGTTCTCTGAAAAAGTTTTTCGGGGAAAAACAAAACGGGGTCTTTGAAAGACTGCGCAAAACCCCGTTTCTGATCTTGTTTGGGTTAAAGAAAGCATGAGCATCGAAGAAAAATTGAAAGAACTGCAGATCGTCCTCCCTGAGGTTCAGGCCGCCGGAAATTATCTGCCGGCGGTTCGGACCGGCAATCTCATTTTTATCTCCGGTCAGTTGCCGAAGGTGGAAGGAAAGATCGCTTTTAAGGGGCGTGTCGGCAAGGATCTCAATGTCGAGTCGGCCCGCCGGGCGGCCAAGGCGTGCGTGGTCAATCTGATCGCCGTTCTCAAGCAAGCGCTCGGCACTCTTGACAACGTAAAGAAAATCGTCCGGCTGACCGGTTACATCAATACCTATCCCGGATTTCACGATCATCCGAAGGTCCTCGATGCGGCGAGCGAGCTTTTGGTCGAGGTCTTTGGAGAGGCCGGGAAACATTCCCGTGTCGCAATCGGGGTGGTGGAATTGCCTTTAGGGGCTTCGATGGAAATGGAGATGATCGCCGAAGTTAAGTAGTCGGCTCGCCTTTTTTCCCCAACATATATTCGATCTTCCGCGCGAGCGAGGCCAGGTGAAACGGCTTTGAGATATAGTCGTCCGCACCGAGCTCCAACCCTTTGACCCGATCACTCTGACTTTCTTTGGCCGACAAAATCAAGACGAGGATGTCTTTGGTTTTGGAATCCGACTTGATCTGTCGGCAGACCTCGATCCCCGACACCCGCGGCATCATCAGGTCAAGAATGACGAGATCGGGACGATGACGGCCGACCTCCTCGATCGCGGTGGTGGCATCAAAGACGCTTTCGACGCGATACTGCTCCGGGGAAAGTTTCTTCACGATCAGCTTGTGGACAGTCGGGTCGTCGTCGACGACAAGGATTTTCCAGGGCATAGGGATTGCCCTAGGTGATTTTAGGAGCGAGGTCAAGAGGATGACGGTAACATCTTATTGACAATTTGAACGATTTCAGCTAGTTGGGCCGTAATTTTCGTGAAGGAATTAAAGCGGACAATTTGAAACGAGGAAAGGGGGGATCGATTCATCGTTTTTAGCCCGTTTTATTAAGGTAAAAAGCATGTTGATCATTACATCAATCAGTTAAGGAGGTTTAAATGAGAAAGCTACTCGTACTTGCTGTTGCAGTAACCATGGCCAGTTTGTGGTCAAGCCCAACCAGAGCCGAGGGAGGTTCTGAACTCGAGATCTCTGGTAACGTGACCACGGTGACCGGTTGGCAGAGACCGACCAGGAATATCGGATCAGGAGCAGGTGGTATCCTGCGGGACGGTCTTGTCGGCGCAACCGCTGCCAATGTTGATAGTTTCGGCTTCTTTGTCGATCAAGTCGAACTCGATCTTGCCAAGAGCTTTGGTGAGAACATCCGCGTTCGTACAGACCTCGATTTTTCACCCCACCGCGCCCCTGCCGCCGGCGGTGTCACTCTTGAACAGGGATACATCACAGCGAATGTCCCTGCAGGAAATGGAGTTGAGCTCCTCGTCGGTCGTTTCAATTCAGGAATCGGGTTGGACCCTATCGATCGGTCTGAGCTCTCGACTGTTTCGTTCTCTTCGGCCCATCGGACATTACTCCCTCACAGCCTGACGGGCGCTCGGTTCGGTTATGACATCAGCGAAGCGACTCGGTTCGAGCTCTTCGTTGTCAACGACCTGGCGGACAACGCCCCGAACGCTGCAGGAACCACCGATATCCCTTCGGGCGGATTCAACGTCATCTACTCCTTGGGTGAAGAAGGAAATTGGGTGAAGTTCAGTGGTGCCGCAGGCCCTGAAGTGGGAGGGGTGAAGAAGCAGCTCTCCTTCCTCGGCGACCTGAGTGGTCAATTTGCTGCGACCGATACCTTGTCGCTCGGTGCGGAAGGTGTCTTTCGCCAGGATGATGGTCGTGATGTCGCCTCTGAAAATGCGCAATATGTTGGTGGACAGCTCAAGGCGACCTACGCCTTCAGCGACATCTGGGACGGAACGCTCCGTTACGGTATTCTCTGGGATCCCGACACCGGTAAGGCAGGTCGTGCCCCCGCTGCGAATGCGTTCACAGGGGGCCCTGGTCTAGCGACCGGTGGTGCCAATGCCACCTATGGCGGTGTTGGTCTCTCTGCTGCGGGAACGATGCACTCGCTCTCGTTGGCGACAGGCTACCAGATCGCCGATGGGGCTCGCCTCATCCTCGAAGGATCGGTTGATGTCAATCGTCCCTCGGCAGGCGGTACCGGTTACACCCCCGGTCTCGCCGGTGCGTTTGCATACAGCTTCTAATTTGGTTGTTTGCTCACGTTGAGAAAAACCCCGGGGGCCGCAAGGCTCCCGGGGTTTTTTATTTCCGCAACCTAATTCGAGGAGGGTCGATAACTGGTCGGTCAACGGTTTTATTCATGTCGATACCTTCTTTAGAGCTTCCCGCCTTCTTCAAAGTCGCCCCGGCGGTTTTTGTCGCGGGATCCGCCAATTTGCTCGCCAAAAATGCCCTTCCTCCGCATTGGGTTCAAACCAAGGCGATCGAGGTTTCTGCTCCGGTGACGAATCGGCTTTGGCATGGGTGCACTCAAACAGATGGGCCGTGTGATGATGAGCCGGTAACCGATGTCTCCTGGTACGAGATCTGTGGACGGTGGACATCCGGGGGGTTCGTCCCAGGTTTTTTGCAGAAACTGGAAGCAGGTCTGGGTTACGGCCGGGATGGATCGGGGCTCAGGCTCTTGTCCAGTGAGGAATTCGAATTGATCTCTCGGGGACCCCCCAGGAATGTGGACCAAAGGGATCTTGGGGATGTGTCCCAATTATCGGATTTAGAAAACTTTATCTGCCGTTTGGAAGACGGTGCCGAGATTCTCTCCGGTCCCGGCGAGCGGCGGGTCCTTTTCGCCTGGTCCGCCCGGGCGGCCGCAAACTTTAGCGTGCCGCAAATCGGGGAGTTGACGGAATGGACTTCCAGCGATTTTAGAATGATACTCAGCACCAAGGGAAAACCTAAGTTTAAAGTCGTGCGAGGTGCGGCCTGTAGAGATAGGGACGGAAACTATTATGCGGCTTCGCGAAGTTCTGCGGTTCCGGATGCTAGTCTCGGCATCGGTTTTCGTCTGGTCCGACCTCTGCAGCCTTAAGGAATCGCGTTCGCTTTTATTTCTTCCCTGAAAAATCTCCGGAACTCATCGGTTCCGAGTGTATTGTCGTAATAATCCATATTGCCATGGTACATCGGCTTTAACCCGTGCAGGCTCAGGACGTAATTAACTTCATTCATCAACACCGAATTGTTCACACTCATGAAATAGTGCGCATTGAGCATGATCTCGTAATAGTCGCTAAGATCTTTCAAAAGCTCGGTCTTATCTTCCAATTGCGGGTCGAGGCGCCTTATCTTTTCCCAAAGCTTTTCGCCTTCTTCCAAATAGGATTCAAGATATCTCGTTCCGGGAGCAAAATGCGTGTATTGCCCGATCGTATCCGACAGCAAATTGGAAGGACGGGCATTTTCGGGAATGGCCAAAATGTCGGTCGAAAATTGCGCCGAGAGGGTGCTGCCTTCGTTGTAATAATTGACCCTCAGGGCATATTCTCTCCCGTCGGCGAGCGTGAGAACGTGTAATTTATCTTTGCCCCCAAAGGGAAATGAGAGAAAGCCCTCCAAAATCGGCTGGTAAATTTCGGGAATGAAGTTGACATGAACCCCTTCCACCAGCAGACCGACGGTGCGCAGCAGGGAACGCACCTCCTCTTCCTCCAGGGTTCGACTGGCAAAGGTGTCTCCGAAAAAACCGTCCGCGGCTAATTTTCGGACGGTAGCGTACGCTGCTTCACCCTGAGCGGGAAGTGCGGCCAACTGCCGCCGGTTCAATCCGGGCGCCATCGACGCGGACGAATAGGTCTCCCCCACCGACAGAAACGGATTCGTCCCGCTTTCTCCGACGCAACTGACCTTGTGGAGCATCGACAAGTCGCCTTCAAAATCGTTCGTGCCCTGTCGATACATGAGATCAATCCTTCGGAGGGTCTCGCGGGCATTTTGAAGATATGCGGGACTCGCCGTATCCGTGGGAAAGCGGATCATCCACGGCTTCATGTCGACCGATTCGACGAAGTCAGGTTTCGGCAGTTGTCTCGGATCAAACGGCGGCGGAGGCCGCGGAAAGACTTGGTCGACGATCCGTAGCGCCTCGTCGTCGTTGAACCCCGCCTCTCTCATCAGTTGCAGCGATGCATCCCGTCCCAGTTCCGTGGGGATCATCGAGGCGACGATGTCTTGCGATTGACCCCGGGTGAACCCCGCTTCTCTTAAATGATCGACGAACTCGCGCATCTTATCGGGTGTGACCGAAGCGTTTTTAAATGCAGCGTCCGCCTCAAGGATTCTTCGTTCCATATCGCCCGTGAGTTTCACCGAATCGGGGATTTGCAAAAGCTCCTTGATCGACTTCGCCTTTCGTATGTCGATGAAGGTCCGATAAGACTGCGGCACCGAAGGGAGAAACGAAAGCGACGACCAGCCGATCGCCCGGAGGACGCAGTTGCGGTAATCGTTGACGACCTTTGCCTCAGCGACTCCCGGGCCGACGGGGCAAGAGGCATTGGTGATCGGATCGATCCCGATGACCGGGGTCTGGGCCAACGGGTTTCGACACTGCTCGATTCCGGAGGAGAGCGAATTCAGGGTGTCATAGACGTTGTATCCGAAGAGGGGAAGGTCCAAGACCCTCTGGGCCTGCAGGAAACGGACATCCGCCGCGGCGATTCTGGCGGTATCGAGGGCCCGGCTCGTGGCTTGGCCTAAGAAACGGGCGGCCCAAAGACGCTGCCCTGCGACGGCGGTTCGGAAGATGCCTCCTGCGACCGACGCCCCTCCGGAGAGGACCGTCAGACCCGATCCGATCCAGAACATCTTGCGATATTCGGTCTCCTGATCGAGGTATCCCCTGAAATCCTGACGACAATAGGGATTGTTGATCAACTCGGCCTCAGTCATGGCGGCAAGATTGAAAGCCCCAAGATCGGCTTGCTCCCCCTGTCGGGTGGGATTTCCATGCTCGTCCCGTAAGACAAGCGTTTTTGTAAAGGAAGGGGCCTTCTTGAGCGCTTCTCGGAATTCATTCGTCGTGCAGGACGGATTGCCGCCATTGACCGTGGGGTTCACGCAATTGAGGACTTTGCCGAATTGCTCGGCCGCCTTGCTCATCTCCACCGCCGCCTCGAGCGCCTGAGCGCGGATCCCTTTGCAAACACCCTGATGCCGATAACGGAGTTCGCAGAGATTCCTGCGATTCTCGGAATCGTCGTTCCCGACGCAGTCGTCGATCTCTTGATCGACCGCTTTCTGGAATGTCGAAGTGGCGATCCAAGGATCGATTCCTTCCAGCGCTTCAAGAAGTTTTTTCGACCTTTCGATATTTTGTTCCAGATTTCTTATTGCCGTTGAAGTTCCTTCCGGAGACATCCAGGTCTCTCCTTCCTGTCTCCGATCTTCAAGAAATCTCAACTCCTCGATCAGATTGCGGCCGCTCTCAAGATCGTTTTGATAGGCCTGATATTTGATGTAAGAATCGTTGGTCTCGTCGATCGCATATCGAAAATCGGCTTCCTGACCGCAGGTGTACTTGAATTTTTGGCAAAGCTCCTCGCCGCCGGGGATGTGGCGATAGTGATTGCAAAGTTTTTCCTGCAGCAAACTGGA
>OBEQ012465345.1_pt1 | contig 16785 bp, 15 predicted proteins | sample 1670901 | NCBI WGS metagenome assembly OBEQ01 (sample SAMEA104232315, study PRJEB22302) | groundwater metagenome | biome: forest; feature: aquifer; material: groundwater | place: USA | collected 2011-08-07 | depth 5.4 m
CCGTCCCGCAGCACCCCGCGCATCCAGGAATCGCACATCACGCTGGGCCACGCGCTCTGCGAGCTCGTCGAGGCCGCATGCGCTCCGCGCTCTCGCTAACCGTCCTCCAGGCCCGGCTGGCGGCACACCGGCGCCAGGGCCAACGGATCGCCTTCACCAACGGCTGCTTCGACCTCATGCACGCCGGCCATGTCCAATACCTCGAACGAATCAAACGATTGGCCGACGTCCTCGTCGTGGGGTTGAACAGCGACGCCTCCGTCCGCCGGTTGAAAGGGCCGGGCCGCCCGCTGATGCCGGCGCGCGATCGCGCCCGCATGCTGGCCGGTCTGCGGGCCGTGGACCACGTCGTCGTCTTCGGCGAGGATACCCCGCTGGCGCTCATCCGGGCGATCCGGCCCGACGTGCTGGCGAAGGGGGCCGACTGGGCGGCGGCGCGGATCGTCGGCGGCGACGTCGTGCGCCGCGCCGGCGGCCGGGTGGTGCGGGTGCCGTTCCTGGCGGGCCGCTCCACGACCCGACTGATCCAGCGCATCCTGAAGGGTTATGGCTGCCAGGGTTGATCGGAAGCTGCTCCGCATCCTGGATGCCAACCTCAACCGGGCCCGCGAAGGACTCCGCGTCTGTGAAGACGTCGTCCGCCTCGGCTATGACGACCCGGTCCTCACGGTGCGCCTGAAACGGGTGCGGCACGGGGTGACGGCCGCGGGCCGCCGTCTGCCGGTGTCGTGGCGGGCCGTGCTGACGGCGCGCGGCGCCGACCGTGACGTCGGCCGGCGGACCGGCCACCTCCCCTCCCAGCGCCGCGGCACCGTCCAGACGCTGTTCATTGTCAACATGCAGCGGGCCAAGGAAGCCCTGCGCGTTCTCGAAGAGGGCTGCCGCCTCATCGCGCCGGCCGTCGCCCGCGCCTTCGCCCGGCTCCGATTCCGCCTCTATGCCGTCGAAACGGCTTTTGCTCAGCGCCGCGCGCCTGTACGTCATCGTTGACGCCGAGATCTGCGGCGACCGCGACCCGGTGGCTGTCGCCACGGCGGCGGCCGACGGCGGCGCCGACATCGTCCAGTGGCGGGCGAAGTCATGGCCGGTCCCCCGGCGCGAGGCCGTGGCCCGCCGGATGGCGGCCGCCCTCGCCCCGCGGCCCGTGCTGTTCATCATCAACGATCACCCCGACCTGGCCCTGGCGGCCGAGGCGGACGGCGTTCACCTCGGCCAGGACGACCTCCCGGTCGCCGTCGTGCGGCCGTTGCTGGGGCTGGATCGGCTGATCGGCGTCTCGACCCACAGTCTCGAGCAGGCGCTGGCCGCCCAGCAGGCCGGGGCCGATTACATCGGGGTCGGCCCGGTGTTCGCCACCCCCACCAAGCCGGACTACCTGGCGGTGGGCCCCGACCTGGTCCGGCAGGTCGCCGCCCGGATCACCATCCCGTTCGTCGCCATTGGCGGCATTGACCAGGCCAATTTGCCTCTGGTATTATCGTGCGGAGCCACCCGTGTGGCGGTCGTGCGGGCTGTGGCCGGCGCGCGGGATGTGTGCCGCGCTGCGCAGACCTTCAAGCACCAGCTGATTGAAAGGACGTCATGAGTCTCCTGATTGTCGGCTCCGTGGCGCTGGATTCGATCCGGACGCCGCTGGGGGCCGTGGAGAATGCCCTCGGCGGGTCGGCGACCTACGCGTCGCTGGCCGCCAGCGTCTACACCACCCCGCGCCTGGTCGCCGTGGTCGGCCGTGATTTCCCGGCCCGCCACCGGCGGCTGCTGGCCCGTAAGGGGATTGACCTGGGCGGGTTTGTCCAGGCCCCGGGCCGGACCTTCCGCTGGCAGGGGCGCTACGACTACGACCTGAACGTCGCCGAGACGCTGGGGGTCCAGCTCAACGTCTTTCAGCATTTCGCCCCCGAGCTGCCGGACGGTTGGTCCGAGACCCCCTATGCGTTCCTGGGCAACATTGACCCGGAGCTGCAGTTGAGGGTCCGCCGTCAGCTGGTCCGGCCGCGGCTGGTGGCGTGCGACTCGATGAACTTTTGGATCGCCGGCAAGCGCCGCCAGCTCTTGAAGGTCCTGAAGGTCGTGGACCTGGTCTTCCTCAACGACGCGGAGGCGCGGCAGCTGACCGGCGAAAGCCACCTCGGCCGCGTCGCCCAAGCGCTCATCCGCTGCGGCCCGTCGTTGGTGGTCATCAAGAAAGGGGAGCACGGCGCGCTCCTGGCCTCGCGCGGCGTCTACTTCACGCTGCCCGGATTCGTCGTGGACGACGTCCATGACCCGACAGGGGCGGGGGACTCCTTCGCCGGCGGCATGCTCGGCTATCTCGCGGGGCAGCGGCGGCTGGCGTGGGACACCGTCAAGCAGGCGATGATCCGCGGCTCAGCGGTCGCCACGCTGACCATCGAGGCGTTCGGCACCGCGCGCCTGGCGACGGCCACGCGAGCCGCCGTCGAGTGCCGCGTGGCGGCCTACCGCCGCCTTACCCACTGGTCATGATGTCAGGTTCATGTGCGGGCGTAATTCAATGGTAGAATGGGAGCTTCCCAAGCTCCATACGGCGGTTCGATTCCGCTCGCCCGCTCCACTTGTGTTGATGGTGTGTCTGTTCGCCGGGTGCGCGTCGTACCCGGCGGCGGCCGGCGGTTCGAGCGCGGCGGTCCCGTCGTCCACGCCGGGCGTCTACCACCGCGTGGATCGGGGCCAGACGGTGTGGCGGATCGCCAAGGCCTACGGCGTGGAGTTGGAGCGGCTGGTCGCCGTCAACCACTTGGCGGACGCCCGGCGGATCGAGATCGGCCAGCAGATCTTCGTGCCCGGCGCGACCAAGGTGGTGGAGGTCCCGCCGCCGAACGCCGTGATGTCGGTGCCGCCCGTGGCCCGGATCCCGGTCGAGGGCAGCGATGATTTCATTTGGCCGGTCCGGGGCCGCGTGGTCGCCTACTACGGCGCGGCCACCCCGCACGGCCCGAACAAGGGGATGGATATCCAGGCCCCCGCCGGGACCCAGGTGCGGGCGGCCCGCACGGGCCGGGTGGTCTTCCTCGATGAGAATCTCCGCGGGTTCGGCAAGACGGTGATCGTGGAGCACAACGACGAGTTCGCCACGGTGTACACCCACTTGGCCTCGGTGTCGGTCGCGGCCAATCAGGTGGTCCATCAGGGCGAGGTGATCGGGTTGGTGGGTTCCACGGGGCGGGCCAGCGGCCCGTTCCTGCATTTCGAGGTGCGGCGGAAACACCGCCCGGAAAATCCGGCCTACTTTCTGTCATAACGAGCGATCTCACGACGCGAATGCCACTCCCCGTGCACAGCGATCAGATCTGTTTTGGCCGGGCCGAGCTGCTGGACCGCCTCCTGCGGCGCGCGGTCGGCTTGACGGCCGGCTACCGACAGAACCTCGCGCTGATCGGCCCGCCCGGCATCGGCAAGAGCACGATCCTCCAGCGGGCCGTGGAACTGCTGAAACAGCACCCGCCGCTCCTGCCGGTGGCGCTCCACCTGCGGGAGGGCTCAACGCTGGCGGAATTCGCCGAGCAGTTCGGGTCCACCCTGCTGTACCGCTACTGGACCGACCTGCGGCCGGCGGGCGCCGGGCGGGACGCCCCGCAGACGTTCGAGGCGTTGGCCCGCGTCTGCCAGCCGTACTTGCCGAAGACGACGGCGCTCTTGGCGCAAGGGCTGGCCCGGGCGCGCCGCGGCCATGTCTCGGCGCTTACCGCGCTGTTTGAGGCCCCCGGCCAGCTCCGGAAAGAGTCGGGGCGACTGTGCGTCATCTTCCTCGATGAATTTCATCGTCTCTCGGCTTGGGGCGGGAGCAAGTCGTACGCCGCGCTGAGCCGGCAGGTCGTCGTCCAGCAGGAGACGATGTACGTCCTGGCTAGCTCCGCCGTGGAGGAGGCCCGCCGGGTCCTGCGCGACCGGCTGGCCGTCCTGTTCGGGCATTTCGAAATCATCCCGGTCGAGCCGTTTGATCCGGCCACCAGCGTCCGGTTCCTGACGGAGTTGGGCGGGCTGACCCGCCTTGGACTGCCGACGGTGATCGCCCTGGCCGATCTCGCCGAGGGAGACCCCGGCACGCTCGCGCAGATCGCGCGGGCCCTCCCTGCCAGAGGGCAGGCGACCGATGATGACGTCCCGCTGGCGCTGACCGCGCTCCTCTTCCAGCCGACCGGCGCGTTGGCCCGGCAGTGCCAGGAGGCGCTCGCGCGCCTGCCGCTCCGGCGCCGCGCCGCCGTCCTGCCGGTGCTGTCGGCGGTCGCCCAGGGGCACCACCGGATGATCGCCATCGCCGCCGCCACCGGGCGGACGGTGACCGACGTGACCCGCGCGGTGCGCACGCTCGCCGAGCACGGGTTGGTGACGCGGCGCGGTGTGTTCTGCGCCGTCAGCCGGCGGCTCCTCCGGTTGTGGCTGCAGGCCGCCTACCCGATCCAGCAGGGGCCGGTCCATCTGGAGGCGGCCGTTGCCGAGCAGGTGTTCGCCGAGTCGGTGCGGGCGTGGTTGTCACAGGTGACCTCCCGCGCCCCGCAGCAGGTGCTCGAGACGGTGGCGGAGGGGATGCGCCGATTCCAGAACGAGCTGGTCGAGCTGCACGGCCGCCGCGTCCGCCTGCCGAAGTTCGACGTCCATACACTGCTGGTGCCGGGGGCGCCGCGGGCCGTGGTCGGCCAGCGGCTGCGGCCAGAGGAGGCCGCACCACGGCCCTCTGGCCAGCGGGATGACACCCGGTGGCTGTGCGTGCCGTACACGGCAGCGGTGCGTGAAGGGGACGCGGTGGCGCTCATCCAGGCCCTCCGCCACGCCGCCAAGCCCTGGACCCGCCGCCTCGTCATCGCGCTCGAAGGACTCGAGGTGAACGCCCGGCTGCTGCTGCAGGAGCATCGCTTCTGGGTGTTGGAGCTCGAGGATCTGAACCAGCTGCTCGAGCTCTACGGCATGCCGCGCCTGTTGCCGACGGCGCTGCAGGCGCTGGCGACAGTGTCGGCCGTGCCGGCGGCCCCGGCGGAGCCAGTCGAGGACCACCCCCAGCAGGCGAGCGCGTCATGAACCGCGTCTGGGCTCCTTGGCGGCGCCACTATCTGACCGTCCCTAAGCGGCGCGGCTGTATCTTTTGCTTGGCCTACCGGAGCCGGCAGGACCGCCGCCACCGGGTCCTCCATCGCGGCCGGCACGCGATGGTCCTGATGAACCTCTACCCGTACACGAACGGGCATCTGCTCGTCACCCCGAACCGCCACATCAACCGCTTGGACCGGCTGACCGACGCCGAGCGGGTGGAGCTGTGGCGGCTGGCCGACCGGTTCATCCGGCGGCTGGACCAGACCCTGAAGCCGCACGGCTACAACCTCGGCGTCAACCTCGGCCGCGCCGCCGGCGCCGGCATCGTCGGCCATCTGCACCTCCATCTGGTGCCTCGCTGGGCGGGTGACACGAACTTCATCACCAGCGTCGGCGATCTGCGCGTCATCTCCGACTCTCTCGACGCCGTCTACCGCCTCCTGAAGTCCTGATGCTGGTGACGCGGGGGGCGCTAGAGCGCGACGAGGCACGGCGGCTCGCCCCGTACGCCCTCCGTGCGCAGGCCTCGCGCGGCCGCGTCCACCGCGAGCGGGAGCACCCGTACCGCACCTGTTTCCAGCGCGACCGCGACCGCATCGTCCACTCCACCGCCTTCCGCCGCCTCGAATACAAGACCCAGGTCTTCGTCATCCACGAGGGGGACTACTACCGCACCCGCCTGACCCATTCGCTGGAGGTCGCGCAGATCGCCCGCTCGATGGCCCGCGTCCTCCGGCTCAACGAGGACCTCGTCGAGGCGATCGCCCTGGCGCACGACCTTGGCCACGGGCCGTTCGGGCATTCCGGCCAGGACGCCCTGCAGGCGCTCATGGCCGGCCACGGCGGGTTCGACCACAACCTGCAGGCCCTGCGCATCGTCGAGCACCTCGAGGAGCGCTACGCCGAGTTCCGCGGCCTGAACCTGACGTGGGAGCTCCGCCAGGGGCTCAACAAACACCTGGCGCCGCAGCCCGGCCGCGCGCCGCCACCGCGCCAGCCGTCGCTGGAGGGACAACTCGTGGACCTGGCCGACGAGATCGCCTACGACAACCACGACCTCGACGACGGGTTGACCAGCGGCCTCCTCAGCGAGGAGGTGTTGGACCGGGCCGAGCTGTGGAAGACCGTCCGCCGCGACGTGACCCGCCGGCATCCCGGCCTGCGGCCGTCGCTCAGGAAGCACCAGGTGATCCGCGCCCTGATCAACCTCGAGGTCACCGACGCCCTCGAGGAGTCCCAGCGGCGGCTGCGGCGGTTCCGAATCACCACGCCGGCGCAGGCCCAGCGCTGCGACCAGCGGGCCATCGCGTTCAGCCCCGCCATGGCCCGGCGCCGCGCGCCGCTCAAACGGGTGCTGTGGGATGAGTTGTACCATCATTACCGGGTCGTGCGGATGGCCCACAAGGCCCAGCGCACCCTGACCGCCTTGTTCGAGGCGTACGTCGCCCACCCCGAGCAGCTCCCGAACACGAGCCGTGCCCGCCTGCGCACCGAAGACCCGTACCGCGTCATCTGCGACTACATCGCTGGGATGACCGACCGGTACGCCATTGATGAGCACCGCAAGCTGTTCCTGCCCGATGCCCGGAGTTGACGCCAACGAGCCCCGGCGGGTACACTTGAGGTAGGGAATCATCCTCATGTCCATGAATGGGTTACCGACGATGCTCGGGCGGCTGGAACGCCACCCCGGTTTCCGACGGATTCAGGAGATCATCAAGCCGTCGGCCGCCCGCCCGATCTGGTGGACGCTGGAGCAGCCGCTCCCGCGCCGGCTCGACTACCGGGCGGCGTGCCGGACCTGCCATTTTGTCCGGGTGCCGGCCCAGCGCCGGGTCTGCCAGCGCCGCTTCCTGACGGCGGTGAGGCAGGCGCACGAGGCCAAACAGCCCCAGGCGTTCCTGTGCCCCATCGAGCGGCCGGCCGTCGTCATCCCCATTCTGCAGGAACAGCAGGTGACCGGCCACGTGGCGGTCTGCCACATGGACCGGGCCCTGCCGGAGCCGGCGGTCCCGCTGGCGGCGGTGGCGCTGAATACGGCGGTCCGCGAGCTGGAGAAGGAGCGGGAGCTGGCCAACCTCTATGAGTCGGTCCAGCCGCGGTGCGTGGCGCTCTCGACGATCCACACGATCCACCGGCTGATCAGCTCGACGCTGGACATGCGCGAGCTGATGCCGCGGCTGGCGCGGCTCTGCGTGCAGGTCCTGCGGGCCCGCCGCTGTTCGATCTGGTTGGTGGAGGACGATCGGCGCCGGTTGGTGCCCCAAGCCGCTGCGGACCTCCGGGTGCGCAAGGCGGTCGCCCCAACGCTCCGGATGGGGCAGGGGATCCCCGGGAAGGTGGCCGCGACGGCCCAACCCTATCGCCGTGAGCACGCCCTCGTCGTCCCGTTGATGGACCAGGACTGTCTTGGGGTCATCGCCGTGGAGGACCGGCGGGACCGCCGGCCGTTCACGGCGTTCGACCAGGAGACGTTGACGACGATGGCCGAGCAGGCGGTGGTGGCCATCGGCAACGCCCGGCTCTACGCGCAGCAGGAAAAGGTCGCCCTCGGCACGATCAAATCGCTGGCGGCGATCCTGGACACGATGGACGGCAATCCCCCGCACAGCCGTTCCCACACCCGCTTGCTGGCCGACGTGGCGCTCGAGCTGGCCGACGCGCTGGGGGTCAGCGTCGAGGACCGGCGCAGCGTGCACTACGCCGCCCTCCTGCACGATGCCGGCCGGGTGGCCGTGCCGGATGAGATCCTCCTGAAGCCGACCCGGTTGACGGGCCAGGAGCGGCGGATTATCCAGCGCCACCACGTCAAAGGCGTGGAGCTCATGCGGCCGCTGGAGATCCTCGAGCCGGCCATCCCGATCATCCTCTACCATCATGAACGGTACGACGGGCGGGGCTATCCGAAGGGGCTCCACGGCGAGGAGATCCCGTTAGGGGCCCGGATCATGGCGGTTGCCAACGCGTTCGAGGCGATGGTCTGCGACCGGCCATACCGGGACGCGCTCTCACTGGAGCAGGCCGCTCAGGAGATCCAACGCAACGCTGGCACGCAGTTCGACCCCCGCGTGGTCGAGGCGTTTCAGCAGGTGGTGCGGCAGGGGCGGTTGCAGCGCTTCCTGTCGCGGGATCTCGCGCCCCGTTGACTCCGGATCCGGGATCGCCATCGCTGCCGCCCCGGCGGGGCCGAGGGGCGTGGGTCGCCATCGGCGTGATCGGGCTGGCGGCCGCCGGTGCGGGCTGGGTCGAGTGGGACGTGTCGTGGGCCGCTCCGTGGGTTGCCACGGCGGTGCGCCGCGAGACCGGCTGGTCAGTGGAAATCGGCCGGGTGTGGGTGACGCCGTGGCGCGGACTGCGAGCGCAGGACGTGAAGGTGCAGCCGCCCGGCGGAGGGTGGGTCCACGCCCTCGGAGTGTCGGTGCGGTACGCGCCGTCGGATGTGCGGCATGGCCGCGTGACGAGCTGGTGGCGGGCAGGCCCGATCCGTATGGATCCCGGATCGTGGAAGATCCGGCGGCCCGGCGCCGTGGCGCAGTTGTCTGAACGGCCGATTGCGGAGGCGTTCCAGGGCACGGTGACCGTGGGGTTGGGGATGGTCCGCATGGAGCGGCTCCGGATCCGCGGTTGGGCGTTGCGGGGCGCCGGGGCCGCGGCGTGGGAGCGGGGCGCGGCGCGATACTGGCTGCGCGGACAGATCGCCGCCCCGGTGCTGGAGGCGCTGGGATTCCACAAGGTGCGCGGGACGTGGGCGTGGTTTGTGTACCGTGTGGAGGGCCCCGTCCAGCACCCGACGGTGGTGTTCCGGTCGAGGTTCTGGTCGTTGACGTTGAAGCCGAACGGAGGTCCGTCATGATGACGTGGTGGAGCAAGCCGGTCGTGGGCACGGCGATGCTGGCGATGCTCGCCGGGTGCGCGCACAGCACGCCGCCGCCGAGAACCCTCAAAGGGCAGTTGGAGCTGGAGCAGGCCAAGCCGCTCAGGGTCATCCTGAAGACGACCCCGCCGTTCGCGGTCCTCGAGAAGGAAGGCGTGGAGGTCACGATCCGGTACGCCTCCGAGGGCGAGCTGGATAATTTCTTCTCGAACAAGGTGATCTTCGACAAGTATGCCGGGAAAAATCCCTATCCGGAAGGCACCCTTGTCTTCTACGTGCGGATTGCCAACAAGAGCGGCCACCGCATTCGCGTGAACCCGGACGACTTCGTGATGATTGACGACCTGGGCATCCAGTACGTGCACCTCTCGCCGGATGATATCTCCGCCATCTACGATACGAAGAGCGGGGATTTCTGGGCGTTCGCGAAGGCCACCGGCGATCTGGCGCCCGGCTACTACGGGGCGCCGCTCAGGGTCGCCACCTCCTTTGCCGGGGGAGGGTCCCGGCGGGCCAATTACCTGATCCGGCAGGCCCGGCTGACCGGCGGCTATGTCCATGACCAGGTGACCTACGACGGCTACGTGGCGTTCCCGCGCCCGCACCCGAACGCCAAGCAGCTTCGGGTGATCCTCACCAATTTCAAGATGGCGCTGAACCCCAACGATGAGTCAACCGCGTCCACCGACTTTGAGTTCGAGTTCACCCTCACGCCCGTCGTCCAGACGAAGTGAGGCGGCCGGCCCGGCCTATCTGGCCGGGCTGAACGACGAGCAGCGCGCCGCCGTCACCGCGCCCGACGGCCCACTGCTCATCATCGCCGGCGCCGGCACTGGGAAGACCCGCGTCCTCGCGCATCGGATCGCCGCGCTCCTCGACCGCGGGCCGGGGCTGACCCCCGACCGGATCCTCGCCCTCACCTTCTCCCGCAAGGCGGCGGAGGAAATGCGCCACCGCGTCGAACAGCTCCTGGGGGCGCACGCCGACGAGCTGGCGGTCTCGACGTTCCACGCCTTCTGCCACCAGCTCTTGCAGGACCACGGGTCTGACATCGGACTGCCGCGGCGGCTCCGGCTGCTGGGGCATGTGGAGCAGTGGATCGCGCTGCGGACGCTGCTGCCCGAGCTGCCCGAGGTGTGGGAGCGGCATCGCCACGACCCGACCGGGTTCATCGAGGGGACGCTCCGGTTCATCAACCGCGTGAAGGACGAGCTGGTCGGCCCGGCGGACCTGGCGGCGCACGTCGCGTTGCTGACCGACCCGGCCGAGCGCCAGCGCCAGGCCGAGGCCTTGGCGGTCTACGAGCGGTACCAGGCGGCGCTCCGGGCCGCGGGCACGCTGGACTTCGGCGACCTCGTCATGGAGACCCTGCGGTTGTTCCGGGAACAGCCGGCGCGGCTGGCCGAGTACCAGGCGCGGCTCCCGCACGTGCTGGTGGATGAGTTCCAGGACACCAACGTGGCGCAAATCACGCTGGTGGCGACGCTCGCCGGCCGCTCCCGCAACCTCTCCGTCGTCGGCGACGATGACCAGGCCATCTACCGGTTCCGCGGCGCCTCGTACGCCAGCTTCCTCCTGTTCCAGGAGTGGTTCCCGGACGCCCGCGCCGTCCGGCTCACGCAGAACTACCGCTCCAACCCCCGCCTTCTGCGCACCGCCGACCGGCTGATCCGCGGCAACGGCCAGGACCGCTACGACCCGAAGAAATCGTTGTGGACCGAGCGGCCCGAGGGGGCGCCGGCCGAGCTGCTCGTCTGCGGCGACTACGAGCAGGAGGCGCGGGCGATCGCCGACGCGATCCGGGCGCTGGTCGCGGCGATGCCGGTTGCCCAGCGCGCCTGGCGGCGGGTCGCCGTCCTGTACCGGGCGCACGCCCACCGCGACCGGCTCGTCGAATGCTTGAGACGGGAGCAGATCCCGCACGTCGTCATCGGCGGGAGCACGGTGCTGGAGCACGAAGCGGTCCAGGATGTTCTCGCCTTGCTGCGGCTGGTCCATGACCCCTCCGACAGCGTGAGCGCCTTCCGGGTGCTGGGACTGCCGTTCGTGGGGCTCACGCTCCAGGAGTTGGTCCAGGTGACCCGCGCTGCCAAGTCGCAGCAGCGGTCCGTCTACGAGACCCTGCGTGCGCCGAAGGCCGTGACCCTGCGCCCCCCCGCCCGCCAGCGCGTCCGGCAGTTCCTGAAATTCCTGCACGAGCTGCAGCGGACCGCCGCGCGCGACGGCGTGGAGGCGGTGACGCGGCGGCTGCTGGAGGAGATCGGCTGGCGGCCCCGCCTGCGCGCGGCGGTGGACCGCGAGGCGCGCGAGGCCGTGACGGCCCTCAGCCGGTGGTACCGCTTCGTCCGGCAGGCGGTGGAGACCGACTCGGTCCGGCGGGACCTCGGCGTGTTCCTGCGCGACCTGAACTACTATCAGGAGGCGGGCGGGGACCTGAAGGACGACGCGGCGGAGAGCGGACAGGATGGGGTCCAGCTGATGACCATCCACCAGGCCAAGGGATTGGAGTTCGACTGGGTGATCGTGCCGTCGCTGGTCCAGGGCCGGTTCCCGTCGAGAAACCGGCCGGAGACGATCCCGTTTCCCGTCGAGCTCATGAAAGAGCGTCTGCCATCGGGCGATTTCCATCTGCAGGAGGAGCGGCGACTCTGCTACGTGGCGATGACCCGGGCCCGCGAGGGACTCTTCTTGACGACCGTCGAGCGGCCGTACCATCGGCCGTCCGTGTTCCTGCGCGAGGTGCTGGACGACCCGGCGGCGGCCGAGGACCTCACGCGGCGGGTGCTCCCGCCGCCCACGCTGGAGGAGCGGAGCGAGCCGGCCCTCTCGCGCGCGGAGTTGGCCACGCTCGCGCAGGAGCAGGAGGTCCTCGAGATCATCCGCGGGTTCGCGTCACTCGACCCCGCCGATGCCGCCGCCCTGGACGACCAGCTGGGACGGCTGACGATCACCGCCAGGGCGCTGGTGACGGCCCGGCCGGCGCCCCTGCCTGCCGTGATCCCGGTCCCGCCCGACCTCAAGCTGAGTTTCAGCCAACTCGAGGCGTACCGGTTCTGCCCGCTCAAGTACCAGTACGCCTACCTCTATCAGATTCCGACGAAGCCGACGCCGCAGATGCAGCTGGGGACCAACGTCCATGCCTGCCTGGAAGCGTTCGGCCTGCGGTTGATGGCGGGGCAAACGCCGTCGCAGGAGGAGCTGTTGGCGATCTACGACGAGACGTGGCGCGCCGACGGCTACAACGACCCGCGCCTCGAAGCTCGGGACAAGGTGTACGGCCGCCAGCTCGTGGCGGACTACTACGAGCACAACCGCCAGACGCTGACCCCGCCGCTGTTCGTCGAGAAGCCGTTCCTCCTGCAGGTGGGGGACGCGTGGCTGCGGGGATTCATTGACCGGATTGACAGCCGGCCGGACGGGCGGGTGGAAGTCGTGGATTACAAGACGGGGAAGCCGAAGACGACGGCCCAGGTCGGCGACCGGCTGCAGCTGACCATCTACGCGATGGCCTGCCGCGACGTGCTCCACGTGACGCCGGCGGCGATGAGCTTCTACTATCTGCAGAACAACGAGAAACTGACGTTCCCCTACGAGGAGCAGGCGCTGGTCGAGGCGGCGCAGACGATCACGACGACGGCGCAGAAGATCCGGGCGGGGGCGTTCGCGCCGACGCCGGAGTACGGCAAGTGCCGCGTCTGCGATTTCCGCGCCATCTGCCCCTCGTCCGCCGCCCCGACCGTCTAGCCCCATCGGCCCCGCGTCGGGGGTAGCCCTCTCCGGGACGGGCTCGAATTCCCCAGCGGGGAATTCGGCCCTACCGCTCGGCCTCGCTCGTCCCTCGACTCGCTCCGCTCGATCGGGACACCGTGCCCGCTCGGCCTCCGCGAGTCCCGTCGAGGGCCACCCCCTCGCGGGGCCTCTAGGCCAGCGCCGGGCCGTGCGTCGGGATCTGGCGCCCGACGTTTTCTTTGACGGCTGTGACACCTGCATCGCCGGTGGCGAAAGCTACTTGTCGAGATCATGTTTGGTAGTATAATGACGTACGCTACCTAGATGACCCCTGCGTGTTTGCCCGATCGGAAGGTTCAGAGATGTGCCCCAGGCACCTCTTGTGTTACTGACGAACAAGAGAAACACACCTACGCGGAAGGATGTATCATCTTCTGATGAGCGAAGATAGTCTGAACAAAAACTTCAACCTCAAAGAATTTAGTCAGAAGTCTGAGGAATACTACAACAGTCTTAAACCTCAGCTCGAAGCTACTCATAAGGGGAAATACGTGGCACTAGATTTTGAACTCAAGCGATACTGGATTGGAGGGACCGCTACCGAAGCGCTTGCAAAGGCTAAGCAAGAACTCCCAGACAGATTGTTTTATCTGATCCAAGTGGGAGCCAGCGCCCCATTTGCCATTCAACGGATTTATAGACGGAACACTCAATGCGACGTAGCTCGGTATGGTTATAGTCGGCCGTATAGATGATCGGAATCAGTTGTGGGTCCGCATCACCGTTGCCGGGCATACCGATCAACATAATGATGTCGAAGCGCTTATTGACACCGGATTTACCGGTGAGCTTCTCCTTCCTCTCCGTTTAGCAGTCCCTCTCGGATTAAGACTCGTTGGGGTGTCGCGTGTTCAGCTCGCCGACGGCTCAATTTCTCAGCAGATGCTATTCTCTGCCTCAATTGGTTGGGGATCTGTTCTTCGAGAGGTGACCGTTAATGTGGTGGACGGTACCGATGTCCCGTTGATTGGAGGCGGGTTGCTTGATGGTTATGTCCTGCATGTCAATTTCGAACAAAAACAGCTAACTATCAAGGAACCCCACACCGATGAGCCATCCCCGCCCGGTGTATCCGAGACGCAATCTACCTAGCCAATCGTACAGATGAGCGTTCGATGATTTTGAAGTGGATTAAGTGTTCGGGAGACCAATGGTGCGACTTCCTGAGGGTCAACCTAGAACATCCTCATTTTGACGGTGTGGAGGGTGTCTATATAATCTGGCACGGGGCACCGGATCCCGCAGTTGTCTATGTTGGCCAGGGATCTATACGTGATCGCTTGAGCCAGCACAGGATGAATCAAGAGATACTCTTCTACAAAGACCGTGGATTATATGTAACTTGGGCCGAACTCAGTGCTCCTTATCGGGATGGAGTCGAGAGATATCTCGCAGATAAATGGCATCCAAAGGTTGGACAAGCTCATCCAACCACATCGCCAATCCCGTGCGATTCTCCGTGGCAATAGCTGTTGTAACCGTAGCGGTAGCATGAGAATCTGGTGCCATGGAAGCTCGTTTGGAGTCCGAGATAGCACGTTAGCATGTGTCTGATTACGCGAAAAAATGAGATTGAACAATGGGCGCTGTGATTCTCCTGGCGGGGACCATCGTGTTTGGGGTGTGGTTCGCTCACTACATCAAGACGCATCCGCGGCATCACCACTCGTAAGTCATCCCTCCTGCGGCGTCGGAGCGCCCACAGCAGATCGCCTTTGATCAGGGCGTTGCCTGACGCATTACTAGTCAGGGCTTGTATGATTTCTCCCAATGCCTTTTTGTGAAGTGAGTTACGTTTGTGCATACAAGGTAGGGCTAGTATAGGAGCGCACCGCATGGCTACCTCGAAAGCGATTCAGCGGTTGGAGGACCGGTTGGCCAGCGTGCCGCCGGGGACGATCCGCGCCGAGGCTCTCGAGGCGGCGAAGCGGTTCAAGACGACGTGGATTGACCTGGGCCGCGTCCTCTGGACCGTGTGGCGGGAGAAGGCGTTTCGCGGGTGGGGCTATCTGACGTTCGAGCAATACTGCGCGAAGGAAGTCGGCGTCCGAGGGCCGACCGCCAAGAAACTCCTCCAGTCCTACGCGTTCCTCGAGCGCGAGGAACCCGTCGTGCTGCAGCGGATTCAGGAGCATCCGCCGGCGATGCTCCCGCACTACGAAGCGGTCAACGCCCTCCGGCTCCTGAAGCAGCGCCCCGTCGTCCCGCCGGCCCGCTACCAGGAGGTTCGCACGCAGGTGCTGGAGCAGGGCCGCGAGCCGCTCGACGTGCGCCGCGGCATCCGGCAACTGCTGGAGGCGACCCACCAGGATCCCGACCAGGCCCGGGCGTCCCGGCGGTCGGCGGCGATCAAGCGGATGTTGGGGACGCTGAAATCGCTGCGCATCGAGTTGTCCGTCGGCAAGCTGGTCCCGGAGAAATTGCTGACCGAGCTCGACACCCTCACCGAGAAGCTGGAAGCGGCGCTCTAGCGTGTTTGCCGACCGGACCGCGTGGGCGCTGGGGGAGAACGCCCTCACCCGGCGGCGCGCGGCGCTGGCGGCGGCCGGCGTCCGTCTCCTTGACCTCACCGAGTCGAATCCCACGCGCTGCGGGATCACCTATCCTCCGGAACTCTGGCCGGTGCTGGCCGATCCCACTGTCGCGGTGTACGAGCCGTCGCCGCTGGGGCTGCCGGCGGCCCGCCAGGCCGTCGCCCGGATCTACGCGGGGAAGGGGGTCGCCGTGGATCCGTCGCGCGTCGCGCTGACCGCCAGCACCAGCGAGGCGTACAGTTTTCTCTTCCGGCTGCTGGCGAACCCCGGCGACGAGATCCTCGTGCCGCGGCCCAGCTATCCCCTCTTTGACTACCTGGCCGCCCTGCATGATCTCCGGCCGGTCCCGTATCCGCTGCGGTATGACGGCCACTGGCGCGTGGACCTCGACGCGCTCGCCGCCGCCGTCACCCCCAAAACCCGTGTTGTCATCGTCGTTCATCCCAACAATCCGACCGGCTCATGCCTGACGGCCGACGAGTGGGCGCGCGTTGCGCAAGTGTGCGCCGACCGCGGCGTGGCCGTCATCGCCGACGAAGTGTTCGCCGAGTACGTGGAGGACGCGGCGGCGCCCCGCACGCTGGCCGGCGCCGGGACCGGCCCGCTCCTCTTCGCGCTGGGCGGACTCTCCAAGTGGATGGGCCTGCCGCAGATGAAACTCGGGTGGATGGCGGTCAGCGGGCCGGCCTCGCTCGTCGAGCCGGCCCTCGCGCGGCTGGAGATCATCGCCGACACCTTCCTCTCGGTGAACACGCCGGTCCAGCGGGCGCTGCCGCGCTGGCTGGCGCTCGCCCCGACGATCCAGCAACAGATCCGTCGGCGGATCGCGGACCACCGGCGGTGCCTTCGGGGTCTGACCCACGGGTCAGACCCCTTTGAGGTGCTGGCGGCCGACGGCGGTTGGTCGGCGGTGCTCCGGGTCCCCGGCGTCGCCGACGATGAGCAGTTGATGCTCGACCTCCTCGAGCGAGCCCACGTCGTGGTCTACCCCGGCTATTTCTACGAGTTCGACGAGCCGGGCGTGCTGGTGGTCAGTCTGCTGGCCGCCCCGTCGGTGTTTCACGAAGGCCTCGCCCGTCTGAGAGAGGCGCTTGAGAAACGGGAGACCCCATGTTAGGATGGAGCCATCAGGAGCCCATATCGCCCATGACCTCATCGAATGACTGGCAGCCGGAGTTGTTTGGCCAATTTGAGGCCCCGAGCCGTCCCTCGTGGTGGGCCCGGTATTGGCGCAGCGTTCCGCGATTCCTCGTGCTGCGGGTGGCGTATGAAGACCTCCTGCTGACGGCGATCGCGGCGATCATGGTGCTCGTGGTGGGGTTCTGTCTCGGGGTGGAGCGGGGCACGCGGTTGGTCGTGGCCCTCGCCACACCGGCCGCCGCCCACCTCTCGACGGTCCCGGCCCCAGCGGTGATCGTCCCACCGCTCGCCCCGGCGCTCCCGGTCCGGCCGCCGATCGTCCAGCCGAGACCGGCGGCCGCCGGTGCCGTCCCCCCCAAGGGCGCGGGGGCGCCCGCGGCCAGCCGGTACGACGTGCGAGCC
>OBEQ011343358.1_pt1 | contig 16780 bp, 16 predicted proteins | sample 1670901 | NCBI WGS metagenome assembly OBEQ01 (sample SAMEA104232315, study PRJEB22302) | groundwater metagenome | biome: forest; feature: aquifer; material: groundwater | place: USA | collected 2011-08-07 | depth 5.4 m
ACCTGATACTTACTACCGAGTGTTAGCGGTGGATATATTACTTTCGAGTCCCTCTTATAATATCTTTTTATTCTGGATCGGACCTCTTCCGATATTGCAATTATTTTGTCCGGTCTTTGGGCTGCGGCTTTATCCCAAAACCTTAAGTAGGCAACTAAAGGCAATGCAAAAAGTCTTAGCCATTCATTTTTAAAATAATCTTTGTATCCGCTCCACAAATATCTTGTAGGAGTAAGCATATAGCAAATATGTTTAGTCTGTGGCGTTGTGATTATTCCTTTTGCTGCCTCACTTGTCACAGAAATCACCAAATCATATTTGTTAAAATTAAAACTTTCAAAAGCCAAAGGCATTAGAGGAGCATATAGTTCATGATGAGTTGAAAAAGGAAATTTTTGAAGAAATGATGTTTTAATTCTAAAAACATCTGCCCACGGCGCTTTCTTTGGACTGTAGACCGAAGTATAAAGTGGTGCATGCGGAAAGATCTCATGCAGAGCAAGAAGAAGCCTCTCGGCCCCTCCCCACTTATTTACTCTGTCATACACCAACGCAACTTTCATAAAGGAGATTATACCACGAACATTTACAAAAATAGGTTCGTATGATATACTATGGGACATGGATACGCCTGAATTTGGACAATCTAATGCTTCAGAAGCTTTGCGCCAAGACTTAATTAAGGGAATTAGGCAAAACGGCCCCATTACTTTTGCTAATTTTATGCAAAGAAGTCTCTATGAGAAACATGGATTCTTCTCTAACAGAGCTGCGGAGTTTAGTGGAGCAAGAGAAGGAAATTTCCTTAATGAGACGACATTCCCGGAACAATCTACTCTTCTAGGAGAAGCAGTAGCAGCTCAAATAAGAGCCGTGTGGGACAAAATGGAGAGACCGGACAGATTCGACTTTGTTGAAGTAGGAGGAGGAACAGGTTCTTTTGCTAAAACAGTAATCCAAACTGTCAAAAAAGCATGGCCGGATTTTTACGAGCACCTCAGTTACACTATAGTAGATATTAGTCCAAGTCTCATTTCTACTCAAAAGCATAAGCTTGCCGGTGAAAAAGTCAATTTAGTTCTTGGATCCGCAATAAACTTCCCGCTAAGAGATGTCATTGGTGTAATTTTTTCTAATGAGTTAGTGGATAACATTCCATTTCACCGCGTTAAGTTTGAAAACGGTAGACTCAGGGAAATTTTCGTTGGAGAAAGAGATGGAAAGCTTGTTGATATCTACGGCGAGCCTTCTACTCCGGCGCTAGAAGAATACCTAAGAGAAGAAAAAGTTTCCCTCAAAGAAAGACAAGGGACTCATGTCAGCCTCTTGGCAAATGAATGGATGAGTCAAGCTTCAAAAGCTCTCAAGCGGGGATTTGTTCTCACAATTGACTACGGTGACTATGCACAAATTCTTCGTGATACTTCAAATATCTTTGAAACGGTGTCTTTAGGAATCATAAATGAATCTCACGATGGCCAGAAAGTTATATATTCTCAGCCTGGAAAGTATGATATCTCTACTCCTGTAGATTTTAGCGCATTAGCTATTGCCGGACAAAAAGTTGGACTAAGATATATTGACATAGTGAGCCTTGGAGATTTTTTGCAGGAATTAGGAATAACAGAACTTGCAACATTTAGAGCAATGTCTATAAAAGACCCAACAGAAAGAATGAAGTATATAGACGAAATTAAAAGGATTTTATTCAGATATTCTTCCCCATGGCAGGTTCTTCTTCAGCAAAAAGTCTAAGTTATTTCTTCATATATTCCGAGGGTTTGCTTGGCCATTTTGGACCAAGAGAATTTGGGCAGAATTTCTTTTCCTTTCTTTATTAAATTTTCTCTTTTATCTTTTGATAGTTTCGAGACTTCGATAAGCTTCTTTGCAATATCGTCTGCGTCCTGGGGATTAAAATAAATTGCAGTATCTCCACAGACTTCCCTGAATGCAGGGATATTTGAAACAACAGGAATTGTTCCGCAGCCAAACGCTTCAAGAGGCAAAAGTCCAAACCCCTCCATAAGAGAGGCCGAAACTGCAGCGATCGAGTTATTGCACAGATGATAAAGTTCAGAATCCGAAACATTATGTAGAAAGATTAGATTTGGAAATTTTTTCTTTTCCAGCCTCTTATAGAAATAATCATCTTTCCCTACTAATACCAACTTAGGAACCATTGAGGTCTGACCACTTTCTGCAGAGCTCGAAGCTCTGCTGTTGTATGATATATCGATATATGATCCATTAATTGCGCCGTTGCTTTCTTTCGAACTTTGCATTAGAGGAAAGGATTTATAAAACCCTTCAATTAATTTTTCTAAATTTTTATGCGGGTAAGCATTGCCAACATACAAGAAATATGGAATTTTTGTCGCATCTTCAATTTCTTTTGATATTTTTCCCTTCGAGATTGCCAAGTCAAAGCCTTCAGGAGTTACTTCAATTTTATCTTTTGAAACTCCCAGCGTCCTTGATAAATCATTTTTTACAAACTGCAGCGGGACAATTATTTTTTTAGATTTTTTAACTGCGTGGCGAAGAACTCTTTGATATCCAAGCCACTTCAATACATACAAAGACATAGGTTGAGTTGAGGCTTTTCCTGTGGGAAAATGGTTGATTATTAAATCATGGATTGTTACGACAAAAGGTCTGTTATAAAAAATTGGGTGAGAAAAATAAGGAAAGTGAACTAGGTCAAGGTTATATTTTTTAAGAAGCGATGGGAACTTAATTTGCTCAGCAAGGCTGTGCCACTTCACATTCGTTTTAATGATTAATGATGAAGGATTAGTGATTAAAGATTTTACTTCGTCGTAATCTTGCGGAAGAACAAAGAGGACATACTGATTTTTCTTATCTATTTTTTGAAGCTCTAAAACCAAGTTTCTTGTATATCTGCCAACGCCTGTCTGAGACCAAAAACGGCAATCAATTCCAATTTTCATGAGTTAATTATAGTTTTAAAGCTTTACAAAAGCAAAAAAGGCACCGGGAAAGAAATACGACAAAAGTCGTATTGAAGTCCTAAAGACTTCACCGGTGGCGGTTGCCCAAGGCTGACTGCGCAATTGCAATCTCTTTGGCGCTTCAAACGCTTATCCGTTTCTAATCACGATGCCTGTGCACTTTGCACTTGTTGTTGCATCTTCAATAGGCAAGGGCGGATGCTTAACACCACTCATGGACATTTCCATGCTTGCCACACCACTAAAAACTTTCTTGAGTGAAATCTTCTCATCCTGCGACGGCGGTGGATTGACGCTGTTCTGATACTGAATCGCAGGCCCGCATGATTGCAGTTCCGATCGCTCCAAGAACGATTCCGGCGATCAGAAGTCGAACGGACACAGCCAGTAAACCGGCCAGGACCGTACAGTATGCAAGCAAAAAGACAGCGTATCCAACGACAAACGCCAAATCCAGAGCTGCCTTCCAAAGGAGCTCAGGCCTTATACGCCTGACAGCACGCAGGAACAAGAACAAGCCGCCCATGTATGAAAATCCTATTAGTAAGGCTAATGCGCCAAGTAGCGGATCTTCTTTCCATACCAGAAATCCAATGACAAGAAAAAGCATTCCTGTCGTGAACTGGTAAGCAATCATGATGGTCAGGCTGCCTAGCAGAAGCGCTAAGAACCCGAGGATCAAGGTAACAAATATCAGAGTTTCCATCTTCCCTCCTGCAGCCTCTCCAGCCACTACAAAAGTGGCTAGTCACTTTCTGGTCCTCAACTTGCTCTGGTTTTTCCCCCAACCATCTATTCCAAATACTGTGCCAAACGACACCGCTGTCGAAATGACAAACAGCACTACTAACGCATACTCCTGCATCAGCAGATAGCCAACCATATTTGCAATGCTTAGCACTCCGGCTGCTGCAAAGCAATTGGTCGCCGTTAGGCTCTTCCTGATAAAAAGCAGAAATAGTCCTGCAAGGATGAGCAGAGCCACGCAGATTGCAATTGCAGTAGACAGGACCCAACCAACAGAGAGCATTTCTTTTCTTCTTCGGCTTACCGGCCCTTGAGTCACACCTCAGATCATGGAGGCATCATCCCTTCCCTTCAGCTTGAACAATGCCCTAGAGCTGAGTGGAGCCGCAGTTCTGACACGCAAGACCGTTATCGTTACGCTTGAGCATCTGTTGACCACATTCACTGCACGGTTCTTCTTCGAAAAGTTTCGGTTGCGATTCGCTTTCGCGCGAAGGCTGAACCAGGTCTTCCTGTTCAGCACTAGGCGAAGCTGTTCCTTCGTTTGCGTAGCTAAGCGCCAAATCCTGAAAAACGTAGTCAACGACCGACGTTGCCCACTGGACCCGGTCGTTACCTAGTACGGCCCCTGAAGGAGAGAATTTTTCATTGCGGAATGCTTCGACGAACCGTTCAAGCGGCACGCCACCTTGAAGTCCAAGCGAAACCGCCAACACGAAACAATTCGCCCACTTTTCTACTTCCGGGTCTGCACGAACCATACTCAGAAAGATCTCGGCTAGTCGTCCGTCTTTAAACTCGCCCGTATGGATGTAGACAGTGCGTCCGCCTACGGTAGCCTTTTGGACATACCCCTTGCGGCGGTCAGGTGGTTTTTCCTCTTCTCCTCTTTTGAGGGATTCGATTGGCTGCTCATTGGTTGCGTTTTCTCTCACAACACGCCGGTGTATCCATGCGTTGAGGGTGACATACAAAGCAACAATGATCAACAGGGCTAGGACCGCGAGAAAATAGGACAACATAGTTTCCTTCCCAGCTTTCGCTGATTACTATTCACTTACAGATGGCTTTCCGAATACCTCATTGAGATACACAAAAAGCCACCTATAAGTTGCAACAACAATTTTTTAAAGTGCTAGAGAAAAATAAACTCAAGACAAAAATTGAGCAGCAAAAAATTGCCCAGCCTTATCAGGAATTTATCAGAAAAGATTATATCAAAAATGGGTAAGTATTTAAACTATAGGGCTTTTTTCCGCGTCAAAAAGAAGTGAACAGGAGCAAAGGAAAATAACAATATCTCTAACAAGAATGTCTGAGAACCCGGAAAACAGATATACAGAGACAACAATACTTAAAAGAACAAGTGATGAGACAGCAGAAACTATTCGCTTTCTAAATCTAATTAGAGTAAGTATTCCTAAAACCAGAAGAACCAAACCATGAATTCGCGCTGCAAATAAGGGATTAAATATTGCCCCAACAAATTTAGGAACAAAAGGAGCCCAATAGACCGGAACCAGCATTTCCCATACGCCAAAAACTATAAAAATAAAACTTATAGCAATTCTTACAATAAGCGTCCCTTTCATATTCTTTTTAAAGAATACCACATTTTTGCGCCAATTCCCAACTTTACAAGGGTTGTTAGAATCTTGGGATACTTTTTTTCATAATGTTTCTTGTAAAAGATTTTCATTGCGTTAAAACGTGACTTAGTAATTCTTATCTTAGTTTCCCTAGTGGCAGTAGATGTTTCTTTAGAGATTTTTTTAATTCCACTGGAAGCACCTTTATGATGGAAGATTGAGACCTGAGGAACATAGTAAATCTTCCATCCTTTTTGTTTTAACATAAAGCAAAAATCTATATCTTCTCCATAGAAAAAATAATCTTCATCCCACCAACCAACTTCCTCCCCTGCTTTACGCCTGACGAGCATAAAGGCACCGGCCAAGGCATCAATTTCATGAACCCTGTCTATATTTTTCCAGCCTAGGTAATATCCATTCAAGAATTTTGAACTAGGAACTAATTTTGATATTCCCGAAAAATGAGTGAATGCATTCCAAGGAGTTGGAAACCCCCTGTGCGTTGCGTCGTCTATTTTTCCGTTTGACATAATAACCTTACAAGTTGCCGCACCCGCATCGACTTTCCCATCCATAAACTTAATCATTTCCTCAATTGTATTTTTTTCAAGCAGGGTATCCGGGTTTAGAAACAAAACATAACGGCTTTGAGAGCTTTTTTTAATCCCAATATTATTTGCTTTTGAAAAGCCTAAGTTTTTTTTATTTACGATGAACTTTACTTGAGGAAATTCTTTTTTAATCATCTCTGCGCAATTATCGGCTGAGGCATTATCTACAACTATTACCTCGTACTTTACATCGGTCGAGACATTTTCTACAATCGATACTAGAAGTTTTCTTAAAAATTCTTCTGTGTTAAAACTTACAGTAATTATTGATAAATCAAGCACTCAGAGCCTCCTTATAAACCTTTTCCAGTTTCTCAACAATTATGTCCCAGTCAAATTTTTTCTCAATTAAAACCCTGGCATTTTTTGAAATCTTTTCATAAAGAGATTTGTCTTCTATTAAGTTCTTTACAGAAGCGGCGAACTGGCTGTCGCTTTCCGCAATTAGTATTGACTCACCATTTGTGGCTTTAATTCCTTCATTGCCAAGCTCTGTTGTGACAACGGGAACGCCGCTTGCCATAGCTTCCAAGATTTTAAAGCTGGTTCCTCCGCCAACCCTAATAGGAGCTAAGAGCAATTTACTTTTTTTATAAATCTCGTAAGTATCTGCGGGGGAATTTTCATCAAAAATGACGTTTTTCCCACCCATCCGCTTAATATAATCAGGAATCTTTCTACCAACTATCCAAAGCTTCTCTGCTATATTCAACTTTGGCCAAATATCTTTAAGTATCATCTCTGCAGAATCCCTATTTTGCAACCATTTAAAATCTCCAATAAAAAGTACTCTATCTCCGCCGCTTGAGAGCTTAAAGCGAGAAGCATCCACCCCATTGGAGACTACTGCGTCAGCATTCATTACTTCTCCCTCTTCTTGGGATACAGCAACGAGCTTATCTGCTTTTCTCCAGAAACTTCTCTCGGCTCTTTCAAGTTTTAACGTATCAAAATATATAAAGGGCCTAAGTAGAAACGGCGCGCTTTGTGCAAATCTCCTGTAAACCATGTATTCAAGATTGTGCTCTGTCAGAACAACAGGAATTTTAATATTTGAAGGTAAATTTTGAAATATGTACGATGTCTCAACGTGTATGAGATCAAAATTCCCTCTATCAAGCGTCTCTTTGATTTTTAATTTAAGCTGCTGATTTGTATGTCCTACAACAATAAAAGAGTTGCTCGAGAATCCCGTTTTTAAAATGTTTACGAGAGACCACTGTTTGCGCCTTGGAACAACCATGACCTCTTTGCAGATTTTGGATACTTCCTCAACGTCTTCCCTCCTTTGAGTTATCCTCTTCTCGCAAATCAAAGTTATGTCGTTGCGTTTTGAGAGCCGTGAGATTAGATTGTATAGGCGAACATGTCCGCCTGAGTGAAGCGGAAAAGGGAGAAAAGATGAAACAAGCAAAATCCTCATTGTATGGGCTTAAGCGGCTTTGTTAAATCGTATATTATATATCTGTCTCCCTGCTCTAAAGTTACAAAATAATTTTTAAAATTGAGTTCCGGACCCGACGGATTAACAAAAAGCATGTAAGCTGCTCCTTCCTTTATAAACTGCTTAAGTGGCCTGTCAAAAACTGGCCAGCCCTTTCTGTTTGTGCTATAAAGAAGTGTTGTGTCTCCTCCGTAAGGTGCTATAATTTTTGCATCTTTTGGAGTCAGGCTATCTACGGCTTTTCCCGCCTGAATAATTTCAGGATGTTGAATGTTATAAAAATCTCTTATAACAAACCAACCAAAAGCAAGCATAAATACTATTGAAATAAAAACAACTACATAGGCGGTAAATTTATTAAAAATACTCCCTGCGTATTCTACTATCATGCTGGCACCTTTGCCAAAAAATATGGCAAGAGTTGGTACTGCAAGTATCTGGTAATAATCATGCTGAATGTTGCCTGTTGCAAGAACAGTCATATAAATAAGTGAGGATGCAATAAATGTAAAAAATAGCCATCCTTCTTTTTTATTTACTTTTCTAAGAATTCCCAAAATCACAAAAGGAAGTCCAAAATATCCCAGAATAAATTGTCCGATTCTTTCTCCAAAAAGCCAGTGAAAGAAAGAACCCGTAAATCTAATTTTACTGCCGTTGAAGAGCCAGTCGTTCCTTGGAATGCCTGCTGGATACTGCTGTATCCAGACTTGCCAAAAAACAAAAGGGGCAAGGGAAAGAATAAGAAAAACCCAAAGTTGCCATTTTTTGAAAAATGACATTCCAAAATTTCTATATGAAAGATAAATCAAAGGCAGAGTAAAAAACAATGCATAGGGCTTGAGCAAAACTGCCGCCACCATAAAAAGAAGCGCTAGTATAAAGCTAGCATTAAAAATTGTGACCTTTTTACGCTCTATCCAGTTGCTGAAAAAATATGTCGCCCCAAGCATTGCCGTTACCATGGACTGATCAGGAAGTATTGTTCTTCCGTAATAAATATTGTAAGGAACAAATGCAAAAAAGAAGGCGCTAAAAAGAGCGGCGCGTGCGTTAATATATTTCTTGACAATTAGGAAGAGAAAGACGGTTGATATAAGGGATGACAGGATACTCACCATCCTTCCCCACTGCTCAAGAGTTAATCTCCCGATGTATTTAAAAAGTGCCGCCTGGGCGGCGTTGTAAATTGGAAATTCTACAAAACGGTAGCCCTGTGGATTATCTATAAGAGACACTCCCATAGATAAATCGTCAAATTTAGGATGCATTACGTCAAAGCCTGTCTTTACAAAATTTCTTGAAACGGCAGAAGTATCTGCTTGACGCCAAGAATGCCAATCTGCAATAGGACTATTAAATTTGTAGAGCCTTACCCCAAAAGCTCCTATTAAGATAAGCGCAAGAGCTAGAATTTCAAATTTTTTCATGGATTTCTAAGATTTCTGATATAAAGGGGAACGTCGGGAATATAGTTTGCTACTATTCCATTTGCGTCGAGTTCAAAAATCTGGGAATTTTTAACATCCTTAGCTATATTTGCAGCCGTTGCCAAATCTGGTTCCATATCAACCGTAAAGTCTTTATTTTTAAGAGAAAGCCACAAAGCATCTTTGAATCCTACAGGGAAAACCCATGCATCGCCAGTTTTAATCGGCACGCCAACAAAATAAAAATGCATCGTTTCTTGCTCCCACCTACTATCATACTTTTCTTGGAAGGAGACAAGAGCTCTTTTGGCGATTTCTCCTGCTCCATACCAATCGGAATGGGTTTTTTGAAGCTGAAAAAGTTGGGCACTTAAAAAAGCAAAAGATATTATAATCATAGAGAGTGTTCCAACGTAAACATCCGAAATGTTTACTAGATATTTATATACTTTCCTAGAAAGGTAAGCCAGGAGAATAACAAATCCGACAGATGACAAATAACTATAACGTGCCGCTATGTTTCCAAGTCCCAGAAACGGCAGAAGAGATATGAAGAAAAAGGCAAAGCCGAATGCGATAATTTTTTGATCTTCCCCGTCTTGCTTTTTATAAACTTTTTCGTAAAGTACGTAAATTGCATATAAAGCCATGAGCACAAATGGAATAGCAATTATTAAATGGTCCCTAAAAAGCGTCCTCAATTTGTCATAAAAACCCAAGGAAGTAGGACCAAGGAGATCTAGAGTAAAATAACCTAAGGCGTTACCTACAAGATTAAAAGGAAGTTTTACAAAGTTGTAACTATAGTCTCCGCTAAGCCAGTGACTTTTGGCAAGAAGTCTTACAGCAAGATAGGGCAAAAGTGGAGATAGCAATAGAAAATAGCTTTTTTTAAAGAACGTTTTAATATTATATCCTCCCCAAAAAATGACATCATAGGAAATAATAAGAAGGGGCACTACTACTCCTACCTCATGGAACAACAAGCTTAGGAAAGTAGATAGGATTGAAAGCACAAAATATATAGTTTTTTTCTTCTCTTTCCAATATATGAAACTCAGAAGTGCCAAAAGAGCAAATATGGCATTAAACAAAAATCCGGTTGAGGAAATCCACAGAACTGCTTCATGGTGAACGCTCAAAAGGAGGAACAATCCGGAGCTTACTGCCGAAAGTGTATAATTTTTCAAAATCTTGAGCAGAACTATAAAGAGAAGCGCAGTGACTAAGAAATGAAGAGCGATTGAAGCTATATGATAAAAAGTCTGATTTAGCCAAAACGATTCAGACATAAAAAAGAAATAAGTCATAGTACCTGGCCTGTAAAAGAACCCATTTGCATTTATAAAATAATCAATTATAGCTTTGGGCATTGACTGGTTCTGTGCTGCCCATTTGAGCCAAGTGAAATCGTCCCCGACAAAAAAGTAACTAAGAGCACCGGAGAAAAGCGCAACTGCAGAAATTAGGAGGTAGGCAATAATTGAAACAGGTGAAGTTATTGCTCTTTTTAAATGATAAAGCAAGTTTGTACGGTCACCACCGCTATAAAGCTTAAGCGTCCCAAGACAGATTCCCATAAGAAGCCAGTAGGTAAATGCAACTTTCGATGCTTCAAAAACATCTATTAAAGTCCCATTTATGGCAAGGCCTAAAGTACCCGCAATAAAACCTAATACAAAACTTCTGGCAACTTTTGAATCTACTTTTGGAAGTGTTTTTTTAATATAAATTCCGGCAAGTGCAAAAACAGAGAGAAAAGATAAAAATCCTAAAATGCCTGTTTCGCCTAGAAGCCGCAAATAATCATTATCAACGGCCAAACTTACGGAACCATATCCGCTTCCCAAAAATATATTTCTCTTAAATGCCAGAAGTGTATTTGGCCACTCCCCCTGGAACCTAGTTGTAAAGGAGAGATCATAAGCTCTGGCCCTTTTTACAAGATACTTTCCTAAGTATAAATAGGCGTCTGCCGACTTTGTTGAAGTGCTTTTGTTTGGGTTTTCAACAAAATACATATTTGTTGTTGAAAGAATTGGAGACAAGGAAAGGTTTATGTATCCGGTTCCCTGAGGAAGACTTTCTCCGGTTGAGACATTGGGTTTTATGAGAATTTTTGGATTGTCAGGAATGTCTTTGAAATCTAGAGTTGCCGGAGAAGTTGCCACACCCACCTTGGCTGATGGAGATGTTAAGACAATCTTATCTTTAAAGTAATTTCTATCTACCTTCTTTACTTCCCCCAATGCCGTACCAGTTGTCCCGTCAACTAACACGTTTACAGGCGTTACCGTATTTCCAAAGCGCTTTAAAAGACTTGGTGACAGCGCAAGTAAGACTAAAGAGAAAGCAAGAAGAGAAACTATAACCCACTTCTTTTTTTGGAAAATAAGAATTAGAACAAGAGAAACCAAAATTGCAAAAAGTGATACCCTTGAAACTGTTGTAAAAAGGAGAGCAAAGCCGGAAGCAGCCGCTATAAATAGAGCAGTCTTGGTCATCAAGTTTTTGAAAGAAAAAAACAGACTTACAATAATAGGAACAACGAGTACTAGATATGCTGCCAGGTCATATTGGCCGCCAAATGTTGAGGGAATTCTTGAAAGTTGTGATAGCCTTATGGGTATTCCTTTTGCGAATTCCTCATTCATTGTCAGAAATGCTGGAAACCCGAAAAGCTTTTGACCAAACCCATACACAACAATGGCAAGAAGTGTAACAAGAAGCACCCAGACAACATAATTTAAATACTTTTTATCTTTGAGACCGCTAAATGCAACAAAGAACAAGGACATATATTCAATCCTTCTTAAAAAGCTTAAGAGGGCGACGTTTGGAAAAACGTTTGAAAGCATAGGAAAAAGTATCAGTACTCCATGAAAAGTAGATACAACGCCTACAACCCAAAATAGAAGTATCGGCACCGTTAAAGGAGTCTTTAGTTTTACCCTTCTTATCAAAACAAGAATCACCCAGATAAGAATAGTGGCAGTTACGGCAACATCATCAAACCTTATATATACCCACGTATTTCTTATATTAATAAGAGGGAGCTTGGGATAAAGAGGAATAAATGCAAGAAGAATTAGAGTGAGGATTAAAAGAATTTTGTCCCAGATATTTTTGAATAATTTCATAAGGAAGCTTTTAGCGCTTGCATATAGGTCTCGCCCAGATACTTATTATTGCTCATTTTGCCGATTATTACAAGCAGAATTGCCTTGAGAATAAGCAATGTCCTGACAAGAAAAAAAGAAACAGCCCCCATGTGCTTTTTATGAAAATAAAGCAATCCTTTGTAAATATTCACAACCGCAAAAGTCCTATTAGAACTTGCCTGTCCAACATGTTGAATTGTTGCGCTATTGCTAAAAAGTACTTTTAGCTTTTTCTTTCTTGCTCTGAAACACAGTTCCATATCCTCTATATACATAAAGAAATTCTCATCAAATCCTCCCATCTGCCGCCAGAGATTTTTTCTTACCATCATAAATCCACCGCTTACAAAGTCTACGTGCCTTTCTTTCTTTGGAGAAAATCTTACTCCCAGTTTTTCCTCCAACCCAACAGAAAGAAGAAATACATTGAATAAATTATAAAATTTTCCACATGACAATTCCTGGCCTCCACTGGGTTTCAATATTTTTCCCCCAACAATTGCGACTTTATTATCCATAAACTTCTCCTTAAGAGAAAAAATATCTCCCTTAAGTAGAACCGAGTCGGGATTAATAAAGAATAGGAATTCTCCTTTTGCGTGAGGGGCTCCAAGGTTAATTCCTTTTGCAAAACCAAAATTGCCGCCATTTTGGACCATAGTTACTTCTTTTACTTTGCTTGCTATTTTGATGGTATCGTCCGAGGAATTATTATCTGCAACTATAATTTCTAATTTTTCATCCCTGATTTGGTCTTTATACTTTGAGATTAAACTTTTGAGAAGTTTTCCTATATACTTTTCAGAATTGTAAGTGAGAATAACAACAGAAATATCAGGCATGAAATTATCTAAACCAGGCGGCGCGACCCAATTTGTAGTTTAAGTCTTTTTTTCTTTCCCCAATTTCTTTGGCAGGAACCCCACCTACTATGGTGAATTCGGCAACATCTTTTACAACTACTGCTCCGGCGGCGACAACTGCTCCTTTGCCAATTTTTACTCCAGGTTGAATTATTGCCCTGGGTCCAATAAATACATAATCTCCAATTTCAACTGGTGCAGTTTGAGCATGAAAATCATCACTTTGAATATCATGCTCTGCATTATAAACCATAACTTCTGACGCAAAATCCGTGTGGTCTCCTATTATTAACTTGTCTCTGCCGTCAAGCACTGCGCCTTCCCCAATTATGCTATCCTTACCTATTTTTATATTTCTCGGGTCATAAAAAATAGCTCTTGTGTGAATGGTTGAGCCTTTGCCAATTTTTATGCCGGCAAGTCTATAGAAGAAGCGACGGAAATGATGAGAAGGCACCCAGCCTACTCTTTGAAGCCACAGGCACTCAAGTTCTAAAATTATTGTTTTTATTCTTCTTATTACTCTCTTCATATTAGCTTGCTAAACTTTCTAAGACATCAAGAGTTTCTCGGGCGGTTTTTTCCCAGCTGAATTTCTTAACTTGCTCATAACCTTCTTTTATCATTTTGCCTCTTAAATCGCTGTCTTCCAACACTTTATCAATTTTATCCGCAATATCTGATGCGTCCAAGGGATTTACATACAAAGCAGCGTCTCCACCTGCTTCAGGAAGTGACGATACATTGCTTGTTATAACAGGACAGCCATTTTGCATTGCTTCCAAAACCGGCAAGCCAAATCCTTCATAGAGACTAGGAAGAACAAAGCATGCGGCGCTTTCATAAAGCTCTGGCAAGTCAACGTCCGGAACATTTTCCAGAAATTTAACTTTATCTGTCACCCCAAATTTAGCAGGGGCCGCAAGTATTTCTTCAAACATCCAGCCTTTTTTACCAACAACAACCAGCTTTATGTTTTTATCTTTAAGCTGTGCCATTGCTTCAATTAATCTTGAGAGATTTTTTCGTGGCTGTAGAGTTCCAACAAATAGAATATAATCGCCGCCGATTTCATACTTAGTTAGAAGGTCTTTTTTCTTAAGATTGCTGTTCATTTTTTTAATTCCAGGATAAGTAACCACCACTTTTGTAGCAGGTACTTTATAGTACTTAATTATATCATTTTTACTTGCCTGACTTATTGTAGTAATTTTTGAAGCCCTTTTCACAGAACTCCCTCCCCAAAACTTAAGCTGCAGGCGGTCTCTAATTTTAAAAAGCTTAGGAAAGTGTATGTAGGATAAGTCAAGTATTGAAAGAACGCTTGGACAGCCTACAAAAAGTGGCAGATAGTGCGTAGGTGAAAAAAACACATCAAGTTTCCTCCTGTCTGAAAATAGTTTTTTAGAAAGAGCTGTTAGAGTCCAGAGTTTTTGATTTTTTACGACAACGTACTCCCAATTTTCTCTTGGTGGTGGAAGATCTGAGGTTTTCTGAATAGGAATATAAATGCGGTAGTTGTTCTTTTTGTCCAAATTATAAAGCTGTTTTAAAATTTCAAATGATACTTCTCCACTTCCAACTCTATTAGGAAGGCCGGTTTTTAGTTCATATCCAAATCTTGGCACTACTGCCTCGTAGCCATTTATTCCAATCACCATATAAAGTATTAAGTATAAAGTATCACGTATTAGGTATAACTTTGAGAGCTTTTTATTAACCCATTTGTCAGTTTGTGAACTTTAATAATTAGCTCAGCTATGCCGCTAAAATTATCCAACGATAGGTACTTGAGATCTTTTGAGATTAATAATTGATTCTGGAGCTCAGTATTCGAACCCAAAGACATATAGCAAAACTGGTTTTTCTCTTTTTTGCCTCTCCTAGAAAACCCTTCAGCTATATTGCTAGTAATCGATACCGCACTTCTTCTCATCTGATCCACCAGAGAATAAGATTCAGGCTTTGGAAACTTGCTCGTTAGCTTATAAATATCCAAGACAAGTCTGTGTCCTTCTTGCCATGCGATCAAGTCTGTAAAAGTTCTGATCTTGCTATTTCCATACTTAATACCTACTTCTTCATACATCATACTTTTTAGATTGCCGGATAAATTACTTTTAGCTTCTCACTTGGAATTCCAAGGACTTCGGCTGCGTCTTTTTTAGAGGATTCCGAGATACAAAAGACTACACTTGACTCTTTTTTAACCCACTTTAACTTTTTTTTCTGTGATGCAACAATATTGGGAGAAATAATGAGCTTAAGGGGATTGAATTCTGTCTTATTATGGGTTTCCTGCGGATACTTATAAACTATTAAGTCGTAAATAATCGTTGCCTTCTTGGCTTTTTTTGCGGGAGGCTCTGTCCAGTCGGAAGTAATAAACACGTCAACATCTCCTATAAAATTTTCAATTGGAAAAATATGAAACTTATTCCATAATAAAGTGAGAGCCGATGGAGGAAGTCTAAATTTCTTGATAGTAGTCTTGCTGTTTATTTGAATCTTGGGCATTTTTCCCCTAAGAGAAGAAAAAAAGAGCACATATTCATTTTTCTTGTCAATTTTCAAAAGTGCTTCAACAAGATTTTTGACAAAGTTACCCGTTCCTGTTTTTTCGTATGCTGTCTGACTAATATCAATTCCAATTTTCATAAAGTTAGTATAGCATTATCTATTTGACGTAAGAAAGATTCCAATAAACGTAAAGACTGCAGCAAAAATAAGAAGAGGCGAAACTGATTCATCTAAAAGGATTGCTGACGCAACAAAACCAAAGAGTGGGGAGAGATAAAATGCCATTGAAGCAAATACTGCTCCGCCATGTTTAATTGAATATTGGGTAAGCCAATAAATTGTTATAGTGGCTGCTATGGTCATATAAGTTAATGAGAGAATTGCCGGAAGCGTGACGCCATTCCACCACTGCCAATTATTAAGTGTTTCTACAAACGAAAAGGGAAATAAAATAACCGCGGTTATAATAATAAATACGCTTATTATATGAAAAAGAGAATGAGTTTTTTGGGCTTTTTTAGATAAAATCATATAAATTGAGAATGATATAACAGCAGCAACAAGAAGAATATTCCCAAATAAATTTCCCGAGAACTTTCCGCCCTTTTCTAAAATTGGGAGAAAGAGAACAAAAAACGTTCCAATAAATCCTAGCATTACTCCGAGCACTTGTCTAAAAGATAGTTTTTCTCCAAATAGAAAATAGGACAAAAGAACAACGAGGATTGGCACCGTGGCATAGATAATCTGGGAGCTATTGGCGGTTGTTAACTTTATTCCTAAAATAAAAAAGATGATGTTTAATGTTGCAAGAAGAGAAAATGGTCCAAGCATTTTTATATCCCTTACAAAGGCTTTCCTCCTCTTCCAAATAAAGGGTGCTATTATAACTGAAGCTAGGAAAAAACGTATGAACGCAAATGAAAGAGGAGGAATTTGAGAAAGCCCGATCTTTGTTATTGCCGCTATTGCACCGCCTAGAATTGAATAGGTAAATATAGCAAGAAGTGCTTTTTGTTTATCTGTCATGTTTTCTAAGATCTACAAGCTGCAACCAGATAGAGAGAAGAAAGAAAGCGGCGGCGTACCATACCAATCTCTCGGCAGTAAAAAACACCCACAAGGAAAAAAGAGGAATCGAGGCAAGAAGGAGTAAAATTCCTGCAGCTGCCGATAATTTTGGATTTGATTTATAAACCAAGAATGCAAAAAAAATGAGAAAGAAAATATCTTGTATCTTCATAAAACAGTACCTATAATAAGAGCCTGCTCATATTATATATGGAGAAAGACACGCTATCAACTAATTTTTCAAAACATTCAAGCAAAAACCCTATTCAGCGCTTTCTCATTAATAATTTCTACTCTGATCTTTTGGCAATGGTTAAACCTCTAAATCCCCAGAGAATACTAGATGCTGGATGCGGTGAAGGTTTC
>OBEQ012442218.1_pt1 | contig 16780 bp, 9 predicted proteins | sample 1670901 | NCBI WGS metagenome assembly OBEQ01 (sample SAMEA104232315, study PRJEB22302) | groundwater metagenome | biome: forest; feature: aquifer; material: groundwater | place: USA | collected 2011-08-07 | depth 5.4 m
ACCACGAGCGCGGCCAGCGCGCGCGCGATGACGTCCATTGCGCTCGGCGCGATGAGCCTGCGGCTCAAGTCGGCGAGCAAGTCCCGATCGCAGATTTCCGAAATTTGTCCCGCCGCGCGGAAGTCGACGGCGCGCGCGAGCACGAAGTCGTCGGTATCGGTCGACAACCCGTGCATGAGTGCGGTCGCGATGCGGCGATCTTCCTCTTGCTCCACATCAAGGGGAGCGAGCTCGCTCAGGTATTCGGTAAAAATCGTAGAGGTCGCCGTTACGTCGGACCGCAAGTCGACGAAACGCGCCTTCGGCGGTGCCGGCGCGCGGTGGTGATCGACGATGGTCAAGGTCTCGTACTGGTCGGCGTCCGTGAGGTCCGGATCGACGTCGTAGGAGTCGACGAGCGACAGGAAGTCGACGACGCCCGCGTCCTTTACCGTTTTTATCTTCTTCAGCTCGACACCGAGCAGCTTCACGAGCGCGCGGTTCTCGCGATGGCTCAGCTCGTGCGAATAGCCAATCGTCGTCTTGTTGATCCCGAGCCGCGCCGCGATGTGCGCTTGCGCCAACGCCGAGGCGATGCCGTCCGGATCCGGATGACCTCGCAGCGGAATGAGCACGTGCTTTCCGCGTGCGGCCGTGATCGCCTCGCCGAACGCACGCGCCTTGTCGATGGGCGCCGCTTGGGGCAACGGGAGTCGTCGTACGGGATCGCTCATGGTGTTCGGAATTGTGGCCCCTTTTCCATCCCCACGTCGAGGCTCGCTCTTCTTACGTAAGTCTCTGACCACGAACGAGCAAGCGACGTGCCCAGCCTTGTAGACCGACCTAAAGCGAACGGTGCCGATGCGTTACGGTCCAGGTGGGTGCTACGGTGCGACCTGGTGCGCACCGACGACGCGGCGATGGCGGAAACGACTCGGAATGCCGGTGTGCGGGCTTTTTCGTGGTCGCGCGCCGCGCGCAAGGTCTTGTACGCGCTCGTGCCGGCGCTCATCGTCGGGCTTCCGGCGCTGTTTTGGGTCATCGACGCGACCAACCGCGCGTCGCTTTCGGCGCTTGGCCGCGATCAGGGCATTTTCCAATATGTTGCGTGGGCGCTCGAGCACGGGGCGAAGGACTACCGCGATGTGCGCGACGTGAACGGTCCGCTCACGCATCTCATCCACCTCGTTTTCTTGCGCCTCGGCGGCGCCGACGAGCACCGCTTCCGCCTGCTCGACCTCATCATGACAGGCATGACGTTCGCGCTCGCGGGCGCGTGCCTCCCGGGGCTCGGTCGTCGCCTGCGCCCCGCCGCCCATATGCTCGAAAGGCCCGAGCGCATCGTCGAACACGCCGCGTGGGCGTTCGCGGCGTGGGTCGTCCTGAGCGGGCAGTACCTCGGCTACATTTTCTGGGACCTCGCGCAGCGCGAGAGCTTCTTCGATTGGTTCCTTCTGTCGAGCGTAGGCCTGCAGCTCGTTGCGCAGTCGGGTCTCCGCCACGAAGACGCGCTCGGCAAGCTTCGCCTGCACCGATGCCTTCTCGTGCTCGTGGGCGCGCTCAGCGTGATCACCTGGTTCGGCAAGCCATCGTTCGTTCTCTTCACGATGGCGCAACTTCTCGCGCTCGTTCTCGACAACGAGCTCAAGTTACCGCTCAAATCGCGCCTCGGCACGCTCGCGATGGGCGGCGCCATCGGTGCTCTCACCCAGATCGCTTTTCTTCTCCGCTACGCGGACGTCGGCGCTTTCGTCCGAAGCTACCTCGTCGACGTACCCGCGACGTACCGTTTCATCTGGCCGCGCAGTGCCGTCGAAATTTTCTCGCTCCCCGGAGTGAGCACCACGGCCGCGCTCTCGTTCGTCACGAGTGCGGCCATGCTGGGGCTCATCTTGGACGGTCAAATGCCGCGTCGCGCGCTGGCCATCGCGCTGCTCCCTCTCTGCGGTCTAGGCAGCGTCGTGATTCAAGCGAAGGGCTTTCCATACCACTTCCACCCTGTCAGCGCGGGCCTTCACTTGCAGTGGCTCGCCATCGTCGTCTGGCTCTGGGAACGAGCCCCCCGCGCTCGCACGAGTAGACGAGCCGCTTCTTTGCGCCTCGCGCCGTTTCTCGCTGCCAGCGCGCTCGCGCTCAAGGTCGCGCTGTCCATGCCCCTCTCGCCACACGTGACGAATCTGTGGATCTTGGGCAAGGCCCGCGACATCGAAGAGCGAACCAGCCACGACTACATGGTCTATTTCCAGACCATGGACTTTTTCCCGTGGGAGATGCGCCAGACGGCGGCCTACTTGAAGGAGCACACCGGCTCGACCGATCGCGTGCAAGTCTACGGCATGGATCCTTACCTGCTCTTCCTCGCGGAACGCATGAGCGCGACGCCTTACATCTACGCGTACGATCTCAATGCCGACGCGGCGCTTTCGGGCGGGCAGCTGCCCGAGCCCGAAGGTCTCCACCCAAACGGCTTCGAGCAAGCGCGCATCGTGGCGCTCCGCGACGCGCACGAAAGCGACATGCTCGATCGGTTGAAGAGAGAGCCGCCCGCGGCCGTTGTCTTTCTCGACAAATCGCCGCTCATCTCGTGGCAAGACGCATGGTTCGATTTTCGCGAGCATTGTCCGACAGCGGCCGCATGGGTTAGCGCGCACTACGTGGAGACGGCCGCGTTCGGCGGCGATCACGTCTGGATGCGACGCGATGGCACCCTGCCAGCCGAAAGTACGAGATGAGGTAACATAAGGTGCCCATGACCGACGCCACCGCGCCCATCTCAAGCGCCACGCCGAGTCTGCCGAGCGAGCCAAAGCTCTCGGCCGCGGTTCCGTTCGCGCTCGCGCCGGTGCCGCCCTCGGCCGAGACGCCGGACTTGCGCGCCAACGCGCTCTACTTGAATCGCGAGCTCTCGTGGCTCGAATTCAACGCGCGCGTTCTCGCCGAGGCGGAGGCCGAATCGGTGCCGCTCCTCGAGCGGCTCAAGTTCTACGCCATCGTCAGCTCGAACCTAGACGAGTTCTTCATGGTTCGCGTCGCCGGGCTCAAGCAGCAGCTTTCGGGTGAGGTCGGCGAGATCGCGCCGGACGGGATGACCGTTGGCGAACAGCTGAACGCTATCGCCACCCGCGTGCACGACCTCGTCCATCAGCAAACGGTGGGGCTCATGAACCACCTCGTCCCCAGGCTGACCGAGCTGGGGATCATGATCTTGAAGCCGGAGCAGCTCCCCGCCGAGGCGCTGGCACAACTCGATGAGCGCTTCGTCAGCGAGATTTTTCCGATCCTCACGCCGATCGCCATCGACCCCGGTCACCCCTTTCCGCACGTCCGCAACAAGAGCTTGAACCTCGGTGTCATGTTCATGGGCGACGGCGCGAGCGAGGCGGGATTCGGCGTCGTTCAGGTGCCGATGATCCTCCCGCGCCTCATGGAGATTCCGGGCGTGAAGATGCCGGACGGCACTCCCGCGCGCCACGCTTTCGTGTTGCTCGAAGACCTGATTGCCCGCCACGTCGGCATGATCTTTCCCGGCGTGCGCCTCAAAGGCGTTTACGCCTTCCGCGTGACGCGCAACTTCGACATCGAAATCGACGAAGAAGAAGCCGAAGATCTTCTGCAAACCATTCAGCAGGAGCTCCGGCGGCGCGAGCGCGGCAACGCCGTGCGCCTCGAGGTCGCCGGTGAGCCCACGGCAGCCTCGCTGGCCAAGCTCGTCAAGGCGCTCAAATTGGATCCCGACAAGGACGTGTACCGCACGGCGGGAATGCTCAACGTCGCCGATCTCATGCAGCTCGCCTCCCGCGACGAGCGCCGCGAGCTTCGCGACGATCCGTTCACCGCCCTGGCTGTCCCGCCGCTCCGCGACGCCGACGACGTCTTCACGGTCATGCGCGAGCAAGACGTGCTCTTGCATCACCCCTACGAGACGTTCGACGGCGTCGTGGACCTCATCACGCGTGCAGCGGACGATCCGGACGTGCTCGCGATCAAGCAGACCCTCTACCGCGCCGGCGGCGACTCGCCGATCGTGAAGGCGCTGGCCCGCGCGGCCGAAAGCGGCAAGCAGGTCACCGCCATCGTCGAGCTCAAAGCACGCTTCGACGAGGAGTCGAACATCGTGTGGGCGCGCACCCTAGAGCAAGCGGGCGTGCACGTCGTGTACGGCCTTCTGGGCTTGAAAACGCACGCCAAGTGCTTGCTCATCATCCGCCGCGAGAAGGGCAAATTGCGGCGCTACGTGCACCTGTCGACCGGCAACTACAACACCACCAGCGCGCGCCAGTACACGGACATTTCGCTCTTCACCTGCCGCCCGGGCATTTGCGAGGACGCGTCGAGCCTCTTCAATCTGCTCACGGGCTACAGCGCGCCCACCAAGTGGAACAGTCTCATCGTTGCCCCGCTCGGTCTCCACGAAGCGGTCCTCGGCCTCATCGCGCGCGAAACCGAGCACGCGCGCAACGGTCGGCCTGCGCGCATCGTCGCCAAGATGAATGCACTAGTGGACGAGGACGTCATCGAAGCGCTTTACCGTGCGTCACAGGCGGGCGTGCCCGTCACGCTCATCGTCCGCGGCATTTGCTGCCTCCGCCCCGGCGTTCCCAAGGTCAGCGAAACCATCGAAGTGCGCGCAATCGTCGACCGCTACCTCGAGCACGGGCGCATCGTTCATTTTGCCAACGGCGGAAAAGACGAGGTTTACATCTCGAGCGCAGACTGGATGCCGCGAAACTTCCACCGGCGCGTCGAAGCGATGGTGCCCATCGAAGACCCGGTCTTGCGTGCGCGCCTCATCGAAATTCTCAATGTGTCGGTCGCCGACAACGTCAAAGCATGGAACCTCCAGGCCGACGGCTCGTACGTGCGCACGCAGCCCAAGTCCGGATCGCCCATCGTCCGCAGTCAATCGCGCTTTATCGAGATCACGCGCAACGTCGTCAAGGTTGCAGAGGCTGCTGCGCGCCCGGTAACGCGCTTCCACATGACGGCGACGGCGCAGAAGTCTCCGCTCGAGGGCAAAGTGCCGAAGACGACGCGTCGCCGCAAAGACAAATCACAGATGGGTGAGTAAGACGTTCGAGGCGCTCGGCGCAATCGTCGAGGACGCTAGGTCGCCCCCGTCGCCGGCAGCAAAAGGGCGATCGACGGCCCGGTGCTCGCCGGACCAAAATGGGCTATCGTTGTTCCGTACGCCTCGTCACCGGGTGGGCGGAGGACGGAACAATGCAACCTATGGCCGCCACGCAGGCAGGCGAACAGCGCGTCTTAGACTTTCGCACGTTCGATCCCAACCTACTGTCGTCGGTGCGCGGCCTCGCGATGATCGCGAGCCTCGCCGTCGTTCTCGTCGCTCTCATTGTCCTCGTCGGGTGGACGGGCGACGTGCCGGCGCTGACGACGATTCATCCCGCGTGGGTCACCATGAAGCCCAACGCCGCCCTCGCTTTCTTGCTCGGTGGGGCGTCGCTGGGGCTCTCTCTGGGAAGACGTGGTCGGTCTCTCGGGCGCTTTCTCGGGGCGTCTGTGCTCCTCATCGGCGCTCTCACGCTCGCCGAGTACGCCTTTGACTTGAATTTCCGCATCGACGAAGTCCTGTTGAAGGGGCACTCGACGTTGCCCATTCGCATGGCTCCAAATACCGCGGTCTGTCTGGTTCTCCTCGGCTCAGCGCTCACGTTCGTCGAGGCCGCGCCACGTCTGGCGACGCCCAACCAGCTTCTGGCGGTCATTGCCGGAGTCGTCGCGCTGCTCGCGCTGCACGGTTACGTCTACGGTGTCTCGCCGCTCTACCGCGTGGCTTCCTACACGCAAATGGCATTGCCGGCGGCGTTCAATTTCGTCGCCCTCGCCTTCGGCATTCTCGCCGCCCGCCCCGATCGCGGGTTGATGGCCGTCTTCACCAACGACGCGGCGGGTGGCGTCCTCTCGCGGCGCTTGCTCCCGGTGGTCGTCTTAGCGCCGTTGATTCTGGGCTGGCTTGAGCGGCAGGGTGAACACGCCGCCCTGTTCGACCCGCCCTTGGGCCTCTCGCTCGTCATCGTCTCGATGGTGGTGTTGCTGTCGTCGGTGGTGCTTTGGAACGGGCATCTCCTTGCGCGCACCGACATGGCCCACAGGGAGGCCGCGAAGGCGCTCGAGAAGACCCACGCAAGGCTGGACCGACTCGCCGAATCCGGCATCGTCGGCATCACCGTCGCGGACTTCGAGGGCAGGTTCAAGGAGACGAACGAGGCCTTCCGAAAAATGGTGGGCTATGGCCGCGAGGAGCTTCTTGGCGGCAGCCTCCGTGAGGAAGACCTCATGCCGTCCGAGCTCCGCGCGATCGATCACGAGGAGCTCGCGAAACTAAAAGCATGCGGGGCACTGCCTCTTCGAGAGAAGGTGTACCTGCGAAAGGGGGGCGAGCGCGCCTCGGTACTCGTTGGCCGAGCCGTATTGGAGGGGAACGAGTCCATTTCCTTCATCGCCGACATTTCGGAAAGCAAGCGCGTCGAGGACGAGCTTCGTCAGTCCGAGGCGCGCTACCGCACTCTCGTCGAGAGCAGTCCTGTTCCAAACTGGCTCTACGATCGAGAGACCCTGCGCTTTCTCGAAGTCAACGACGCGACGGTGCGCTGCTACGGCTACTCGCGGCAGGAGTTGCTCGGAATGACCATCGACGACGTCTCTCTGCCAGAAGACGTGGAGAGAATGACCGCAGACGGCGCGCTCGCGGCGCAAGAAACGGTCAAGTGGGGCATCCTGAAACAGCGGCGAAAGGACGGAACCATTCTCGACATGGACGTCACCGCGCACGCGCTTACGCTTGCAGGCCGCCCGGTCGTGCTCGCCGTCGCACAAGAGGTCACCGAAAAGAGAAGGCTGGAAGCGCAGCTCTTGCAATCGCAGAAGATGGAGGCCGTAGGCAGGCTCGCTGGGGGCGTCGCTCACGATTTCAACAACATCTTGGCCGTGATCCTCTCGTACGCCGAGGCTGCGTTGATGACCTTGGGCGAAGAGCACGAGGCGGCCAAGGACATCGTAGAGGTATCTGCCGCGGCTCAGCGGGCCGCTGCCTTGACGCGGCAGCTCCTCGCGTTCAGCCGCCGGCAGGTCCTTCAACCGCGCGTGCTCGCGGTGAACGAACTGCTCTCGGGCTTGGAGACGCTTCTCCGTCGCACGATCAGCGAAGACATCGAGCTTTGCACGATTCTCGACCCACGCGTGGGGTCCATCAAAGCGGATCCGGGGCAGGTTGAGCAGGTGTTTCTCAACCTCGTCGTAAACGCACGCGACGCCATGCCTTCGGGGGGCAAGCTGACCATCGAAACCAAAAGCGTCGAGCTCGACGACGTCCACGCTCCCCAGATCGGCGTTGCGAGAGGTCGCTACGTGCTCCTCGCCGTGAGCGACACCGGTTGCGGAATGCCGGCCGACGTCGTGGCGCACATTTTTGAGCCATTTTTCACCACCAAAGAGGTGGGCAAAGGAACGGGGCTAGGGCTCTCGACGGTATTCGGCATCGTCCAACAGGCAGGCGGCGGCGTTTCGGTTTACTCGGAGCCGGGGCGTGGGACGACGTTCAAGGTATACCTTCCGAGAGTCGACGCGGCGATCGCGGAAGCCCCGGCGGCACCCAGGGCTCCGATCCAACGAGGGTCGGAGACGATCGTCGTGGTCGAAGACGATGAACAGGTACGCCGCGTCGTTGGTAGGGTGCTCGTCGGGCATGGATATCGCGTCCTCGAAGCCGAAAACGCTCGCGCTGCGATGGACCTCCTCCGCACCCACGACGGTCACGTGCAGCTCCTGGTTACCGATCTGGTCATGCCCGACATGGATGGTCTCACCATGGCAACGCGCGTGCTCGAACGAAGCCCCGGAATGAGGGTGCTCTTCATGTCCGGCTACACCGAGCACGCCGCCCTCAGGGGTAATGCGCTTGGTCCCGGAGACCGCTTCATTCAGAAGCCGTTCACGGCTCAGGAGATGCTCTTCGCCGTTCGTGACTTGCTGGACGGCGCGGGCTGAATCGCGAAGGCGTGGTAAGAACGAGAGTCATGGTGCTGGACATGACGCGTGGAGAGCTGGGGCTCGTCGTGTTCATTTTTGCGCTCGTCTACGTTGCCGGGCTCTTGCCGAAAATCGCCGACCGCCTCACGGCGGCGTTCGGCAAGGGCAACAAGTAGGTGAGCGCATGACGGGGAGCTCGAGGCAGGACGACGACGCCGAGCGCGGGATGCCCACGACCGTCTTCGTCAGCGATCCATCCGCCGAGGCCGAGCGCGTCGCCCAATTGCTACGAACGCGCGGGTACATCGTGGCCGACGTTCCGCTGTCGATGCTCGTCGCGCGCGTCGCCGTGCAGTGTCCGCGCGTTCTTCTCGTCGACGCGGATGCCGAGGGAGCGCTCGAAACGCTTGCCAGAATGCGCGAAATTCCGGAAGCGGACGCGATCGACGTGGTGTTTTTCGGCCGGGAAGACGGCGTCATCGCGAGCATCGAAGACGCTTTTTCACGCGACGCGAGCGGTTTTTTCCGCCGCCCCGTGGATGTACCCACGCTCCTGGCCAAGATAGAGGCGCTCACCGGTGGTTCGAACGCCGCAGGTTCGGTTCGGCCCTCCACGCCTCCTTCCTCCGTGTCGTCGGTGCCGGTCGAAGCACCTTCGCGACGTCCGGGATCGCTGCCGCCCCCGAGCATACGCGACGTGAACGAGCGTGGGCCCCGCTCGAGCTCGTCATCGCATCCACCGCCTGCTTCGCCTCCGCCGCGCGCACCCGCGTCGCCCTCGCGCATGGCGGCGCCGCCGCCTCCAGCGCTTCCGTCATTCTCGTCGGACGACAAGCGCATGGCCGGCGCTCAAGTCAGCACTGAGCTCGAGCAGCTCCTGGCCGAGGCCGAGCGCCGAATCGGCGGGCAAGTGACCCCGGAGTCGACGTTCCCCTCACCCGACGAAGAGATCGAAGCGGTGCTGCCCGCTGACGTTCTCGCGTCGCTCGATGAACCCATCGACGACGACGAGGAGGACGATCCGGCGGAGCTTGGGGCTCACTCGAAAGGGACGACGTCCGGCGGCAGCAGGGTCACGACGGGCTCGGGGGCGGGCACGGGCACCGGCACTGGCGCGATCGCGCGCGGCACCAGCAGCAGCGGCTCTCGCTCCTCGGAAACCGACGCGCCTCCGGGACCAAAAACCAGCGGCGGCGGCACGCACGCGGGCACGACCGGCGGCCGCGGCTTCACCGACTACATGAGCCTGCGCGCCGCCGAGGCCCCGAACGACTCCGACAACGACCGCTCCGGCTCCAGCCCGCCTCCGACCACCAACGCCGTCCCGCGGTTTCCGACCATGGAGCCCGCGTCGCGAACCAGCCACTTCTCGCAGCAGTCGTCGCTCCCGTCGGCGCCTCCGGCCAGAGTCGCCTCGGGTCTCGGCCTCGGCCCCTCCGCACCGATGCCCAGCGTGCTCGCCCCCGGCGATGCTGCTCGCGCCGTGGCCCACGCCATCGTGACGCGCGCGACGGGTGCCCTCTGCATCGAATCGCAAGACGGCGTGCGCCGCGCCGTTTTCCGCGAGGGAGATCTGGTCACCGCCGCGTCGGGCGTGGACAGCGAGAGCCTCTTGTCATTTCTCGTAGCGCGTGGAGACCTGCCGCGCGATGAAGCGCAGAGCCTCGTGGGCAAGCTGCCGCCGTTTGGACGACACGCCGGCGCCGCAATGGTCGCACACGGCCACTTGCGTCAAGACCAGCTCTGGATCGTCCTCCGTGAGCACGCCGAGTGGATCTTGGGCCGCATGATTCAGCAATCGACGGGCACGGCCATGATGGAGTCCGAGCCCCCCGGACGTTTACGCGGAGAACCGAGCGTCTTCGAGCGATCCACCGGAGCCGAGGTCTTCGTCGAAGTGGTGCGTCGCGTCGTTGCCCCGGAGGACTCACTCGCCAGGCTCGGAGGGCCCATGTCGCGCATCGGGGACGGGCCTTCGCTCGCGCTCTTCGATGAGTGTGCGCTCGCACCGAGCATAGGCGAACGTATCTCGAACGCGCGCGGTGCGCCCGTGCAGTCGCTTCTCGACCGATCGCCGGAGGGCGACGCCGCGTCGGTCCTCTACGCGCTGGATCTGCTCGGCGTCATCGAAATGATCCGCGCCATCGGCGAGCCGCGCATCCCGAGCCCGCTGTTGCCGGCCGGCAACGCCGATGCGCTCGACGAAGAGGCGGTGCGCGCCCGCGTACGCGCGCGTCTCGAGCTGGTGGAAGAAGGGGATTACTTCGCCCTCCTGGGCGTGCCCCGGGACGCAACCAGCTACGAAGTCCGCCGTGCGTTCGTAGAATTGCGGCGCGCGTTCGAGCCCTCGCGAATTCTCACCCCGCAGATCGCCGATTTGAACGACGACGTGCGCAAGATCACGAGCGTCCTCGACGAGGCCTACGAAATCTTGAAAGACAGCGCTCGCCGCGAGCGCTACCGCCGCGCCATCGAGGGTCCACGAGTCTGAGCACGGAATTTGCTGCTTTATTTTTGATGACTTGCCCCGCCTCTGCCGAGTGCTAGATAGGGCGCCCATGTGGTCGGGGCCGGTTTCACTGCGACACTTCGCGAACTTGAGGCTCCCTACTTCGATGGCATCGCTTCGATCGCTCGGCGTAGGCGCTTTGTTCGTGTCTCTGGGGTTGGGATGCGCCGCCGGCGCCGTCGTGACCGAAAGCGGGTCATCATCGACGACGCCCTCCAACGCCGATCCCGCCCAGTTTTGCAGCACGTACTGCAACCGGGTCTCCGTCTGCGACAACACTCGCGACCAGCAGACGTGCCAAAATTTGTGCGCCAATCAAAACGCGGCCACCGTCCCCAAGCTCCGGGCCGACGTCGTGAAACTGATTCAAGACTGCTTCGGGCAAAAAGACTGCAAGACGGTCCTCGGGTCCGACGTCGTCGCGACGTGCTCGACGGAGGCGGTGGCCTCGGTCGCTCCGACCGCCGTCGCGACCCAGCTTTGTGACTCGCTGGTCAGTGCGGAAACCAAGTGCGGCCACGCACAAGAGAAGGCGACTTGCCTCAACAGGGCCAAGCTGTATAGCGACAAGACTCTCAACGACGCGCTCACGTGCACGGGCAAGGCGTGCACCGACATCGACACATGCATGGACGCATCGCTCGGCACCACGAGTGCCACTCCAGGCCCGGGTCCCGGTCCTGGTCCTGGTCAAGACAGCGCTTGTGGCTACAGCAATTTGTCGTCGTGTCTGACGGGCCACCAGACCCAATGCTACAGCGCGCTTCAGGCGGGCGCAGCAGATAGCTACTGCAGCGCGCTCGAGAGCTGCAAGAGCAGCTGCGCCCGAGGCAGCACAGGCAGCTCGTGCCGGAGCCAATGCGCCACTCAATATCCGAGCTCGCTGGCTGCACCTCTCGATGCGTGCGTCGTGAGCAAGTGTTGCACGGAGTGCCCACCATGAGGCTGTCAGCCGTGTGAGGCTTTGGCACGAGATACGCCTCTTTGCTCGACGACACAGTCGGGACGAGCAGCATGGACGTTCGAGTCAGCCGATTCCCTCTAGAGCTCGAGATCGCGATTCGCCCGTGCGAGCGGCGTGACCTCGAACCGCCCGAGTGGTTTGGGGCTTTAGCGCCCACCGCACCTTCACTGCGGGGCAATTCGAGCGGCACCTGCGAGGCGCCAATGTGATGCTGGTGGCCGACGATTGCGGCTATCCAGTGGGTCAGGTTTGGATCGACCTTGAGCGCCAGGCGTCGGAGCGGACTGCCGTGCTGTGGGCACTGCGGGTCATCGACCGCGTCCAAGGCCTGGGGATTGGGCTATGACCAATGGATGTTTCGAAAGCATCTTGTCGGATGATGCTCGTATGGACGTGAGACGCCGACCCTGTGTTTTCCGGTCCTCCGCACCGAAGCGGTACTTGTACGGCTCCGAACCCCGGAGAAAATCGACCTCCGCTGCACCGCTGGTCCGCGCACAGTCGATGGCATGTCCGATGAGCAGCGCGCCGGGACTGAGCGCAGCGAACGCCGGATCGAATCCCCCGATGTAGTAGTACGCGGCACGCTCGTCGCAAAGCACGAGCATGGCGGCAACGTGCTTGTCGCCGATGCGGAGCCCATGAATGCGCGCGAATCCTGCGGCGGCGAGGGCCGGCACCGCTTGGCGGTGGAAGGACTGCACGCGCGCTTGGGCCAAAACGCCCTCTTCTCCTCGACATCGCCAGCGCGCGCCGTGAAGCTGGAACAAGCGCTCGAGCCAAGGTCCCACGCCTTCGACTTGGCTATCCTCGAACACGACCTCGCCCATGCGTTCGGCTCGCCGGCGGGAGTCGCGGAGCCGCGTGCGCATCGCCGGCGGAATCGGATCCGCCGTTGCTGCCAACGAAAGAACCGGGCTTGGCTCACGCCAGAACGCTTCGTCCCGAATGCCGGACAAAGGTGCCCTCGCAAGCAGGGGCGATCCCGAACGCAGCCCGTCTAGAACCACGGTAGTGCCCTGGGCAGATCGCGCGGCGAGCTCGTCGAAGATGCGCGATGTCGCTCCCTCGAGCTCATGAGTCGCGACCACGATGTCGAGATAGTCGCTTGTCCCATCTCCGAGCAGCGAAATGGTCTCGCCCCCTGGACCGCCGCGAGTGCAGAAGGGCGCCAGCGCCAAGAGCTCGTCTTCTCTTCTGACAAGAAGCGCCCAGGGTTCCGCGCCGGAATCTGGGCAGGCAAACGTCCGCGCGTAAGCGAGGAGCCACTCCGGCCGTTGGAAGGGAGTTGCAGATGGAGAGCGCGCCCAAAGCTTCGCCCACTCCTCACCGATTGCGGTAAGAGCTGCTGAGCCATGAATTTCCTCTACGGCGAGCGCCACAGACGCACGTCGTGACCGCCGCCCGAGGCGCGACCGGGCGAGCTCTTCGTAAAGGGACAGGTATTTGTCGGTCATCGTTCGTTCCGAAAAGCGTGTCTCGGCAATGCTCCGACAAACCCTCGGCGACAGCTCGGCCGTTTTCTCGATCGCGAGGGCCATCGTGTCGACGTCATCCACCAAGAAGCCCGTCGTTCCTTCCTCGACGATCTGCGAGAGGGCTCCCGAACGGTAGGCGATGACGGGCGTGCCGCTCGCGAGCGCCTCCATGGCGACGAGAGAGCTCGTTTCGGGGGCACGACTTGGTACGAGCAGGCATCGCGCTCGGGAGACGAGGCGGCGCTTGCGCGCGAGCCCCACCGGGCCGATGAACCGGTGGTGCAGAGAGAGTCGCGGAACAATCTCGCTTTCGAAGTAACGTCGATGCGTATCCCAGCCGGCAACCTCTCCGGCGAGGACCAGGGGCACGCCGGCCTTTTGCGCGGCATCGATGGCTTCGTGCAGCGCCTTTTCCGGACAGATTCGCCCCAAAGAGAGCACGAACCCGCGCTTCTTTTTCGAGATCCGGAATGCGCCGACCCGAATTCCATTTTCGATCACCCGCGAGGGTGCGGCCCACGAAGGGAGCCCATCGTGCTGACTCTTCGAAACGCAACACAAGAAGACGTCGTGCCGCGCCGGCGAGAGCGCCTCGCGCGCGTACCAGGCGATCGGCAAATGCAGCGTCGCCAACACGGCCGGCCCGGCCATGGGAAGATAGCGATCGAAGTCGAGTCCGTGCATGTGCAAAACATCGACCCGATCATGAGCAAGTACACGCGCGATGGCACCCGTGACCTCGGCATGAACGCGCCCGACGTGGGCTGCGTCGAGGCGGCCACCGCCGCCGGGGATCGGAACCAGTCTTCCCTGAAGGCGCGACGCTTCATGGGCGATGACGATGGATCGGTGACCCGCGCCGACGATGGCCCCATCGATCGAAGCGAGGATCTGTTCGGCGCCGCCGACGCTATCCACGCCGACGGGCGCGAAGGGGTAAGCGACCGAGAGAATGGTGAGTCGATGTGGCATGACCGTCATACGCGGACCTCATCGGAGGGAGCGGCCGCGTCTGGACCATCGCAACTCGCCGGCCCGAGCCCGACGTGAGCGTAGAGATGTGGCCGATGGCGTCGCCAATGCTCGCGGACGATGTCCGACGCTGCGCGCCCGTCGAGTCGCCAGCCGAGGTCCTTCGCGTTCAGCCCGCAAAAGTGTGCGCCGCTCCGCCCCAGATAGGGAAGATGCGGCGGAAAGGGAGAGCAGATGGACACTTCATCGAGCCCGACCACCAGCGGCGGCGTGTCGCGCGAGAGCGCTGCAACTTGCAACCCCTGCTCATCGAGCTCGGACGAGATCCGAACGGGACAACAGGCGAGCACGGCGGAGAGAGCGTGCTCGACATCGAAGCCCGGAGGGAGCCCGCGAATGCCCGCGTTTCGTGGGCGATCGCCGCACTCGGAGGCGAACTGCCCGAAGCACGTGCGAACATCTCCCGCGAGCACGCACGCACGGCTGTCTTGTTCGAGCCACGTCCGTATTGCCTGAGGGACTTCCCAGAGGATGCAATCGTTGTCGAGCGAGAGCTCGAAGTGATTCGGAAACATCCGAAGCGGTGCGAGCTTCCACGCGACGCCCTCGGCCATACCAGGGTCGAGGTGGCCCGAGAGCACCGACGGGATTTCGTGCGTCACCTCATGCCACGCGCACCCAGGCGGGAGCTGGCCCGTCCGCTCTTTGGCCGTTGCGACGGCAAGCGTGTTTACCCCAATCGCGTAGAGCGCGGCGTCTCCGAACGCGTGGTACGCCCCCCAGACGGAGAGCCGCAGCGCTTCGAAGCCCTCCATCGCGACATCCCCGATCGTCCAGCGCAACGCGAGCGCTCTTGCGATCATCGTGGGTCCCTCCTCCGGAATCCGGAACACTCCCGGCGCTGCCGCTCTGCTGCAAGAGACGGTCCCCGAGGGCGCGCTCGAGGCTGACCCGCGGGTCAGGCGCTCGCGGTTTGCGGAGAGGACAACGCTCGCGGCGTGACCGCATCCACGATGACGCGCCCGTCTTCTGCGTCCACGGTTGCCACATCGCCCCGCGCGAGCTCACCCCGTAGGATCATCTCGGCGATCGGCGCCTCTACCAGGCGCGCGATGGCGCGTCGCATCGGCCGCGCTCCGAGCTCTGGATCGAATCCGCCGGCGTCCAGAAGGGCGTCGATCGCCGCCTCACTCGCGTCGAGTCGAACACCGCGCGCGCCTTCGAGATCTCCAGCCAGGAGCACGAGCATACGTCGAGCGACCTCGGCCACATCCTCACGCGTGAGCGGTGCGAAGGCGATCACCTCGTCGAAGCGGTTGTAGAGCTCCGGCGGCAACGACGATCGCGCGGCCTGGGTCACCGCCGTCTCGTACGCTGCATTCTCTTGAGCAACATTGCGCCGCGCGCCGAAGCCGATCCGTCCGCGCTGACTGGTGGGTGCGAGATGCGCCCCGAGGTTCGACGTCAGAATGATGACCGTGTTCGTGAAATCGATCGTGCGCCCACGCCCATCGGTGAGCCTCCCCTCGTCGAACACCTGCAAAAAGGCCTCGAGAACGTCTTTGTGCGCTTTTTCGATCTCGTCGAGCAAGATGACTTGATAGGGCCTGCGACGCACCGCTTCCGTCAGCTGCCCGCCTGCTTCGTGCCCCACGTAACCTGGGGGCGCACCGACCAAGCGCGCAATCGCGTGCGGCTCGGCGTACTCCGACATGTCGAGTCGCGTCATTGCATCGGGCGAGTGAAAGAGGCATTCGGCGATCGCCTTTGCGGTCTCCGTTTTTCCGACGCCGGTGGGACCGAGCAAGAGAAACGACCCAATGGGCCGTCGCGACCGAAACCCGGAGGCGTTTCGCCTGAGGACGGCCGCAATTCGTGTGAGCGCTCCCGCGTGGCCCACGATTCGTTCGGCCATCATTCCTTCGAGCCGCAGCATGCGCTCGAAGTCGCTCTCGAGCAGACGCTCGATGGGCACGCTCGCTTGCTCGCTCACGACCTCGGCCACGTGCTCCGCGTCGACCTCGCTCGTCCCGCGCCGCCCTGCCCGCGCCCCCGCGAGATCGAGCAAGCTCACCGCTTTGTCGGGCAGCGCTTTTCCCGGCACGTAGCGCACGCTCCACTGAACGCTCGCCACGATCGCGCTCGTCGTGAAGAGCACCTTGTGGTGCTCGCCCAAAAGGGGCGCGACCTGCTCGAGCGCGAGCACCGATTCCTCGGGCGACAGCTCCTCGATCTCGACCGGCGAAAATCTTCGCGCTAGCGCCGGATCCGCTTCGATGACCTTCTTGTACTCCTCGGTCGTGGTCGCGCCGATGCAGGCAATTTCCCCCTTGGCCAGCGCCACCTTGAGCTCGCTCGCGGCTTCGTCTCCGGCGTCGCCGCCAAAGAGCGTGTGCACCTCGTCGAAGAAGAGGACGACGCGCCCCTCGCTGCGTTTGACCTCTTCTTTGATTTGCGTGAGCCGTTCTGCGAGTTGGCCGCGCATTCCGGTCCCGGCAAGGAGCGCGCCCGGCTCGATCTCGATGATCACGCGGTCATCGAGCGTCGCCACGTCTTGCCCGTTCGCGATGCGTTGCGCGATCCCGCGCACGACGCTGGTTTTACCGACCCCCGCGGAGCCAATGAGACACGGATTGTTCGCGCGGCGTTTCGCCAACACGTCGAGCGTTCGTTCGATTTCGTCCTCGCGGCCGACCACCGGATCGAGCTCGTCTTGCGCGGCGGCGAGTGTGAGGTTTTTTCCTAGCTGATTGATGAGCGCGAATTTTTTCGGATCGAGCGCGAAACGGGAGGGCTTTTGTTTTTTTTGTTTGGCTGCGACGGGGACGGGCGCGGGGGCGGCGGCGGGAACGCGAGCGGGAACGGGAACGGGAACGGGAACGGGAACGG
>OBEQ013004504.1_pt1 | contig 16779 bp, 13 predicted proteins | sample 1670901 | NCBI WGS metagenome assembly OBEQ01 (sample SAMEA104232315, study PRJEB22302) | groundwater metagenome | biome: forest; feature: aquifer; material: groundwater | place: USA | collected 2011-08-07 | depth 5.4 m
TCCCTTTTCCTTTACCGAAGAACGGTTTAAGGGAAAAAAAGGTATTATCGGATTTATACGAAAATACCAGATGTGGCTTTACTATCCTTTAGGATCGCTCGTTACCTTTACTATCCGCCTGAAGGCAATGCGATTTTATCTAGAGAACTTTAATCGAAGATATGCGTTTGAAATGTTTGGTCAAATTATTTCTTTATCGGTTTGGTACGTGTTGCCTTTTGTATTTCTCCCATTTTGGAAAGCCATCATTTTTTTTATTTTAGTCAACGAGCTTGCAGGTTTTTATATGCTCAACATATTTGCTCCTAATCATAAAGGCATGCCCCAACTTGAAAAAGGAGTGAAATTTTCTTTTATCGAGCAGCAAATAATCACTTCTCGCAATATCTACAGCCATTGGCTAACTAATTATGTCTATCTTGGTCTTAACTTTCAGATAGAACATCATCTTTTTCCCAACTGCCCGCGCAATAAACTAAAAAAAATAACTCCTTTTGTTTTAGATATCTGCAAAAAATATCGATTAAATTATATGCAGATGGGAGTCTTGGAGACGAATCTTTTTATACTAGCAGATTTGCATAAAGTTTCACAGACACCTTAAAGAAGGAAGACGATGTTTTGATTAAGGAGTAGGAGACGGACTTGGTGAAGGAGTCTCTGTTAAAGTTGGAATTGCGGAAGGAGCAACTGTAGTAGTTACAGTAGGTGTCGGACTTGGGGTTATCGTAACTATCTGGTCATCTTCACGCTGGATTCCCAATGCTGCAATTACGAGAGAATAATCTTGACTATCGACAATTCCATCCAAATTGAGATCGGCCTTTTTTAAGGTTTCTATATCATTTTTACCTAAATTATTACGAACTAGAGAAATATCATAGGAGTTTACAATACCGTCCTGTGTTGGTAGATCTCCGACTAAAAGATATATATTTGAGAAATTAAAACTATTGTCACCCTGGGCGGCTAAAGTTATTCCTCCTGTCGTACAACTATATTTTCCTGCAACTGACTCAGTTGGATTTTGATCGCAGATTCTTTTTTGGAGATGGTTTGGCCCTTTGATATAAATACTATAACCCGAGCCTGATCTTATAGGTAATGAGGGACTCCCGGACCAAAACCCTTGATCGTCTGAGGTAAAGGACGCTTTAGCCTCACTTTCTTCTCCCGTTGCAGAAACTGTCATCACTTTTACCGACATATTGTTATAAACTTCTTGAGGCTTTTTAAGAGCTCCTTGAAATTTAACTTTTAGATGAAGATCGGATGGACTTGGGCCATTTACTACTAAATCACCGGCAGAGGTTATAGGAATTGCGGTCAACGCTGTGTCCGAATTTTGTTTGTAAAAATTTCCATCACTCGGTTTAATAGTAATGGGATATTGTTCTGTAGTTTTTGATTCAAAAGTTAACGTTGCTACTGGAGTCGCTTGGGATGAGGTAAGCACTTGAGCGGAAGTAGAAGCTGTTTCAGCTTGTAGTTTAATCGCTCCGAGTGAATTGACAGTAGTCAAGCTGCTATTATCATCTCCTGAGCCCGTACTAACTGTCCCAATTTTATACTGTATATCTTTGACTTGAGCTTTGGTTTTATCAAAATCAATCTCAAAATTATACTTTTGAATACTCATGTCTACATTTGGTTTTGCATTAACCGTGACCGTGAAAGCCTCTCCTGAGGCAATGGATACAGATGCAGGATCAAATAATAATGCAACTGAGTCGCCTGTGGCTTTAGATTTTTTTTGATTTTGAGTTATATAAACGAATAAAAACGAAGCACTTAGAATACAAGTGAGAATAATAAGAAGCAAACGTTCATTTTTTTTTGGATGATATCCCAGTTTAGCAAAAAACGATTTCACATACTCATTCTAGCAGAATCTGTATTACATCTAAAATAGTCTAGTCTCTACGTGCCCGGCGTGAACAACACGCAGGGCACACGGAGATTCTTTTCTTTATGTTTTACTCTACTGTCAACGTTCCAACCATTCCCATCTGTCTATGATTACCCACAGAACAGTAAAATTCATATGTACCTGTCTTATCAGGAGTAAACTCAACAAAATCTTCTTCTCCATTTTGAATTATCGAAGTTGCTAGTTGAAGTTCATCAACTCTAAAATCATGCATGCCGCCGCTATTTTTAAATACAATTCTTGTTTTTTGGCCTTTTTTTGCCGTAATTTTATTAGGAGTAAATTTATAGTTACTTTCTGTCACCACTACTTCTTTGGCGTCTGCAGATTTTGGAGACTGATTTGGTTGTCTTCTTGCTCCTCCCATAAACTGCGGATTGAGTTGAATAGTCTGAGCATTAATACTTCCATCAGAATTAGTCATCCCAAACACTGCTACTTGTTCACCAGTTTTAAGATCATCTTTTGTCGCTTTATCGGCTTTATTGATCTGAGTTTTATCAGTGATTAAAATAATCTTAGAAGAACCGTCTTGCAGTTGGACTGTAATACTTTTATCATCACTACTTACAATTTTTCCGGCTGTAGGTCTAAAGGCTCCTTGACTCGATCTTCCTCCACCTGGTCCATTACGACCCCCTTGTCTGCCCCCATTATCCATATTTAGAGAAGTGGAGACTTTACTTTCCTGATATTTCATTCCTCCAAAAAATCCGACTGCTCCTCCGAGAACCAATCCTACAATAATCATCATCAATGTATTATTTTTCATCTATACTCACCTCGCATTCTCATTTTGAATTTGAAATTTGTAATTTTATTTTGCTCGGGCGTCATTCTGGTAAGCGAGTGGAACGAGCGCATCCAGAATCGATTCTGGAGTCGTCGTTGCTACTCCTCCCCAGAATGACAGTATTAAGATAATTTTGTTCATGTGGGGTCAGGGATTTCCAAATCTCACTGAGTGCGGATTGGATAGTCTTTTGGCTTAGTAAATTCGAAATTCGAATATCGAAATTCGAAACAATACCTAAATTCGAATGTTCTAAATCTAAAACGTTTTTGTCATTTGTATTTTGGTTATTTGAATTTGTTTCGGATTTAGGATTTCGTGCTTCGAGTTTAGTTTGCTCAAGTGTTGCTTCCACACACAGTCTTGTTAGTTTTGCATGCCCACCAGTTAGTTCCATAATTTCCGCAAGTAACTTTTCATTAATTTTTTTGCCGGTTACTTTCTCGATATAATTTATTCTAAAATCAAGACCAGGTTTGTCGAGTATTGGCAAATAAACTGTGTGCCCTGCCAGATATTCTGAAAAGTCAGAAAAAAGAAGAGGCTCTACAATGTCTTCCAGCGGTCGATTAAGGGAAAAAACTGCAGAAAACCGGTATTTTGCCCGTGTTCGCAGTACAGAAAGATTTGTAAAAAATTGTTGGAAAAGCATAGGCAGATACTGCTCGAACCTATCAAAAAGAAACACAACATTTAGTTCTTCTTCGATTGCCAACAGGTCAATTGTCTTTTTAAGCCCTTGGAACAAAACCATTTCGTCGTTATGCTGCAGGCTGTCTTGCAAAAACCCATTCGCTTTTTCGTATGCATGTTCTCCTGCAAAACTTTCGGGTTTTGGAGACATTTTTCGTTCTTTTAAGGAATCGATTAGGGAAAGAAAAAGAAGTTTTGTTACATCGACAAGCGGTTTGTTTCTGACCTCGGAAAAGTTAACCAGAACAAAGTGGAACCATTTTTGATTTTCGCCCAAATGCTTCGTACGAATGGTTCGGTTGTACGACAAAAGGCCAAGAAGAGTAGAGCGGCCCCCTCCGGGCAAAGAAATTACTTGAGCAGAATTACCGGCTTTTATAAAAGCAAGCAATTGCGAGATTTCCTTGAAGCGAGTTATATCAGGATACAGCGATTCAAAATGTGATTGTTCCATATAAAAGTAAATTCGAAATTCGAAGCACGAAATTCGAAACAATGTTCAAAAATATAATGATCAAATACTAAAACTTACTCAGACTTTCTGATAATTGATCCAAAAATATTCATTAACTCTGTTGTTTCGGCGATTAGCTCTTTTCTTTCTTTTTCTAAACCCAGATTGCTATTTGTATCTATAAGTTTTAGCCAAAACCTACTTTCTTTTGCTTCTTTTCTACAAATTTTAACTCTAAGAATAAAATCTTTCTTGCTTAAAGATTCGTTTGCTTCGATATAATTTGCCCCAACAGAGCCAGAGGACCGTATAAGCTGTTTTCCGTCTTCAATAGTTGCAATAGTTCTAGGAATTATTTTAACAAAATTTCTTGCCCTTTTGGCATAGGAGAATGTTCGGTCTTCTAAGTCGTATTGTTTTGTATTTTGTATTTCTGTCATTTGGTATTGTTTCGGATTTCGAATTTTGATATTCGAATTTATGCTGTGTAATCATATCGTAAGGGTTTTGTAAAGTAAATATCAAGCTCTCCATGCGACTTAGGGGTAAACTTGGGCCATATGAAAGAACAAAGCGGGCAATTGACTGGGGTTTCGCAAAGGGTGTATGCTGGAAGCATGGTTACGGTAACACCCGAAAGTCTAACTGGACGCGGCGCCGGTTCTGCGGCTAATGATCCGCATAATAAACAAAAAGAAGCAGAAGAAAAAGCACGACAAAATTACCAACGGGAGGCAGAAAAGAAAAATCAAGAAGAAAAGGTCAGGCCTACTCCCGAAGGAATAAAAGCAGGCGAAAAAGCAAAGCTGGTTGATCCCGTTAAAAAGCAGCAAATAGATATAAAAACCATAGAGGACTTAAAAGCATTTACTATCCAGCTGGAACGGGAATTGGAAGAAAACCCCAGTCAAAACCCCTTTATTCATATTGACACACTCCAATTAGTAGATATGTATTTTTCTGCAGGGCTTGTTGGTGCCAGGCTTTCGGCAACATCAAGTTTTGGACATGCGGAAAGTGTTCCGGGGCATTTGCAAATATATAACAGGTTGTTAACAGAAGAATTAAGAAAGCGGGATATTGACACTGTTGGGTTGTTTCACCAGCTAAATCAGAAAATAGACGAAGCAGGATTTACTCTGCGTGGCGTTGGGGCAGCACCACTGACAGACGAAAGGTACGATCAGCCTTCATTGGCAGCAATAGTAACAGAAATAAACAGCGAAGCAGAAAGACTAGGGGAAAACAGAAGTCTTAATCCGGAATATCTTATGGTACAAAGAGAACGGGTGCAACGGCTAATAGACAATGCAACCATTCCTGTTATTGCCATTCCCCAAGCGCACGAACTTATTAATACTCTTAATGAGCGGATTAATATCGAAAATGAAAGAGAAGGTCAGCAAAGAGAACGCCAGCAAATTGAAGGTGGACACATAAGAGTCGAAACAATAGGTGATAGAAGTGTCCGTAGGCAATTAGGTCTGCAGCACGAGCGCATGCTCCTTTTAGAAGAAAAACAGGCTATGAGAAATGCAATAGACGAAATTTATACACGCGCACATGGTGTCCCAAAAGAACTTGCGGAGCACGAAGCTCTGGACGAACTTTTTAACCGCATGTTTGAATATGCAGACCAGGGATTGCGCGAAGAATTCCGTCAGGCATTTGGTATTGGCGAACGGGAAAAAGAGATTTTTAAGCAAGAATTGAGCAATATGATAGATGAGTATAGAAAAGAATTAGAAAAAGCACCAGATGCCAATAGTAGGAATATGTGGAGAGATAAAGCGGCTATTGTGGGTAAATTCCAAGATAAATATGATGTTGAGTTTACAACACGAGAGCTTTTGCATAATGCGTTTTATATTGTGGAAACAGAACGGGAATTTGAAGATTTTGCAAAATTTGTAAAAAACTTCCAATCTGGATTTGCGGATCAGGCGTTTCTTAACGCTCCAGAAGTAGAAACTGCCCTTCGTATCCGGGAACAGGTGTTATACGAATTGCGACGGGAACACGGTGGGTATTTACCCCCGGAACTTGTGACATATAACACTGGAAAAGGAGAAACAGAATGGGAGAAAAGAACAAAAGAGCTAATGGATAAGTTAAATGAAAAAGGTTTTTTTAGTCCTACAGGTCAACATGTTAAAGAGTGGAAAATTCATCGGGCATTATCTTTGTCCCGGGGGCTTGGCATGGTGCTTTTGCGCTTTCCGGAAATTGTTGCCGAAGGCATGCTTCCTTCCCCTGTAGGCGATTGGCAGGCACAGGCAAGTTTGCCCTGGGAAAAAATTGTGTGGGATTTAAACCCATTAGATCACAAGGTAAAACGGTATGAGTTTGGTCATGGGTCACAGGCAATCTTGTATGCAGCAAGACACCGGACAAAAAAGGGATTATGGAACCAGGATGAATTAAAACACGTACTAAAACAGGACGCGGTGTCGGTGCTTGGAACATTCGGGGACGACGAACGCATTGCAGATATGCGTAATTTGTTCCGTACTGGTGGACCGGTTAGTCATACGGGTTGGCGGGGATATTTGGCTGCATTAAAAGAAGATAGAAGTGCGCTCAAAGATAATCTTAAGCGGAATCCCGGCCTTGCTATGAGTAATATATTTAACCGGTACGAAACAAACGGGCTTGGCCAAAAAAGATACGAGCGTTATCTGCAAAATAAGCAGATGGAAGACTTGGATCCGGAAAAAGCAGAAAGGGAATGGGAAGAGGAAGTAAAAAGACTAGAGGGAACACCGGAATTTGCAGGAAAAAAAGTTGCATGGGAACGGGCAGAAACTGAATCGTGGAAAAATTCCAGTCGTCGTATTCCCCATGCTATTTTGCGTATTGTGTTGGACGAAGCAAACATGTTATTAAAAAAGCCAGAACGAAATGCGCTTATTCGACGAGTAGAACAGGCAGCTGGAGGACCAATTGGCTCTGCGCATTTTACAGAAATAGAGCATGCTTTGGAATTGGCAAAAGAACATTTAATGAAGCGAAGAAGGGATGCGGAAAGAGAACACAGACCGTTTACCGAAGACGATGACCAGTTAAAAGCAGAAGATTTTGGGTTAATAGAAGACGAACATGTACGAGTGCAGGCGCAAAATTTACATCGTGTTGTGGTTTCGGAAATGGATACAAACACCGATCTTCTTCATAAGATATTTGAAAAAGTGGATAAACGTATGTTTCCATACGCGGTAACCATGCAGGATGTTCCATGGAGTGAATTAAATTTTGCGCAAACAGGACCGCGTGGATTTTTTACCAGAAAAGTTAATGATGCGGAATCCGTTGCGCAAGCAGATGTAGAACTGGAAAAACTTATAAAACATTTGCACCAATTTAAATCTGGGGAAGAAGTTGCAGCACAGATGGTGGCAATTTTTGACAAAGCAGAAATTTACGATTACACGCGGGCACAGGAAGCAATGGCAGATTTGGCAATTGGGGTTATACGGTATTTTGAAAAAGACGGAATTACAAAAATACCGATTTTGGGAGAAATTTTGGGACCAATTAATGCCATACGGGGAAGAGGACAATCGTTTGCGCAAACACTTGGCGGCGCGCATTGTATGGCGTGGGATTCGGACGATATTTATGCGTTTACCGAACACTTGCGACAGATGTTTATAAATGACAGGGGAAAAATAGATATGATTCGGAAAGAAACAGGTGGAACTTTATGGCACGCAATTGGGAAAAAGACAAAAATCGCGTTTTATCTGCTAGGAATCTTTTTGTCCTACGAAATGGTGGAAAAGTTGATATCCGAAAAATCTTAACTCTTACTTCCTGCTGCAGGAGGATGACCTACTTGGGGACCACCATGTTGCCCGGTTATGGCTTCCACACCTCCCCTAATATTAAACTTGCCTCCCCTAGTCGCACCTTTCCAAAAATCTGTTGCCCTGGTCATTGTTTGTAAAGATCCATATGGAGAAAATACAGCATTAAATCCCCCGGTTGCAATGCCAGGGCCAACACCCAGTGCCTGGCCAATAGCTGCGCCTTCTTTAAATTCGGGCGCTTTAAGCAGTCTTCGCATCATTGCTGCAACCTGGGGGGTTAACAAAATAATGCCAATGCCAATAAGCGGACCAACAGAACCTGTGGCATTCGGGTTGCCAATAAGGGGCGGAATAAAAAGCGTATTGCTATTGGCACTTGAAAAATTGTCTATAAACACTTTACCCAGGGAAAACAAAACAATAGTTACGGGAAATGCCGAAAGATTTGCAACAATGTCCCGAATCCATGCGCCAAAATTTAATTCGCTACCAGGAATTATACCCGCAACAATCCAAAAAGGAGCCAAAACAACATCCAGCAGAATAAAAATGTACGCAGAAATAAGCTGGAACCACAACCGCATTAACGCCCATAACAATGCGACAATAATAATAAGAAAAGCTAAAACCCCTAAGATCCAGGAAATAAGCCATCCAATTATGTCAGAAAGCATCTTTCCAATAGTTCCACCTACTTGTTTATTAAACCAACAGCCAGGATCAAAGCCTTTGCAATCACTTGTTTTGTCCTGCCCAGCTTTTATTGCTTCACCAAAACCATCTGGGGCAAATAAGCTGCTTACAATTCCCTGCACGCCTCCTGCCCCATGAAGTGCAATGCTTAGTATGCCACCGGCTCCTGTTGTGTTATACAGTTCGTTTGCAAAACCGACGGGTGGAGAATACAGGTTCTTATTTGTTGTAGTAATTAATGTGTTGTTTTGCGTATCTGCGGTTGCAATAATATTTGTTGTAACGTATGTAGTTACATACATAAGGTCGACAAGTAATCCTGCAATGGCAAAAGAAAACGTAACAAGCAGCATGGCAATAATTATGTTTGGCAACTGGTTGGCAATGGTCATGACAGTTCTAGGATCCATATGAATTCGCCACATAATGCCAAACCCAATAATGACAAACACAAGGACAAACAGCAGGTACACAATGTTGCGGAATGCTGACCAGACGGGAATAAGAGGGGATAACCCAATATAGCCAGAGCCTGTTGTTTGGGCATACGCTGGTTTTGCAATGCCAAAATTTTGTGCCACATACTGGGTATAGTCGCTGGTGTGAATGGGAATGTTAAATGTCATGGCAATCATGTTACCTGCCAGGCCAATTGCGCCACCGCCGTTTTTTACATAGCCAATTTTACCTGTTGTGTGGTCTATGCCCAGACATGCCTGTTTAGGATTTGTCGGGTCAACGCCTGCAATTTCGCAGGTCATGGCGCTAATAACTTCGAGCATGACCCCCTGTGTCCAGGTATGCATGTTGTTTGGCACATCGGGGTTGGTGTTGGTGGGTAAATTGGAAGTTTGCGCGTGAGCGACAGAAGTAACAGGTAGCAAGTAGCAGGTAGCAAGTAGCAGAAAGATAGCTCTACGCTGAACGCTATACGCTAGACGCTGTATTTGGGCAGTAAATTTCATAAACTATACGCTAATCTTTAGACGTTTTCTTTTTTGGTTTACTTTGATCGTGAAGAGTGGGATAGGCAACAATTGCCACCGCAAGGATAAGAATAGATCCTGCTATGTAAAATGCTTGTAATGGTCCAATAATAATATTCATATTATCCTTTTCTTAGCAATCTCATGCTAGTATTCCATTCTCTTGAATTAGCTACCTGTCATCCTGGTAAGCGAGGAACGAGCGCATCCAGGATCTGATTCTGGACACGGCCAGAATGACGTAGCAGAATCATCGAAACGCAGTACTACCAATAAGACAACCGGTAGTTGCTCCTAATCCCAATACTACATTAAGTATGTTAACAGTGTCAATATTTCGCAGTTGTCATTGCGAGGAGTGGCAATCTTCCTAATTTGGAAGATATCCTCACGTCGGTCGCTTCGGGCGGCCTCCTCAGGATGACAAAGGCGCGAAGTTGGTGGCGGAGAGACAGGGATTCGAACCCTGGGTGTTCTTGCGAACACACACGCTCTCCAAGCGTGCGCCTTAGACCACTCAGCCATCTCTCCAGTAAAATCCTAAATTCTAATATCTAAACTCTAAACAAATCATAATACTTAAAATTACAAATACGAAATGTTTAAAATTTAGATCATTGAAAATTGTAATTTTTTTAGAATTTAGTATTTAGTGCTTAGAATTTTTACTGCCTCCTTCCATACCTCTTTATCCGAAGGATATGTTAATCTTTTTTCGACTTTATCCATTGGTAGCCATTCCACGTTTTCCATTTCGAAGTCGTGTTTGGTTATATCCCCGGATACATATTCCATAATAAAATAGTACACAGTTTTTTTTCGTTTTTCCCCGTCCCATTCGTACCAATAGGTAACTGGTGAAAGTGGCTCTATAATTTTTCCCATAACACCTGTTTCTTCCTGCACTTCCCGTATGGCCGCCTCTTCCTTTGTTTCCCTTCTTGACCCTTGACCCTTTACGCTTGACCCTGTCTCTCCAATAAGTCCCTTTGGAAATACCCACCCATGATGTTGTGAATGCTGGCATAGCAATACCTCAATCTTCTTTTTTAGAGATTGAGGCTTTGAGCCGAAATCCTGAGTTTGCCGAAGGACAATACCCCCTGCCGAAAATTCTAATTTCATAGATTGTATTATACACGATTTTCGTAGTTGTCATCCCGGACTTGATCCGGGATCTAGATCCTGGACAAGTCGAAGATGCTCCGAGGGGTACCAGAATCATGAGTAGATTCCGTGTCAAGCACGGAATGACAATGATTTACTATTGAGGTCTTAGTTGAGTGGCAGAGGTAGGTGCGGGATGCGTTTTTCCCCACGTCCAATCAGTCAGATCCCAGAATATGCTCATTCGTCTTCCCTGATCGTCAACGTATCCCCAATTTCCATTCCCTTCGACAAATTGTGCATTTCCAAGCTGAAAGACATAGTTTTTTTCGGCTCCACGTCTGCGTGCTTCTTCGACCATACGGATAGTATTTTGCCCTTTATTCGCAGCAGGTGTATTAGATCCTATTTCGGTAAACACTGTCTTTACTCCTGGTGCTTGTTTATTAATAATATCCAGTTTTTCATTTACTTCTGCAACGCTGTTATATGCATGAACTGCAAGAGTAAGATCGTTAAGATTGACATTATGTCTTTTGAGTGCTTGGATTAAGGGGGCAACAGCTTCTTTTTGACTTGCTGCACCAACAACAAATTTTACTGTGGAATTTTTTTCTCGGATAAGACGCATTGTCTGATTGACAAATTGTGCGAAGGTATCTAGGTTATTGTCTTTCCAAAATGGTGGCACATCTGGTTCGTTTCCTATTTCTATAGAAACTTTATTATATCCCTGTACAGTGCTTAGCATTGCATCTATTCTTTTACTTGCTTCCTGATCGGAAAGGGGGCCACCTGGAATATAGGTTAGAAGAATATCTAAGTTTTTTGCTTTTGCACTTTCTATGGCTGGTCCAAGATATAATGGGCTGTTTTTATCTAGCTCGCCAATTGCCTGATTTAGGGAAATTCTTACACTGCCTGCTCCTAGTTCGACAACTTTATCCATGGTGGCAACATCTGTATTATCAAATCCCAGCCAATCAAGGGGTTTTATATCTTTTTCCCAAGATAGAGGTCCCTGAATATCGAGTTGGGTTATAGGCATTTCTAGCTGTCCCGAAGGCGTTTGTACGAGAAATCGTTTGTTGCCTGTTGGGTGGAGAACTTCTACTTTTTTATCTGTCATTTGCATTGCAACTTGTTCGTTTGTTCCCGAACGATAGAATGTTGGTTTTGCTGCAGTGACTTCTCCATACGTAGTTATTTTGGGCACAGCTTTTTCTTGGGGGGCAGGAATGCTAGGTCCCCATGTTGCTTGAACTTCCACTACCTGAGTAGGAGCTTTTGCCATTTCTGTAGTTGCAGGAGGAGGTGATGCAAACGCATGTGCAACATCGGCGTGAGAAAGATTGACTGCTGTGGGAAACAGAGAAGATGATGCTATAAGAGCAGAGGCAACAAGCAGTCTCCGCCGCTGATTAAGCCCCCTAAAATATTCTCCTGCATTTTTAGGGAAATCTCTCCAGCGTGAACCAAGACCATTTTTAGCTGCTGCAACCTGCGCTTGTTGCGCTTTACTGCGTGTTTCATATCGAAGTCGTATTCGTGTTACAGCTAATTCTGCTCGTCTGGTTGCCTCTGCTGCTTCCACAAGTTTCGTATCTTTATCATCAGGAAGATTGCCGCGTCGCCCGTCGACTGGTTCGGGGCTCCTCGCAATGACCAAATCAGACTTGGCTGGGACAACTGCTTTTTCCATTACTACCTCTGGTTCTGCAACAGTAGGTTGTTCCTGATGTCGCATAAGCCACGCAGTGACAAGTGTGTCTTGCAAAGCAATGCTTGCTGGTACTTTTTTCCCTTCTGCAACAAGTGTTTGCAAAACTGTTTGTCTTTGCTTGTTTGTAAGGGACGAACGAATTGCTTCCCTGGCTTCTTTTGTTACTGCTGCTTTTGCCCGTTGCGTTATACTTGCAAGCAGTTTTCGTTCTAACTGATAGCGTTGTACTTGTTGATCATTTTCCAACCTTTGTTTTAACTCCTGATTAAAAGTATCCATGTTGCCTGCTTTTTTCTTTCCTGACAACTTCCATTCGGTCGTTAGATCGGCTCGTTTCTGTTTTCTGGTATCGTGCAGGTTTTGGTTAATATTTAATCGGATTGCATGTGTTTCTGCCTGGAGTTGGGTTGCATTGGTGTTTGACGCAATTTCCTCGTATAGTACTTTTCCCATTTCCTTTCCCTGTGTTGTAAGGGAATACGTGCGGTTTCCTGCTGGTGTTTCTTTTGCGTGAAGAAAAGAAGCTGTATGTGGCGTTGACTCCATTCTTGCTTGCAGACGCGCAGCAAGAGAAGGTGATTCAATTGGTACGGGAGATGATGCCTCGGGGGCAGGCGGGGGAGGAGGTGGAGGTCTGTCAATAACCTGAACTGCAGTTTGTAATTCTGGCATACTAGTTTTTTGGTGCAATAAGCGCGGCTTCTATTTGCATTTGTTTTTTAAGCTGTTCGTCAAGATCGGGAATTTGTTGCCTGGCAAAATCCATTGCTTTTTGTTCGTCGTTATCCTGCGTTAGGTAGTTTAAAAATACTGCCTGATTATTGTGGTCAAGGTTTTCCAAAATGCAGGTAATCGTAACTTGCTGGGCCAGGTCTTCGAACGCAGTAAAAAAAGCATCCTGCGCAGCAGGCAAAGCTTTGCTTATATTAAAATATTCCAAAATATCTGCCTTTATTTTTGTTGTATCCATAGTTTGTCTAGATTAAGTAAACCAAAGAAAGGGGTATTCTGTCAAGTAAAATGCAAGTAGTCATTCAGGATTTGACAAAGGGTTTATTGTTCGAGCGTAGCGTTAGCGAAGTCGAGAACTTCTCGATTCGGCTTTTAGCCTCACTCGAAGAATATCGTTGTCAACTCCTGAACGGTTACAAATGCAAGATACTTATTACTGAAGAACCTTAAGACGGGCAACAGTGTAGGTTAATACGTCTTTCCCCTGATTGTCTTGATGCACGAGTCTTTTAAGAAAGCTTTGTCCCCCCAAGCCTTCTCCAAGCGTTGTTTGCTCTGCAAGTTTCGCTTGTTGTCCTTGTTCGTCATTCCATTCCTGCTTGTGGATGGGCAGGTTTTCTGTATTTTCTGTTACTTTGACTTTATACTTAAAAACACCATGATCTTCGGATTCGTCTGTTGCTTGCCAAAGATCAAGATACGTTTGTCCGTTTACTTCTTCCCAGCCTTCTACGGTTATGACATGGCTTACTTTCCCATTTACGTTCTTAATTCCAATAACATCCCCTGGTCGTAAATCTTTTACCGGAGGAGTTCCAAGTGGACGCGATAGTCTTTGATCAAACCAGCGATCGGAAGACATAAGATTCATGTTTAACCCGGTGGTTTTTTGTATATACTTATCAAAATTTCCCTGCCCATGTATTGTGTCGTAGGCGTTGCGTAAAAGGTTATAGGTTGTCCCGCTACAGTCGGTATAAACGCCTAGTTCTCGAAGGTGTTCGTAAAACGCCCGTTCATACGGATCTTTTATATTCCAGATAAAAATAGTATTTATGTCGTATCCATACTTTTGTTTGAGAAAAATGTTTTTGTCCATTGGCTTACTGCCATTTTGTTTTTCTTGCTCGGCATACTGTTGGTAGGCCTGTTCAGCCTGTTGATAATGGTTTACTTTCTGCACAATACTTTCCTGCCATGCCTGTTTTTTTGCCTCTGCTGCTTTTTGTAATTGTTTTCCCCGGTCTACGCTTAATCTACCGTTACCCTTGTACCCATAATTTGATTCGCCAAATGGCATAGAAACAGAAATAGAACGATTGCCGTCTGGAGTGTTAATTGTTGTGGTAAAGGCAAAGCCCTTGCTATATTCTTGGATAGATTGTTTTATCTTTTGTTGTTGTGGTGTTAACTCCGGTAGACGAGCTGCAATTTCAGGAATATGCTCTGCTGCCTCTGCTTTGTCTTCGTTTAATCCAGATGGAAAAAGATTGGCCATTGCAACTAGAGAAGATACTCTTGTTTCAAGAGCTCTGACTACGTCCATTTCTGGTGGTGATGACACAGAAGATAATGCCAAAAGAGCAGAAGCAGCAAGTAATCCTTTCTTTTGATTTAGGCCATGTATATATTCCTGTACTCTTTTTGGTGCATTCATCCATCGTGTTCCAAGACTTTTTTTAGTATCGTTAATTTGTGCAACTTGTGCTTGTCTATGCGTTTCGCTCCGCAGTTTTGTGCGGGGTACAAGCATTTCTGCTTCTTCTGTTGCTTGTATTTCCTCTTGCTCTGCTGTTTCTTCTGTCGATGGTTTAGGATGAGGGATTTCTGTGTCTGTTTCCAGGCCGTGTTGTAAAGGAAGTGGTTGCTTTGTCTCTATAGGTCTTTCTCTGGTTGGTGCATCTATCATGATTGTATATTTTTTGGCTCGTTACCCAGGCCCTTTACAAGCACGGGTCCTATTGTTTGAATTGCCTGTATTCTATTTGCCATTCCTTGGGGATCTGTGACAGCAAAAGCATCTGTCATAAACGATTTTCCTCCAGCAACCACGGCGACTGCATACGGGGTGCCATTAATGGTTGTAATTCCCGTATCTGCAACGACTGTTCCAAACAATCCCCATTTGTGCAATAATCCATTGTTTCCCATACTTGGAGTCAGCAGGCTTTCGTTGCTTGTTGTTCCTGCTTTCATCCAGGAAAGCATAAGATTTTTTTGTTCAGGCGGAAGTACGTCGCCTGTATACAGGTTTTGTAGAAAGGTTGCCAGATCGTCCGGGGTTGTGGTGTTTTTATCTATAGAAAAATTTTTTGCACCATGAATCCTTGCAAAATTTTGGATTCTTTCTGTTCCAAGACGATTTCGTAGCCGGTCTGATGCTGCATTGTCGCTTCGGTTAATCATAAGCCGCAACTGTTCTTGTAGTGTAGTTCCTCCAATACTGTCAGTAAGTTTTAGTTCTCCTTTTGCCACTGCGTCCAGCACTGCAGCGCCGGTATAAATTTTTGCTGTACTTGCAGCAACGTCTACTTTATCTGGGTTGACCCTCAATACCTGTTCTCCTGTTGCAATATTTCGTACAGAAACTGCTATGTTTATATTTTTTTTCTCGTATTCTTTTGCAACTTCTTCCATGCTTGCTTGGGCTGTTGCTATTGGATCAATTATTGCAGCTTTTTCTGCAGGGCTTGGCGCTTTTGGTGCTTGATCCATAACTATTGCATAGCCTGCGGGGGGAGCTTTTGCCATTTCTGTAGTCGCAGGAGTTGGTGATGCAAGCGCTTCTGCGGTATTAGCAGTAGACAAATTGGCTCCTGTTGCCGACAGAGAAGAAAATGCTAAAAGAGCAGATGCAGCAATCAACCCTTTTTGCTTAATGCCTTTAAGATGCGTTATTATATCTACAGGAGCATGTTGCCAGCGCCATGCAAGACCTTTTTTGGTTTCTGTAATGCGCGCTGCTTGTGTTTGTCTGTGCGTTTCGCTTCGGAGTTTTATCCGAGGCACAGCTATTTCTGCTCGTCTTGTTGCTTCTGCTGTTTCTTTTACCTTTGTCTTCTCTGGCTCTTTTGTTTCTTTTAATACTTCTCCCTTTGGAGCTTCTACTACCTCCTGTTGTTCCTGATGTCGCATAAGCCACGCAGTGACAAGCGTATCTTGTAGCGCTGTACTTGCTGGCACTTTTTTGCCTTCTGCAACAAGTGTTTGCAAAACTGTTTGTCTTTGTTCGTCTGTAAGAGAAGCTCGTGTCATTACCCGTGCTTCTTTTGTTGCTGCGGATCGTGCTTGCTGGATAACACTAGAAAGGATTTTTCTGGTAAGTTGCGCTTCTTGCACTTTTTTATCTGACAAAAGCCGAAGTTTTAATTCGCGGTTAAACTGTTCCATGTTGCCTCTTTTTTTAATCCCTACCGTTGCCCATTCAGACGTTAATGCGGCTCGTTTTTCTTTTTTAATATCTTTTAGTTCTTGATTGATTTCTGCACGAATAACCTGGGTTTCTGTTTGTATTTGGACAGCATTTCCATCTGCTTGCAACTGGGAAAACACTGCTTTTGCAGTTTCTTTCCCTTTTGTTGTCAGGGCAAACGTTTGGTTTCCTGCCGGAGTTTTTTTTGTACGAAGCAATAGGGAAGTATTGACCCCAGATCTAAAAGCAGATGCAAGATGATCTGCAAGCTGAGTTTTTTCGTTTGTTGGTAACAGGCTAGGCATCTCGGAAGAAGGAGGGAGAATTTGTGGCGCTAAGTCTTTCATAGTGTTTTGTCTGGGATAAATTAATACCTGCAATACTCTATCTAGCATAGCATACTTGGAAATAAAAAAATTCTGACATTACCCCAGTTTTGCTTCAAAA
>OBEQ012206533.1_pt1 | contig 16772 bp, 19 predicted proteins | sample 1670901 | NCBI WGS metagenome assembly OBEQ01 (sample SAMEA104232315, study PRJEB22302) | groundwater metagenome | biome: forest; feature: aquifer; material: groundwater | place: USA | collected 2011-08-07 | depth 5.4 m
ATCGGCGTCGATTTTATCGGAAAATATTAAGAACAAGCTGGTTAGTCAAATCGCTAAGATTTCCGGTGAGGACATTTTGGAGATGATCGGCACAAGCAAAGGAGCCTTCCCGCCAGCTCGCCTAAAGTGCGCATTTTTGGCCTTGGAAGCCCTCAAGAAATTAGCGTCGAGTTAACTAGCGCCTAGCATTTAGAAACAGATTAGATGCTGAACGCTAATTCACTAATAAACTGAGTACATGGCTAATGGAAACGGTAAGAAAAAATATAAGATAACCGTAGATCGTGATCTATGTATCGGTGCAGCTTCTTGCGTAGCGCTGGCAATAAAAACCTTTGCGCTTGATAGCGAAAATAAAGCGGTGATAGTTGAAGGAGAAGGCGACGAGGCGGAGATTATTAAGCTGGCTGCCGAATCTTGCCCTACAAAGGCGATTATTTTGGAAGATAGTGAGACTGGGGAGCAAGAATACCCCTAGTTAGCGTCTAGTTAATTAGCGTTTAGTGAATTGGTTAAATTTCTAAACGCTCGATGCTAATTCACTAGTTAACTAATTTATGCCAGAGAAGCATATCGCAGAAAGAAAACCAGAGCACCCCATAAGCGGTGAGTTCTTAAGAGAAATTATTTTCGGAGCAAATGATGGTGTGGTTACAGCAATCGGATTTTTAATGGGAATCTCCGGAACGGTTTCACAGCAAAAAATTATTGTACTTTCCGGAGTTTTGACAATTATTGCAGGCTCTGTTTCTATGACCCTGGGGAACTATTTAGGGGTTAAAAGCCAAAACGAGTATTTTGAGAACAAAGACAGTGCATCTTGGATAGAGTTGAATCCAATACTAGCCGGAATTATCATGGGAGTTTCTTATCTTTTGGCAGGATTTCCACCGCTTTTACCTTTTATAGTTGTTAAGCCTACAGCCAGGGCCCTTGTCATGTCGATTATTGTGGCCATTTTTGTAATGGGGGCGATCGGTTTTGTCAGATGGACATTAAACAAAAATAATTTGCGCGGCAAAATAGTTGAAACTGTCGTTATTGGCATAATTGCCGCAGGAATAGGATTTTTGGTGGGAGAAGTCTTGAATTTTCTGGGAATAAGCGGAGTTTCTGTTTAGCCAAAGGGCCATCTTTTTGCGATTCGCTTAAAAATTATGAAGACAGCAAATTTTCTCATCATCGGCGGTTCGGCAGCGGGTACAACCGCAGCGGAAACTATACGCAATCTTTTACCGAATTCCTCAATTACAATTGTCACAGATGAGAATCACGAGCAGTATTCGAGAGTTTTGTTACCTCATTATATAAGAGGAAAAGTTGTCCGCGAGCAGGTATTTTTGAAAAAGCCGGACTGGTACAACCAGCATAAGATTGAGCATTTGAAAGGGGTTAGAGTTAAGAGTTTAGAGAGTGGAGATCATTTGGTTAGTCTTAATAACGGCGAGTCGATAAAGTATGGCAAGCTCTTGATTGCCATTGGTGGCTCGGTTATTAAGCTTAAAGTGCCGGGCGCGGATCTTGATAATATTTTGTACATGAGAACGGTGGAGGATGCGGATGCGATTATTAAGGCGGCAAGAGCGGCAAAATCCGCTGTAATTATTGGGGGCGGGTTTATTGGTCTTGAGTTTTGCAGTTGTTTTCGCGTCAATGGTGTTAAAGATGTGACCGTTTTAGTTCTTGAGGATTATTACTGGCAGGGGAAACTGGATGAGGCATCCAGCAAGGTTTTAGCTTCAACTCTTGAGAAAAACGGGATTAAGATTCTAATAAAGGAGGAAGTCGATCATCTTGAACCGAATACTGTTGTCACAAAAAGCGGAAAGCAACTGGCAGCAGATGCAGTTGGAGTAGGTATTGGCATAAAATCGGATTTTTCCTGGCTCGAGGGGTCAGGGATAAAAATTAATATGGGAATTGTGACGAATGAGTATCTGGAAACAAATTTGGCCGATGTTTATGCAGCTGGTGATTGTGCCGAGTTTAATGATGTGATTTTTGGTCGGCAGCATATTATGGGTAATTGGGCTAATGCTACTAGCCAAGGCAATGCGGTCGGGCGAACCATGGGTGGTCAGAAAACTGTTTTTGAGACAGCTTCTTCTTACTCAATTAATTATTTTGACGGCGCTTGCACATTTATAGGTGTTACGGACGATAAATTTGCTGATGAAATTGTTAGTCGCGGATCGGTTGAAGCTGGCAAAATGACGAGGATTTTTGTCAAAACTATTGATAATGTGATGCGTGTTGTAGGCGCTACAGTCATCAACTCAGTTGCAGACGTCTCGCCGCTAACAATGTCAGTTAAGAATAAAGTTGATATTGCCAAATATAAAGACAAGCTTACTGATACTAATTTTGATTTAAAGCAACTGGTTATCTAATTTGCACTTCTTGCTGATCTCAATGTAATCTTAAAGATGTTAGCAGGTCGTCTCCCGCTAAACGGGATGGCGCTCCTCTGATATTTTTCGTTATACTCAAAATAAGGTGAAGATCTACATTGCCGCGGATCACGCGGGGTTTTATTTAAAGAAGGAGCTGATTAAATACCTTGGTATCAAAGGGTATGAAGTTGAAGATATGGGGGCACATGAACTTGATTCTGATGATGATTATCCGGATTTTATAATTCCATGTGCTCAGAAAGTTGCTTCTGATAAGTCGTCAGTTGGAATTGTAATTGGAGGATCAGGGCAAGCAGAAGCAATCGCTGCAAATAAGGTTAAAAATGTTAGGGCAGCATTGTTTTATGGTCCGGTAAGAAGTCAAGGAGCTGTAGATGTTACCGGAAGAAAAAGTTCCGACTCGTATGAAATAGTTCGACTGGCTAGAATGCATAACAATGCGAACATTCTTTCATTAGGAGCAAGGTTCCAAACTCCGGATGATGCCAAAAAAGCGGTGACATTATTTATTGAAACGGAATTTGAAGGCGGAAGACACGAAAGGAGACTGGAGAAAATTGAAAAATGAGCAGATTTAAAATTACCTTTAAATTTTCCGACAAAATTGATAAGAAATTAACCCAGGTGAACCTTCTGTTTATTTTTATCTTTCTTAATGTTTGGGATTTTGCAATTAATCGACTTTTTTTTAATGCAATGTTATTAGGAATTTTTCTGTTTGGGCCAAGCGCATTTTTATGGTTTGTTGGCACCTTGCGGGCAGTAGCTTTAATAGTGTTAATATCTATATTTGAATTTATGGTATTGCTTATATTTATTGCAGAAGGTTTTGAGCTCGGCGGAACCAGTTCAACTCTAAAGTCTCTTTTTTGGCTTCCTTATTTAGTAATGGCTGCTGTTAATGGCTTTTGGGCATTAAAGATTTATTCAAAGACTAAAGAAAATCAACAAAAATCATGACTGCTAGAGGATGGTTTGAGAAAGCTCGCAAAGAGGGTTTTGCAATCGGGTCTTTTAATGTTGACAGCCTTGAGATTTTGAAGGCAATTTTGACGGCTGCCAAAAACAAAAAGTCGCCAGTGATGGTTGAGTTTTCCCCTGGTGAAGTCAAGTACTTTAGCCTTCGCAATGTTGTTGATATGGTTGTTAATGCGCGCCAGGATTACAAAATCCCGATTCTTTTGAATTTGGATCATGGCAAGCCAATTGAATTGTGCATGGAGGCGATTGAACAACCCGGTTTTGACGACATTCATTTTGACGGATCAGATTTGGAGTTCAAAGAAAATATAGGGAAGACAAAAAAAGTTGTTGAAGCGGCCCACAAAAAGGGGCTACTCGTCGAGGGTGAGATTGACAAAATTTCCGGTTCGAGTGAAGTTCATGGTGAGGAGATTAACCTAGAGCTTTTAAAGAATTCGTATACAAAGGTAGATCAAGCAGCAAGGTTTGTGAACGAAACGCAGGTTGATATCCTAGCGCCTGTTTTTGGCAATATCCACGGCACATATACGATTCAGCCTGATCTTGATATTGGGCTTTTAGCGCAAATTCAACAGGCAATAGGCGAAACATTTCTTTCTCTGCACGGCGGTTCGGGAATTGCCGCTGAGCAAGTGAGAGAAGCTATCAAAGTGGGCAAAATAGTTAAGGTCAATGTCAATACAGAGCTAAGAGTTGCATATCGAGATGCTTTGTCTGAAAAACTTGGAGAGGAACCCAAAGAGTATAGGGTTTATGAATATGCTGATGAAGTTATTTTAGCGGTCGCTGCGGTAGTTGAAGATAAGATAGATGTTTTTGGAAGCAGCGCAAAGGCGTAGATTTAGAGTTCAATTTTTGGTAAAGTAATTTGCAAGTGGAAGTCCTCCTTCGCCACCTACTGCGCTAAAGCTTCGTAGGTCAAGAAGGCTTTGGAGGGTAAAGGGGGTGAGTTTAAATATGATTAACATGAGAAAAGTAGCGATAATTGGGTTGATACCTGTCTGTGCTTTACTGCTTTCCGCCTGTAATCTTTACAAAACACCGGGGGGTGGACAAACCGGTGGAGCTGGTGGAGCCCAACAACAGAATTCAGGGCAAAGTCAACAACAGCAGGGTGAGGTAGCTGCAACAGTTACGTTTTCCGACAGTGGCGTTAGTCCGGCAACAGTAACTATAAAATCTGGTCAGGCAGTTAAATGGGTCAATTCCAGCTCAGCGACAATTCAGGTGGCTAGCGATCCACATCCAACCCACACGGATAACAGGGAACTAACTAATGGACAATCTACTGTTGCGCTTTCGCCCGGAGCATCAGCTACGGTAACACTAGTTAAAATGGGAAGTTGGGGCTATCACAACCACTTAAACCCTAGTGTTCGCGGAAAGGTTGTGGTTCAGTGAGTAGAATTCACCCAATAGTTTGGGTTTTTATAGCAACGATTATTTTGATTGGGGCTGGAGTTTGGTTTTTTACTAGAAGTGATTTTGGACAAAAGACAGATGAATCTAAACCAGAGCCAGTCTCCAAAGCGGTTGAAGGAACAGTTGACTACCCGATTGTTGGCAGGGAGCACGTGCCAGAGGGAACGACGGTTACCACCTATAATTCTAACCCGCCAAGTTCCGGCCCGCATTGGCCGGCGCCAACCAAAAACGGGATTTATGACAGCAGTCTTTCCGATGAGCAGCTAGTTCATAACTTGGAGCATGGCTACATTTGGATTTCTTACAAGAGCGATGTTGGCGATGATGTCAAAAATGAGCTTAAGAAAATTGTCGGTGATGATACTTGGAAAATAGTTTTGGAGCCAAGAGATAAGGACGAGACCATGATCGCTTTGGCTGCATGGGGAAGGGTTTTGAAATTGGACACGCCGGATTACAACAAAATTAAGGCTTTTATCAGAACCTATCGCAACAGGGGACCAGAGAAAACACCGGATTAGGGAAAAAGTCAGGATTCTCAAAGTCAAAAAACACTCGGCCCAAGTTTAAGTCATGATCGATTTGTATTCTCGTCTTGCTCAAGCCTTCGTCCCGCAATTAATTTTTCAAAAATCCAATCTTTCAAAGTGGCAGGACTTCGTCATGTTTTTGACCGGTGAGAATCCTTCCGTATTTAAACCAATTGTTTTTGTTTACTTTGTTTGAAATCGTCCAAGAATTTTTTAAGGCCGACATCTGTTAGGGGATGTTCGACAAGTTTTTTGAGGACTTCAAAAGGGCAGGTGGCGATATCGCAGCCAGCCAAAGCTGCCTGTTTGACATGAAGTGGGGAGCGAACGGATGCGAAAAGGATTTGAGTTTCAAAATTGTAGTTATCATAGATTTGGCGGATTTCATGGATTACATCAATGCCGGTTGCACCAATGTCATCCAGCCTACCGATAAAAGGGCTAACAATGTAGGCGCCAAGTTTGGCAACTAAAAGTGCTTGGTTGGCGCTAAAAACTAAGGTCATGTTGATGCGAATACCTTCCCCATTTAGCCTTTTTAAGGCTTTGAGACCTTCTGCTGTTGTTGGCAATTTAACTACAACATTCTTGCGAAGTTTAGCAAGCGCCTTGCCCTCGCGAACCATGCCGGCGGTTTCTGTTGATAGGACTTCCAGGCTGACATCGCCATCTACGATTTTCAAAATCTCCTCAACCGCTTTTTTATAGTCAATCCCGGCTTTTGTGGCTAAAGTCGGGTTGGTAGTGACACCGTCTAGGATTCCAAGATCTGCTATCTCCTTAACTTCTTTGGGGTTGGCGCTATCGATGAAGAGTTTCATGAATATAACTATTGTACTGCAAGTGGCAAGATGGAAGTGGATCCTATCACGTCGCGTGATCTTGCAGCGTTGCCAAAAATTGTTGACAACAGCTTCGGCAAGATGTTCTAATCGATCTATGCAAAAATATTGGTTAATAGTTAGGAGCTGGTTTAGCGATTGGCGAGGATACATTGCCGAATTTTTGGGGACTTTCGTTTTTGTTTTAATTGCAAACGGTGTTATTATCAGTAATTTTTTATACGGTGATATTAAAACACTTGGAATATCACTGGCGGTTGGTTTTTCTTATGCCGCCCTGGTTTTTATGACAGTTCATACCTCCGGCGGATATTTGAATCCGGCAGTTGTCGTTGCCCTCTGGCTTGTTAAGAAGTTGGATGGGGTAAAAGCGGTCTTTTTTATACTTACTCAGGTTTTAGCAAGTTTTGCTGCTGCAGCAATACTTCTCTTGATTTTTGGCGAGGGCGCAAAACAAGTTTATCTTGGCGGACCGATACTTGGAATAAATGTTGATATCTCTATTGCGGTTTTGGTAGAAGCGATTTTATCAGGCGGACTTATATTCGCAGTTTTAGCAACGATGGTAGATAGACGCGGTCCTGTTAGTTTTGGGCCATTGGTACTTGGGTTTTTTGTGGTGGCAGCTACAATCATGGCGATGCCTATTTCTGGTGCAGCATTAAATCCTGCGCGGGCGATAGGCCCACTAGTACTTTCCAAGACAACAAATTCTTTGGCAGTTTTTGTAATCGGGCCCTTATCCGGAAGCTTGTTTGCTTTAGTTTATGAAGTTGTGTTTTTGAGAAAAGGGAAGAAGTAATTGTTAGAGTGTTTAGTTGTTAAATTGATAAATTGTTGATATCTAGCTTCAAATTTTGATATTTATTCAATAAGTTAATATAGTGATTTAACTATCTGGCGATTTCATTGTAAAATTACCTCAATGCCTAGTTCCACTGACAAGAAGATTTTGGCGGACAAGTCCAAAAAAACTCAATCAGGTGATAAAAAACCTACGCCTGTTGCGAAACCCTTAAAAGAGCAGGAAGGGGTGGAGTCTGTTGACTTGGCAACAGGAATAATTGAGGAAAGGGATAAAGAAGCTGATAAACATGTTGAAAAAGAAATCCAGGCGGCTGCCGGTGAGGAAGCAAGGCTTAAAGAGCCTGAGGTAGAACTGCCGCCGGATGTTGCCGATGCGGGGGTGGTTTCACCCCAAAAAGCTGCATCCGAGACTCTTGGGGGGGAAGCAACAATTAATTTGCCAATAACTAAGGAGGAATTTGAAAAAGGTGAGCGAACCCAGGTTAGCGCAAAAGTTACCCAGAAAAAAGAGGTATTCGGAGTTTCAAGTTTAGTGGCCCTAGCGCTTTTGGTAGGTAGACTAATAAAACTTGCCCATCATCATGCTAAAAAAGTTATATTTAGGAATCAAAAGGAGAGTGAATAAGATTTGCCGATTGAGGATCAAGCAACAAGAGCTGTTGGACAAATAGATGCGGCAAGTGGCCTGGATCTTTTTTTGCGCTCACTGGGTTTTCTGGCCTTAGCACTTTTGGTTCTTTTGGTTATTGCTGCCGGCGTTGGTTGGTTGTGGGTTATCTGGATGCGCAATAAAAATCGGGAGGAGAGGTCACTTGATTTTGTGCTCTTGCAGGTAGCTGTTCCCCGCGATAATGAGATTAAAATTGATGCGGCCGAGCAAATGTTTTCTTCGCTTTATTCCGTTTACAAAGGAGGGCTTGGATCATTTCTCTCGCCTCAGGATCATTTTTCATTGGAAATTGTGGCAACCCCCGAGCAAATTAGATTTTATGTTTCTTGCCCAAAAAGTTTGCAAGATCTAATCGAAAAGCAAATTCACGGCGCATATCCAGGAGCAGAGGTTCGCGAAGTTGAAGAGTACAATATATTTTCGGAAGAAGGAAAGTTAGCCTTTGCCGCTTTAAAGTTGAAAAGCGCCAGCTACTACCCCGTTAAAACTTTTAAAGAGCTGGCAACAGACCCACTAAATCAAATAACGTCGGCTCTTGCCAAAATGCAGCCAGGAGAAGGCGCGGCGGTGCAGATTTTAGCAATACCAGCTGATGGTAAGTGGCGAAGTGCTGGCAAACGACATGTGACAAAAACTAAAGAAGCAGAGCTTTCTGTTAAAGAGGGAGCGAAAAGCGCCCCGGATCCTAAAAAAATGGATGCCATTGAAAACTGTGTTTCAAAAGTTGGATTTAATGTGGTAATTAGAATCGTGGTTTCTTCAAAAACAGATGAAGAAGCCAAAGTACAGCTTGATAACATCAAATCAACATTTTCCCAATTTACTTCGGAATATAATGGCTTTACGGGTGCTGGAATCCGGTTTAAAAAGCAATTCTTAGTTGACTTTGTCTATAGGTATTTACCTCTTTTTGGTAATTTTGGAATTTTAAATACCGAGGAGCTGGCATCACTTTTTCATTTTCCAAATAAATCGGTTGAAACGCCCGGGATTTACTGGGTGAATGCTAAGCGCGCTCCGGCTCCTGCTCAGATTCCGTCCTCTGGTCTTCATCTTGGCAAAAGTGTTTACAGAGGCACTACCAAAGAAGTTTATATTGGCGATGATGATAGACGAAGACACGTTTACATTATTGGCAAAACTGGGACCGGGAAAACCGAGCTTTTAAAGTACATGATTTTGCAAGATATCAAGGCAGGTAAAGGAGTTGCTTTTATTGACCCACATGGAGATGCGGCTGAGGATTTGCTTGAGGCTATACCACCGGAGCGGGCCGAGGACGTCATCTACTTTAATCCAGCTGATACTGAGCGGCCACTGGGCATGAACATGCTGGAAGCTCAAACCGAGCAAGAAAAGCACTTTGTAGCAACTTACATTGTGGGTTTAATGTACAAACTTTACGATCCTCACAAGACCGGAATTATCGGGCCGCGATTTGAACATGCAGTCAGAAACGCGATGCTAACTGTAATGAGTGAGCCTGGCAATACGTTTGTAGAAGTTGTGCGAGTATTAACTGATGCTAAATTTGTTCAGGAATTACTACCTAAAGTTTCCGATCCGGTGGTTAGACGCTACTGGACTGACCAAATTGCGCAGACTTCTGATTTCCATAAAAGCGAAGTTTTAGACTACATTGTTTCAAAATTCGGCAGATTTGTTACCAACAGGATGATGAGAAATATTATTGGGCAATCGAAAAGCGCATTTAATTTGCGCGATGTGATGGATAACCAGAAAATCCTGATAGTTAATCTTTCCAAGGGGAGAATAGGGGACGAAAACTCAGATTTCCTGGGTCTAATACTAGTTCCAAAGATTCTGGTTTCGGCAATGAGTAGGCAGGATGTGCCAGAGGAGCAGAGGAAAGATTTTTTTCTCTACGTTGACGAGTTTCAGAATTTTGCCACAGACACTTTTGCCGATATCTTGGCAGAAGCTAGAAAGTTTAGATTGAACCTGATTGTAGCCAACCAGTTTATTGGGCAAATTGAAGAGGATGTTAAAAATGCAATTTTTGGCAACGTAGGAACAATTGTTAGCTTTAGAATTGGGGTAACTGACGCTAATTACCTCCAGCATGAGTTTACTCCGGTCTTTAATGAAACGGATTTAATTAATGTCGAAAGATTTCATGCTTACGCTAAAACGATAGTTAATAATGAGCCTGTGCCACCGTTTTCACTTGATTCAACCCGAGATCTATTGAAGGTGGAGAGAGATCCAAGGATTGCAGAAATGATTAAACAGTTATCGAGGTTAAGGTATGGGCGGGATGTTAACGTTGTTGATGCAGAGATTGTACATCGGGCACGTCTGTAAATTTCCTAAAATTGTGCTAAAATTTGCTTTGATTTGGGCCATTAGCTCAGCGGTTAGAGCGCCACTCTTATAAGGTGGATGTCCCTGGTTCGAATCCAGGATGGCCCACTAGTGTATGGAACCTTCAGTCGGTCGAAAAGAGGCTTCTCCCGAGAAAAAGATTGTCTTAACATTCTCTGGTCACTCTATTGCAAATTATCTTCACCCGTATCGTAATGAAGATACGATCGGTTTTGATATAGAGACTAACTTTGCTATAGTTTTAGATGGGGTTGGGGGATCCGTCAACGGGCAGGCGGCTAGTAGGAAGGCTTTAGAAATTATAGAAAATTTTATAATAGACGACTTTCTTGGCCAAAATAAGCTTGCTAATTTGAATGAAGCCGAAGAAAGACTTAGACAGCTAATAGTTGAAACTTCCCAAAGAGTACATAAAGAAATTGATCACGGAGCAACTACTTTAGTTTTAGCTAAAATTTTGACTGACGAAGGACGAACGGTTGCCTTAGTTGCAAATGTTGGGGATAGTCGAGCATATCTGCTTCATGATGGTAAACTAGTTCAGATCACTAAGGATGACAGTATTGTTCCTGAGGATGTCTTATCTAAGATAGATCATGCTCAACAAGGCTCAGACTTGAATGACGATGAGTACGACTGGTTTCATCGAAGGTATGAACTTACCCAACACTTGGGAAGTGGTCACGATATTGACGTACATTTTTATTGCGTAGATTTAAAAACTGGTGATAGGGTTCTTCTGACAACCGACGGTGTACATGACAATCTAAGTTTCGAAGAGTTAGAAGAAATTGCTATTTCCGAAGGCGATTTGGCGAGAAAATTGGCTGAGAAAGCTTGGAAACACGCTTTAAATAATGATACTTTCAGATCTAAAGCTGATGATGTATCGGCCGTTGTAATAGAGGCGGATTAATGAAGTTTGGGATTGTTTTCAAAGAAGAAAATAAGAAGGCGAAAGACGCTGCTGCGCAGGTTAAGGCATATTTGGACAAGAATGGACAAGAAGTAAAGAATGAGAAGAGTCTTGACGGTAGTGATGTGATTATAGCGCTTGGCGGAGACGGGACTCTTATACATAAAGCATGCGAATACGTGTCTTTAAATGTGCCTTTTATTGGTATTAATACTGGCAATTTGGGGTTTTTGACGGCAGCGGAAGCTGACGATTGGCAAGATGCGGTTGGAAAACTGATCAGAGGAGAATATTTTGTATCTGAAAGAATATCAATTGAAGCGCGTGTAAACTCGAAAGTATTTAGGGCAGTTAATGAGGTAGTAGTCAGAGGACTTTATCGAGTAATTGATCTAGAAATAAATGATAGCGGTAAGAAATTATTGCAAGTACAGGGTGATGGTGTGATTATTTCTTCGCCGACAGGATCGACAGCTTATTCACTGTCTGCCGGTGGTCCAATTGTGGATCCAGACTTGGATAGTTTACTTGTTACACCGATAAATCCAATTGGTTTGCCGATTCCCTCGATAGTGCTTTCTCCCCAGGATGAAATTGAAGTTACTTTAAATAAAGGTGACGATGTTTCGCTAGTTCTTGACGGCCAAGAGCACACAAAGGTATTGACGGGACAAAGCGTTAAGGTATCAAAAGGAGAATATAAGATAAAGTTTGTTTATTTTGATAAGCATCAATTCATAAAATCCTTAAATGCGAAGTTTGGATTGTCAACTAGATCCGTTGGATAAAAACTCATCAGTGATTTTTTCCACGACCGCTTCCGGTTCCAAATTTGTGTTGTCTATTACTAAATCAAAAAACTTAGGGTCGAGGAAGTTAACGCTAGCATAAAGTTTGCGAAATTTGGCGTCGTGGGCGGCATCTCTTTTTTTGACATCTTGGGCAGTTTCGCTTTGGGCCCGATCGATTGCTCTCTGGATTCTGGTTTGTTCATCTGCAGTTATTAAAACTTTAAGAACATGTTTCATATCGCGGGCAAAGTAGCCGGTGTAAAGACCGTCAACCACGACAGGTTTTTTTGAGGCGAGCAGTTTAGTCAGTTTTTCATCCAGAGATCGCTCTTCGTCATCTGGAATTTCTTCTTTGTTTGGCAGGGGAATATTGTGCTCCTTCATGTATTTGCGGAAAAATTCACCGGCAGAATGGTATTGGAGATTAAGTTTTTGGCTTAAAGTTTTGGCGGCAGTGGTAGTGCCAGCGGCAACGGGTCCGGAGAGGGAGATGGATTTGTATTTCATTTTCACAACAGTCAGAATACTCGATGGTCAGATAGTCAGAACATCAGAGTATCTGACTTTTAGATTTGGCTGAGTTTTCTGATTATACACGTCTGTGTCTACGTTTGACTTTCAGCTGCGTTAGGGCTTTTTGCAAGTTAGCGGCGGCGGTTGCATACTCTTCTTCGGAGAGCAGGTGCTTTTGGGCAAGAGCTGCCTCTGCCTGCTTTTTGGCTTCCTCAATTGTTTTTTCTTGAATTTCTTCCTCAGGCGCGGCTAAATCGACTAGAACTTTGATACTGTCTTTGCCAATTTGGGCAAAGCCAAAGCCCGCCGCCAAATGAGTTTCTTTCGAATGCTTTTTATAAATTAGCTCACCTGGTTCAATTGTAGTTACTAAACCAACATGGTGGGGAAGGACGGTGATTTGGCCTTGTGGAGTTGGCAGTAAGACTTGTTCGACCTCGTCGTCGAAAACTGTTTTTTGGGGAGTGATGATTTGTAAGTGAATCATGTAAATAAATCCCAGTGTCTAAATTTATAATTTTGGAAATAGGCGCTTTTTTTCACTATTTAGGTTAATTAGGCGGATCTTTGATTTATTCTGGCAATGATGTTTACACCTGTAGCGACTGCCGCACCGACCGGTATACCGATTAGGGTACCAACAGGTCCTGCGATTGTTCCAATTCCTCCGAATCCTAAACTTCCTAATGAAACTAATGCGCGTTCAGCTGCGGTTTTGGGCATAATTATTTTGTGTAGTTCTCGTGGTCTGTGTCTTTCTTGCATCATTTTTTCACCTCTGATATATCTCCAACCATGTAAAAACTGGATTCATCGACACTATCGAATTTTCCTTCGAGGATTTCGGCAAAGCCTTCGACGGTTTTTTCGATTGGCACATAGGCGCCTTTCTTGCCCGTAAATGTTTCGGCAACAAACATGGGTTGGGAAAGAAAGCGCGAAATTTTGCGGGCGCGGGCAACTGTGATTTTGTCCTCGTCTGAAAGCTCCTCAACACCTAAAATGGCAATGATATCCGAAAGTTCTCGATAGCGCTGCAGCACTTTTTGGACTCCCCTTGCTACATCATAGTGTTTGGCACCAACTATGGCGGGGTCCAGGGCGCGCGATGTTGAGGAAAGCGGATCAACGGCTGGATAAATGCCTTGTTCTGCAATTGAGCGCTCAAGAGAAATGGTGGAATCAAGATGAGCAAAGGTGGCAACAGGCGCTGGATCGGTGTAATCGTCTGCTGGCACGTAGATTGCTTGCAAAGAGGTGATTGAGCCCCTTTTGGTTGAGGTGATGCGCTCCTGAAGTTGGCCCATTTCGGCGGCCAGTGTTGGCTGGTAGCCAACCGCCGATGGAGTTCTTCCCAAAAGTGCCGAAACTTCACTGCCAGCTTGGGCAAAGCGAAAGATGTTGTCAATAAAAAGCAGTACATCCTGATTTTTTTCATCGCGAAAGTATTCGGCGATCGAAAGGGCAGCTAGAGCGACTCGGAATCTGGCACCTGGCGGTTCGTTCATCTGGCCAAAAACCATAGCCAGTTTTTCCAAAACCCCCGCTTCTTGCATTTCCCGATACAAGTCATTACCCTCACGAGTTCGTTCGCCAACGCCGGCGAAAACAGAATAACCCCCGTGCTCTTTGGCGATATTGTTAATTAGTTCCTGAATGATAACTGTTTTGCCCACACCCGCGCCACCAAAGACACCGATTTTGCCACCTTTTATAAACGGTGCAATAAGATCGATAACCTTGACGCCGGTTTCCAGAACTGCTGGCTTGGTTTCCTGTTCAATTAAAGTTGGCGACTCTCTGTGAATTGGGTAGCGTTTTTTAGCGCGGACTTCGCCTTTGCCATCGATGGTATCACCTACGACATTAAAAATTCTGCCCAAAGTTTCGGTGCCAACAGGAACCGTAATTTGCGCAGCAGTATTAATAACGTGTATGCCGCGCTTTAGACCATCGGTTGAATCAAGGGCAATTGATCTAACGATGTTTTCGCCCAGATGTTGCTGGACTTCTAAAGTTAGTTTGGTGGTTGGATTGTTGGCAAATTGGATGGTAAGGGCATCATAAATATTGGGTAGTTGGCCGCGAGAAAATTCAACGTCGACAACGGGGCCGATAACTTGGACGATGGTGCCTTGATTCTTTGACTTGTCGACTCTTTGATTCTTCATTTTATTATTCAACTGCTTTTTGAGCAGTGATAATATCCAGCAACTCTTTGGTGATGGCTTCTTGTCTAGCCTGATTATAGGTGAGTGTCAGATCGTCGATTAGGTCTCCAGCGGCGTCCGTGGCGTTTTTCATGGCAACCATGCGGGCTGAGTGTTCTGAGGCTTTAGCTTCAAGTAGTATCTGATAGACTCTGGTTAACACAAAATGGGGGAGAATGTTTTCAAGGATTTGACTAACGTTTGGTTCAAAAAGTAGGGTGGGTAAGCTTTCAACCTTTTCCTGCGTCTGGTTCTGTTCAAATTCAATCGGTAAGATTTGCACCCACTTCGGAGGTTGTTTAACTGTTGACTCAAAATGAGGATAGAGAATAGATACTTTGGAAACTTCGCTAGCAAGATAGCTATCAGTTGATACTTTTGTTATCGCACGGGCAAGGTTAAATGGCTCTTTTTCTTCTGACTGGAAGCTAGCTAGAATAGTTTGGCCTGTTTTGGCGGCAAATACCGCTGCCTTTTTACCAACAGTAATGTAGGTGACGTTGGCAATTTGGGATCTTAAAATTTCGCGAAATAAGTTGATATTTAGACCTCCTGCCAAACCCCGATCAGAGGTAACTAAGATAATAATCTGTTGGTCAGCGTGTTTTGTCTCCATAAGCTTGTGGGAGATTTCTTCTGATTTTTGTCTAATTTGCCTCATAATCTCATCCAAATTGGTAATGTAAGGCCGGCCGGCAAGAGCCGAACTTTGGGCTTTTCTCATTTTGGCAGCAGCGACCAGTTCCATGGCATGGGTGACTTTTTGGGTGCTACCTATGGATTTAATGCGTTTTCTGATTTCTCTGATTTGTGCCATATTATGTATGTCAGCGGGTCCTGCCGCGCTTTACTCGTCCGTGCCCACGTCCTCGCTTGCTGGAAATCGGTTTGTTCTTTCTCTCGTTTCTGACGCTGCGGGCGCTCGACGGGACCCCCCCACGCGTGTCACCCGCTTCTTTATTTTCAGCGCTTGCAGATTTCTGAGGACCCATGCCTTTAAGCATTCGCTCAAGTTGGTTTTGGGCAAAGTCGTCGATCTCTTTTTTACTGTCGAGATGATCTTTGAGTTGCTTGTTAGTGGCGACAAGAGTGAGGATTTTTTCCTCAAAACTGGCGACTTCTTCAACTTTAATATTGTCGAGATAGCCGTTATTGACAGCCCAAAGCAAAACAACTTGAGAGGCGACATCCATTGGTTGGTATTGAGGCTGCTTTAAGACTTCGATAATTCTTTTGCCTCTTTCGAGTCGCGCCAGGGTTGTTTCATCAAGGTCCGAGCCAAATTGAGCAAAGGTTGCCAGTTCCTGGTACTGGGAAAGATCAAGACGCAGCGAGCCAGCTACTTGTTTCATCATTTTGGTTTGAGCTGCACCGCCGACACGAGAAACAGAAATTCCTGGATTAACTGCGGGGCGGATGCCGGCATTGAAGCGATCCGCTTCCAAGTAAATTTGGCCATCGGTGATGGAAATGACATTGGTGGGGATGTAGGCTGAGACGTCTCCAGCTTGGGTTTCGATGATTGGAAGAGCAGTTAGAGATCCGCCGCCGTATTTTTTAGCCATTTTGGCTGCTCTTTCAAGTAGTCTCGAGTGCAGATAGAAGATGTCACCGGGATAGGCTTCACGGCCGGAAGGACGTTTGAGAAGTAGCGAGATTTGACGGTAAGCCCAGGCGTGTTTAGTTAAATCGTCATAAATGACTAGAGCATCTCGGCCGGCGTCCATAAAATATTCGCCGATAGCACACCCGCTGTAGGCAGCAATATACTGGAGAGTGGCAGAATCTGACGCCGAGGCAGCAACAACAATTGTATGATCAAGCGCTTTATACTTTTCAAGGGTAGCTACAACTTGGGCGATTTTAGAGGTTTTTTGGCCAATAGCAACGTAAATACAGACAACATCTTGGCCTTTTTGGTTAATGATGGTATCTGTGCAGATGGCGGTTTTGCCAAGGCCGCGGTCGCCGATTATCAGCTCCCTTTGACCCCGACCGATTGGGATCATTGAGTCGATGGCTTTAAGGCCGGTTTGCAAAGGAGTGTTAACCGGTTCTCGGAAAATAACGCCGGGGGCAATTTTTTCGGCAGGATAATATTTTTCGGTTTGAACCTTGCCTTTGCCATCAAGGGGTTTGCCAAGCGGGTCAACAACCCTTCCCATAAGTTTTTGGCCAACTGGGATTTGTAAAGTTTTGCCAGTAGTTTGGCACGTGGTCCCTTCTTTGAGTTTTTCCCAGCCAGAGAAAACAATAATGCCGACCGAATCTTCTTCAAGGTTTAAGGCAAGGCCGCCTGCACCGCCCTCAAATTCAATAATTTC
>OBEQ011498814.1_pt1 | contig 16767 bp, 15 predicted proteins | sample 1670901 | NCBI WGS metagenome assembly OBEQ01 (sample SAMEA104232315, study PRJEB22302) | groundwater metagenome | biome: forest; feature: aquifer; material: groundwater | place: USA | collected 2011-08-07 | depth 5.4 m
AACCTTTTATCGCACGGGAGTCACTCCACCTGACCGGGATGGATAACCGTATGTCAGAACCCCACTCACTCACGACCTACTACGCAACGCAGTTGAAACGGCTCCCGCTTTACACGAAGTGGGCCGAACTTATTGCACAAGAAGCGCCAAAATTTTTCCCGATGGAAAAGCGTGTACACTCCGCGTGTACTGGATGTGGACGGCGACACTGCGAGCTCGCGTTTATCAAGAACGGATTTACCTATAAACACTGTAACTCCTGCGGAAGTTTATTCGTTTCTCCACGTCCGACCGAGGCAATGCTCCGATCCTTTTACCGGCATTCACGCGCGATGAAATTTTGGAAGCGCGAAATCATGCTTTCAACGCTGACGATTCGAAAAAACTTTCAGATATCACCACTCACCCACTGGCTTGAAAGTATCATCAATAGACATTTTGGCAACGCCTCGATTCATGCAATCGACTATACGCCTTCTATCACGACCGTATGGGACACAAAAAAACTCATGACGCGATCCACCCACCTGACCCTTGCAGAGCCACTGTTGTTTGAGAAGACAACATCGGTCCACGCGAAAGGGAGCCTCCGTATTGCCAATACCATGCAGTCCATTTCCGGTACAGCCGATATCATCACTGCGTTCGGTGTGCTTGAACGCGTCTATAACCCTCAAGACATCCTCACCACGATTGCAAAAAAATGTCGGAAAAATGGGTTGCTCCTGATGACCACCAACACCATGAGTGGGTTCGAGTATCAACTATTAGGCGGGCATTCCCATCGGATTGTCCCACCGTATCGCCTGAATCTTTTAACAATCGAAGCGCTGCAGAAGCTCCTGACCAAAGCAGGATTCAAAATTATCAATTGCTCCACCCCGGGAAAACTGGATGCTGAAATCGTCGCGAGTACCGTTGCGCAGAACCCGGCGATCGTCGTGCCAGAATTTTTTAAATATCTCTTTCGCCGACGTGACCACACGACACTCAAATCATTTCAAGACTTCCTGCAATTAAGTAATCTGAGTTCTCATCTCAGAATCGTTGCTCGAAAAATGTGACTCCCACGACCATCCGATCTCTCTTTCAATCACAAACGGTCTCTGGCGACTATTTCAAAGAATACGCCCGATATTTATTCAATCTCCTTGCAAATCTTGACTTTGAGATCATCGAACACGTGACTGAACTGATCCTTCAGAAATCATACGAAGGAAAAACGATCTACCTGATCGGAAACGGAGGAAGCGCAACAACTGCCGCCCATTTTGCCACCGATCTTTCCCACTGTGGGATTATCGGCCACCGGCCCATTATTCGGGCCATCAGCCTCGCCGAGAATATCGCACTGGTAACCGCAATCGGAAACGATCGTGGATACGAAGAAATATTTTCTCGCCAATTAGACGCTCTTTTTCAGCGAGGAGACATACTCGTTGCTATTTCCGCAAGTGGCAATTCTCCCAACCTTATTTCAGCAGTCACCCACGCAAAAACGCTCGGGGGGACAAGCGTTGGAATGCTGGGATTCGACGGTGGTGAGCTTGCAAAAATTTGTGACTATGTGATCCAGGTGAGTACTGAAAAAGGAGAGTATGGACCGGTTGAAGACATCCATGTCTTCTTGGACCACATGATCACCTCGTACCTTGGAATGCATCTCTCACGATCTCGACCGTCGCGGTAGATCACTATTCTCCAAGGACCGTTGCTTCATAGGTGGCTGAGAGTTCGTCGAGCAGATACAGCGCCTCATCCGAGGCGCTGTTCTCTACTGCATAGTGCCTCCGTTTCCGAAGCTCCTCTTTTTCGGTTGCATTTTTTTCTGGCGGCTCCCAGCCACACCGTTCATAAATCCCGAGCTTCAACCCTTCGGCATATCGTTGTCGCGGCACGCGCTGCTTGCGCATCATCCGCTTCGTCGTCCTCGTCACTGTTGTCCCTACTGCGCTGGTGATTTGCTGAAGATATGGGTTGGGATCGATCACAAATCGTTCAAATGGAATAGTAAGAATCTGCGCACCATATTTGTTCATCATCCGTTCCTTCATCGCTCTCGTGCGACCCCCCATACAATGCATATAGTAAATCGCTCGTTCTACGAGAGATGCAGTAAGAAATTGCTCCTCCCAGCCGTGGACGAAAAATGGCAGATCGTGGTCTCCGTGACGAAAATAAATAGTAAAATCCCGTACATCGCCGTGAAGTCCTTCCATATTGAGGGTCTGCTGCTTTAGCATATAGAGCGGATGCCGAACGACCTCAACGAGGACCGCGCGCGCTCGCAACGCAGCGAAGATCGGCTCACTCACGGAGAGCATGTTATGGGTGGTGAGCAGGAGGATCGGCCTTTCTTCTCTAATGCGCTCGGGGATCATCTCATCCCCTTTTTGGAAAAGTCGCCGAACATATCGCCATGGCGTGGCGCTCCGAAAAACACTCGAGAGGTCACTCGGGCGAAAATTGGTCTCGCGACTCATCATGGTATTGTAGAGCTGGAGGTCGGTCACCATCCGCACCATGGTCTCTGCGGCATCACGGGTCATTTTACCCAACCCATACAAGGCACAGACGTACTCAAGCTCGTAGGCATAGCTCGGCAGTTCCACCCGATCAAGCGCCCCGACAATCGGCGAGAGCATTGTTTTGCCGCACCCAAAGAGTCCATCAACAAAAACAATCTTTTCGGCAAGATGCTGGCGCCGCACGACCTCACGTTCATCGGTTTGTGTCATACCCTGCATCATCGACACCATCACGATTGACCGTATGGCGCAACCTCCATTCGCCATTGACCTTTACCCAAAGATGCGAGGATCGCGCCTCATCAACACGTTCGAGGAATCGTTCGGGTTTCATGCCAATATAGTCCATCACCTCATGAAAATACCGGTCGGGAAACTCTCCGTCAAAACGCTTGACGAGCGCCTGCCCGTCCTCACGCGTCAAATGTTTATTACGAATTTCCTGCGACGCGTCGTATGTCGCGCGTCCAATACCAAATTTGATAAAGGTCGTGTAATAGTGAAGATCGTCAATTTTATCATCAATACTGTTGTACTTTGAGTAGGTCCCTTGCGTGCGAAACGGACGCGCTTGGAATCCCGTATGTTCAACGGCGTAATAGTATGCTTCTTGAGGAATCCACTTCAGATAGTACCCAAGATAGTGCACTTCGATATTCGATCGTTCGAGTTCTTGATACGGGGCTGGCAAAAATGCCATAAGATCAGCGCGAGCGAGGCCGTGGACGTCCATGAGCTCTTTGATCGAAACGCCAGCGAGATAGATGTCGTCAAGGTTCTGCATCGCATAGTATGATTTATCCCGCAGCGAACTCGCATTATCCGCAATAGGATTTCCGTACTCCGCCTCATTTTCTCCATAAAAGATGAGGGGGATACCAAACTTTGCGGCGATCTTTGGTCCTAAATTTTTCTGTCCCAAAATAAATGTCTGAAAGGGATGGAACAAATTTTCAATCGCGAGGCGTGTGAGCAATTTCATCACTCTCCCATTCTGCTTCAAGGTCAGATTATCAAATCCTCCGACCTCGATCCAATTCTTGAAATTTTTATATCCATAGTCGGTATACATGATTGGTGGCCACGTCACCGTCAGCGGATGCATTCCGTACGTGTATTTCAAAACATGCGCCTGGTAGGCGCTATCTTTTCCTCCGCTTCCCGGCACAATGCAGTCGTACTGCCCATCGGTGCGTCGATGCTTCTCAAGGAGCGCTAAAAGCTCATCTTCTCGCATCTTCCAATCGATACGCTCCTTTTCTTCTGCGGCCCGGCATGCATCACAGACTCCGGCTTCATCAAAATGCAGGGTGACATGCTGACGCTGTTTCGTATGTTTGAACTCAATGCTCGACGCCGGACGCTGATTGCTCATGACACACCGCGCGCAAAATTTTACCTCGCGCGGAAGTCCGTATTTCACTGTATGCTCTGTCGTGGTATCGCCATTGTGCATATCGGATCAATTCGCACGGATTAGGCGTGCAAAATTTTTATAGATCTCAATACCCCCGATACCACTTTTCTCTGGGTGAAACTGAAATGCCGCGACATTATCTTTGGCAATGCCTGATACATAGGGTATATCCTCGTAGACCGTCGTCGTCACGACGATCGTCTCTACGGCTGGAATCACCCGAAATGAATGAACAAAATACATATATGCATTGAGCGCCACTCCATCAAGAAGCATCGTCGACCAGTTGCTCCCCTTGGGCGCAATGGTATTCCAACCCACTTGAGGAACCTTGATTGGCTCTCCGTTGCCATTCGTATGGGGAAACTGTACCACGCTGCCGGTAAATACATCGAGGCCCGAATGGATCCCAAACTCTTCACTCTCGGTCATCAGCAGCTGCATCCCAAGGCAAATCCCCAAAAATGGCTTGCCAACGCGTACTGATTCTTTCATCGGTGCCACCAAGTGCTGCCGACGCAATGCCTCCATTGCATCCCCAAACGCCCCAACCCCAGGTAAAATGATGGCATCCGCCTTGGCAACGACATCCCTATCCGACGTAATCTCAGCAGGAAGCCCGACCACATCGCATGCTCGCTTCACACTGTAGAGGTTGCCCATTCCGTAATCAACAATAGCAACGTGTGGTTCTCCTATCATATCAGGTTCCGCTTTCATAGCGACAGGGTACGCCGTGTTCATACAAATACTTTTTGAGCTCCCGCAATCCGATGGATGCTCTGTGCCCATGTTGTTCTTTCCGATGTTTCATGAATTCAATATTGCCTTCTGCATCGTACTCTCCTTCAAGTGGATTATGCTCGATACAATCGTAATGAAAAATAGACGCGGCGCTCACTGCATCAGCATGTCCTTCAGACACCGCCTGTCGTACATGGTCAGCCTCTCCTGCTCCCCCGCATGCAATGACGGGAATAGATACCGCATCAGAAACCAATCGGGTGAGCTCAATGTCAAAACCTTTTCTTGTCCCATCACGATCAACCGAGGTCAAAAGAATTTCTCCTGCGCCAAGTTCCGCAACACGTGATGCCCATCCAAGCACGTCAACTCCAGTAGACTCTCTACCGTTATCCGTATAGGCAAAATAGCGTCCATCAGGCGAACGAATTGCTTCGATCGCTACGACGATTGTCGATGAACCAAAGCGCTCTGCAGCCTCTTGAATGAGCCCAGGATTCTTTAGTGCGGCAGTATTCAGAGCAACTTTGTCTGCGCCAGCACGCAGGGCCGCTTTGATATCGTCGATCGTGCGTAATCCTCCGGCAACGGCCAACGGGATAAAAATTTCTTTTGCGGTACGCTCAATCGCCGGAAGAATGCTGTTGCGGTTATAGAGACTCGCGACGACATCAACATACAGAAGTTCATCCGCTCCCTGTTCATAATAGTACCGCGCGAATGTTTCGGGTTTTCCTAACACACGCAAGCCCTCAAGATGAATACCCTTCACCAGATTGGGGCCCTTAATATCAAGGCGAGGAATGATCCGTATGTTTTTCATACGAATGGTCCCGCCATCGCCTCGGCAAGCTGCATCGTTTTGTATGAACCCCCGAGGTCTTGTGCCGGCCACGGAGAAACTCCATCCCGGACGAGTATCCGAAACGCATCCATTTGCCGATAAAATCCAGGCTTATAGTTCACATCAACCTCATCAGGCATGATTGCATGGGTTTGGAAATTTTTATCAACCCAGACCCCCTTTTCGAGCGGCGTAAACTCGACCGTGACGCCATCGCCATAGAGCGCCACTCGCCAGCCTCCCGGTGAGTACCAATGGGCACTATACTGTCCGATCGCACCGGACGCAAGCTCCATCACTGCGCTGAACTGATCACCATGGGCCTCACCAAAACGACGGTGGACGATCGTATGGATTCGAGAAACATCGCCTCCAAAAAAACGAAGGAGATCAATCGTATGGACACTGTTTCCAAAAAGCCAATGATCGAGCTCAAACGAAGAAAACTTTCCGCCTTCGCGCACCCGCCACATCCGCTCATGACCCTCCACAGCCACACCGAGTATGGGGCCGTGCTCTCGAATAATGTCGATCCCTTTTTGAAAAATCGAGTAATACCGACGGTTGAAACCGACCATGGTCGGAATCCCCCGCTCTGTGGCAAGAACAGCAAGTTCCTGATTTTGTAGCGGAAGCGCTCCTGCTGGCTTCTCCACAAAAAGCGGTAATCGGTATGCTGCCGCAGCCAGGGTGACCGTATACATCTGCTCAACCGATACCAAAACCATGAGCGCATCTAGTTTTCCTTGGCGCACCATTGAGGGAAGATCGTTAGAAACACATGGGATGTCGTATGCTGATGCAAGGGCCTCGGCCTTCGACCGCGTACGGGAGGCAATCGCAACCGCCTCAATGCCCGGCATCTCGCGGATCACGTCGAGATGTTGCTTAGCAATACCACCGGCACCAATGACGCCGACTCGCACTGTCTGCATAGTCGCTATGTCACCGGACATGTATCTCCCTCCGTCGCGCCGAGACGTCTGAACTCCGGAAGAAGCTGTCCTAAAATAAACTCGTGTGCCGCGAAACACTCGGCCAACGTTGGAAGCGTACACATGCCGTTTGTCATGATCTCGCGGGCAAACATCTTTGTCATCTGACTCACCGCCCAATCTTCACGAATCGGAATCTGATGCCATTGCCAACCATCGTCTGGATAACTCTCGTAGGCGAACTTTTGAAAATGATCAACAATGAACCTTCCTCGCGGGCTCATGATCGTCATCTGATCAGGACTCTCATGCAGAGACGAAAATGAGAGCACAAAATCACTCCCTTTTGCGGTCATCCCGTAGAGAGTACCGCCAAGGTCAAAAATGGTTGAACCACGCTTTGAGGGCAACAGTTTCGGATCAATACGACGACCGACTGGCATGATGTTCGATGCGGCATCGTAAAACGCAAAGAGATCGGCGCTATGCACCCCGTTGTTTGCCAACCCATGATTGCCACCCACGTCGCTAAAAAAAATTGGTTCCTGGGGATCAAGTTTCGTTTTGATATATTGATGAATACCGTACGCCCTCGTCTTGCAGTTCACCCACACCGCGATACCTTCGTGGTCGCAAAACTTCATGAGATCGCGATACTCCGACACCGACTGTACAACAATTTTTTCAATAAGAAACTTCGTATATCCAAGCTGACTGGCGACGTCCCGCACGACGACGTCCCGCCCGTTTGCTTGGGTTGCCACAATACAAAGATCCCCACCAGCGCAACAGGGAAGGGCTTGGGTATGCCAGAAAAATTTTATCACAGGATTCTGATCGGTGATTTCTTTCAAACGAGTCTTCCCAAACTCAAGAGAGTCCGCCCGAGAATCCACCACATGAATCTCTCCCACAAGATCGAGAGCCCCGACTGCCTGCAGATGACGGCTCCCAAGCTGCCCACATCCGACGAGAAGAATTTTATCGTGCTGCATACGCATCCAACAACGAGTGATCCTTCGGAGCGTCGACAACTGCACGGTACACTGGCATAAAATCTTCATGATACGGCGACCGCGGGTGAAGAAGCGCTGGCAATGAAAAGGCGTCGCGGCCCTTTATGACGTTCGTAAACCGACCGGCCCCGGGAACATGTCGCACCAACCGTTTCAATACTGATCGCGGCATGCGATGTGGTGGCGAGTACTTTCTCTCAAACTTCTCCGACATCCTCTGCTGAAGGTAATCCCAGAATGCGCGTTTCACCCCCTCCTCGGCCTGCTCACGTGTACGACCGTCTTGCCCGACGAGTGCCTCCGCAAGCTCTGACGCAAAGACTTGATACGAAGACTGCCAATCGCGCTTCGTGAACCAATCAAAGACGTCCGGCAGGATATAGCGCCCCGCATGTATCTGACGAACGACAAAAAGATCGGGGAGCATCGCGACTTTCCCCTGCACTGCCACCATGCATGTCGGGAAGAGTTCCGTTGCAAACGTCACGTCACTCATGCCCTCCTGGCGCGGAATCGAAAAACGTTTCTTCAGCTGATCAGTGCGATGGAGAGAATAGGAAATGACCGAATAGTGAGACAAAAGATGGGAAAGTCGATCACGGGCGGTTTCTTCTTCCACCGAACGCACCGCGTACCGTGCAACCGATGCGATCGCACCAAAAGCGCCAGAATTGATTAAAGCGTACCGCAGCGCCACGCCACCCACGCCACTGTAGTCGGGGTGCGCATCAAGAAACGCTGCAGCCTTCACCAGGGTATTTGGAATCAAGATATCATCGTCACACATCCAGAGCGCATACGGGGTCTTCAGCTCGCCCACCATATCCCGGATACACTCGAAGGCTTTCTTATTGGGATAGAGATTATGGACAACAGGAAAGGCCCCATCAAGTCTCGCAATACTCCGCTTTGTTTTTTCCAGATGCTCTCCAGTACTTGAATCCCCGAGCAACACGGTCCCACGAAAACCGACATACTGAAAATAAAAAAGCATCTTCGCCACGTGATCAGAACGATTCAGCGTGGGAATAATAACGGAGATATTCTCACCGTGTATCATATTTCTCCCGACGTTCCATAGAGAGCGTGAATCTTTTTTGCATCGAGAATCCAGGCGTAGCCGCGCCATCGGTCCTCTGCGCTGATTTCGTGAAGGATAAGGTCGCGGAATGTTGTCGCTTCACTTTCCTGCGCCCAAAAAGGACTAACGCCAACAGTTTTGATGCGGGCAATCGCAACGCGTTCAATATCGTGAGAGTCAAGAAGCTGGTTTAAGAGAGGGTCGCTGCGAAAATCCCCGTGGGCAATTGCGTACGCAGAACTTTCCATAATCACCGATTTTGCAGTTGTGGCCGGGACCACCATATATCCTTCTTCGACATCCCGCAAGCTCTCAATGTAGGTAATGGTATACTGTGATCGCTCTTGGGCAGGAATCGCCTCCACAAAAGAATCATTATATCGAGTATTGTATGTAAAAAATTTGGTAATACCGTGCACATGTAATTGCTTCATCAGTTCCGTTGCTGCCATTCGCGCCGGAAGAACATCCGTGAAAAAAAACCATGCATTCCAGGCAGCGCTTACCGTAGCGAATCCAAAAAGGAGAAGAAAAAGAATACCCCGCTCATCATCGCCGAGGAGGTACTCAAGACGGAATACGGCGTAACCAATAAGCCACAAAAAAGCAAAAAGGGAGGGAAAGTGACTGCGAGATGCTTGAATGGCCCGGCTGTATTGGGCGTATAAAATAGGAGTAATGCTGACCACAATTGCGAGAACCGTCTCCGTAAAGAGGACCGGACGAAACGGATGCAATGAAGAAACAATAAGAAACGTCACCGAGAGGACATAGAGGAGAAAATGAAACGGGATCTGTCGCCAAAAAAAAGGTGGATACCACCGAAACCCTACGCCGCACTGATCCGGCGATATGGGATATCCAATTTTTTTAAAAAGATCCACATATAAAAGAAAGCGCCCTCCAAAATTATTGATGGTCCAATAGGCATAAAAACCCTTGAGATTGGTCAACAGACGCGGCGCCATAAAGAACACGAAGGTCGCGGCAACACCAGAGAGAAAGAGAAATTGTGCGGCGTAGAATGCGAACGATCGCGTCAGCGCGAGGCAGACCACAGCATAGATGATCACTGCGGCAATGGTTTTTGTTAGCGAACGGATGACGCGTCCTTCTCGCTGCTTATAATACGCATTCTCCTGACCAGCCTTTAAAAAAATCCGTATCCATCCAGGTACGATGCCTGTATAGCGCACACGCACGACGAATGGATACAAAAAATCTACAACAAAAAAACGCGCAAACAGTACAGCAACGACGCTCCCAACAAGCCATCGGAGCGTCCCTCCATAGCCGATGAGAAAGACACTCCATCCACGTTGCAGCAACGCGAGCGGCAGAAAATGCGCCCTCTGACTCACCAGAAAAGCGATGAGCAACAATGGGAGAAACTTTCGGGCAGAGGCCGAAGAAAACATCATGAATCCAGCGGCGCTACCGGCGACAAGATCAAACAATAAGGCACTTCCCGGAGCGGAAGCTGATGCCTGAGAAAGAAAAAGAAGCGATGCAAGAAAAAAGCCCGACGAAAGAATCTGGTAGCCTCCTTGAATCACTACTTGATACGGCCACAATGAACCAATAAATAAAAAGAATAAAAAGAATCCTACTCCAACCCCAAAGTAGAGAGCACCGAGAGAATACAGCAGTATCGCAGTAACGGCATTTGCGATGAGACATAACACCACAATGGGATAGAAACTTGTTCGATCCCCCAACAATCGTTGAACCGCAATGAGTCCGAGTACGCCGACATCTTTGAGCCAAGCCTTTCCGAGTGCATAGTGATGCATATCAGAAATCCAACGCCACTGCCTCCAGTGCGCTGCGGCGACCAGTTGTTTATTCGCATCAGAACCCTCGCATTCTGACACGATTCCTTTTGTTTGCAGCGCGACGATGAGGTTGAATACAACAGCCACCGCAACGACAACAAAAAAAATAATACTCTCGCTCATAGGAAGCTTCACGGCTCAAGAACGTGCGTCTTCTTGTGCTCAAACATTTGAATACGGATTATAGATTTCAAGACAGCTAAACGCCGCGATGAGTTCTTTCACTCCTTCATGGATGTCGATGGTGGTCGTAAATCCAAGTTTGTTTATTTTCTCGTAACTCACCACATAGTTCCGCTTATCGGCGTCTTCACCAACATCTGCATAATGCACATAGACCTTTGTATATTGTTTAATGACATCGCAGATTTCTTCCTTACTATACCCGAGATGGTCGGCTCCCACATTGAAGGCATCGCCTCTCATTTTCTCCATGTTCTCCAGCGCAAAACAGAATGCCCGTGCCATATCGGAAACGTGTACAAAGGTACGTTTAAAATGTTTCTCGTAGACGACTACATATTCCTGCGTCAATGCCCGGTAGGTAAAATCATTAATGAGCAGATCGAGACGAAGACGCGGAGAAACCCCAAACGCGGTCGCAAAACGATACACAACCGCCGTCCGTTCGTTTAAGAGCATATCTTCCGCCATTGTTTTGGTTTGCCCATATAAACTTAATGGGTTGAGTGGAGTTTCCTCGGTACAAACTTCTACGACCGTTCCGTAGTTGCTGCCAGTGGAAGCAAAAACAATAAGTTGGTTTTTGCTCGTTGCCTCGATGAGATTTTTTGTCCCCCCGACATTCACCTCTTCGGCAAGCTTTGGATCTCTCCGGCAGGCAGGGTATCCCACAATGGCGGCAAGATGGACGATGGCATCCTGCTCCCGTACTGCCTCGCGGACGTCATTGATAGCACGCACGTCCCCTTTCTGGAACTCAAAATTCTTGTTGCGGAAAAACGGCAGGAGTTGATTGCCTCCAAACGAAAGATTATCAAAGACGCGCACCCGATGACCTGCAGATAAAAGTTGAGGAATGAGTGCCGTCCCCACATATCCGGCGCCGCCAGTAATGAGTACCTTCATAGTAATGAGTGATAATATGTGACGGTTTTTTGAATCCCTTCTTCATGATCGGTAAATCGAAAGTCCGGAAAAAGTACACGGAACCGAGCATCATCAAGGATCTTTACCGGAGCGCCATCTTGATAGCTGGTATTGAAGAAGAGCTCTCCGGTAAAATTGAGCGCTTTAGCAATGCGCTCTGCAGATTCGGCAATCGAATATCCTCTCTCTTGAGCAATGTTCACCGGATAGACGAGGTCATCTTCAATGGTTAATGCTCGCTTCAGGATCTCGGCGACGTCAGCAATATAGGCCCATTCTCGTATGGGTTTTCCGCTCCCCCAAATCTCGAATTTCGGTTTTTGAGCCCGCTTCGCGGCAATCATGCGAATGATCATGCCATTGAAGGCGTGGACTTTATTAGGATCGGTATGATCTCCGGGACCAAAAATATTCGGTACAAGAAAATTACAACTCCGTATTCCGTATTGTTTTTGATAACAGCGCGCGGTGAAATAGATATTCCGTTTGGCATTGCCATACGCATAGACGGACTCATGGACTTCGCCGCGTAACCAATCCCCTTCCGCTTGCCGATCAACATCACCCGGATACGAACAGTTGGAGAGCGGATTAATAATCCGAGCACTCGGGCAAACCTCGCCGACCGCCCGATACAGGTTTAACGTCATGGTAAGGTTATCGTGGAGCACCGTTGCCGGATGCGCACTCACATAATGCAGGCTGCCGGTGTGTGCGGAACAATTAATGATGGCATCGGGCTTCCAGGCGTGCAAGGCAGCGAGCGTTGTTGGGTAATCGGCCAAGTCAAACCCGTCGACCCGAGAACGGGCACGTACCTCGTGCTCAGGTGATACGTCGAGAAGCGTTTGGACACTTTTGCCGACGAAGCCGTGTCCGCCAAGGATAAGTACCTTCATAACAATCAGCGACGGCGGGACAACTCGCTGCCGACGGCAGGAAAGGTGATAAAGCGATTCTTGGAAGACGGGGGAACGATTTGTCTCTTCTCGAGATTGAGAATCTGAAAAAAATGTTCGATATATGGCACATCGTAACGCAAAATTTTGCTCATCCCGATTCGTCGAGCAAACGGCAGGTCTCTTCGGTAGAGCCGACGGACGTCGCGCATTGTTTTTCCTTTTTTACTGTTCGGCTCCACCGTCACGGCGTCGCCGCCAACATACCGCAGAAGCATCCCGAGGTCCCACGGAACATCTTTGGAATGTTCGTGGACATAGAACTGTCTCTCAATAACAAACCCACTCGCAGTGACCAAATGCACAATGTTTTGTTCGGTAAAATTGCTTTTATGTGGCAAGTAAAGCGCGTCGTGCCAGGAGACGTAATTCCACAGAATCGGGATCTCGAGGTAGACGATGCTGCCCGGGTGAAGGATGCGCTTCATCGCACGGACAATCGTTTGCGGATGGTCAAGGTGCTCGAGACATTGAGCAAAGATGACTGCATCGTAGGATTGCGTTGGCTTTTTGGCGAGGAATTCTTCGATGGATGAGGCAACGACCGGTAGTTTAAAAAACTTTTTAATGTAGTTTCGCTTCGTAATTTCTGCTTCAATCGTTTCTACGGTATACCCGCGAGCCCGCAAGAGATTCGCGCCGGTCCCATGGCTTGCCCCGATATCAAGAATCCGACCCGTTGAAACATACCTGGCGATCTGTCGAGCGAAGCTCTCATAGCGCTTTTTTCTGAACTTCTCAAGATCCGGATTAAAGACTTCGAGTTTCCCAGTGTATATTTTTTTCCAGCACCGTTCGAACCAAGAAAATTTTAGACTAATACTCCGGAACGTAAACAGACACTGATTACACGCATCGGTCGAAAAAAAGTTTAATTTTTTATTGAGATAGACCTCACTAAGGCGCGTCGTATCCATCCCACCACACAATGGACAGCGCGTAACAAGAATAAGGTCTGTCCTCGTGATGGGGTAGGTCCTCTTCTTTTCTCTTTTTTCCGCCAAGCACAACAATGCGTTCTTTTTAAACACGTCAACGGGCGGTGTTTTTACGGAGGATGACATACCGGTGTGGAGCAATTCTTGTTTGGGGAGATCGCGTCAAGCAGGATGTTCAATAAAGCTCGGCATCCGCCTCCACAAGATGCCAGCGGGTGATGTCGGTATAATCAGCCACGCACTGCGGAAGGACGTTGACACAAAAGTAGCGCTCTTGTTTCATATCACGAAACCCAATGGCAATCAAGACGTGATGGAGGAGCGTATGCGGAAGCGCCCATGTCGTCACCGTACGGACGCCATCTGCTTGGAGCGCCTTTGCTGCGGCAAAAAAAAGATCCCTCAGACGCTCCGGATCCTGAAGATCACAGGAAAAATCCACAATGTCACCGTAGGCAATACTGCCTATAGGACCAACGAACTGTTTGACGAACGCAAAAGCGGATGCATCACCCATGACTGTGCGGTAATGATACTCTGGATGGGCATCAAAGCGCCACTGACGGAACGCATCATCATAACGAAAACGCAGAAGAGGCACATTCGACCTTGTACGATCGGCAATCTCTAAAACGTCACGTAGGTCTGGAACGCGATCGGGAATCTGCTCAACGTCAACCTCCATGGTATCAATCTTCGCAAGCGTCTTCCAACCTAGTGCGCTCTCCACAGCGGCCTTGCCGTTAGCGTTTGGCAGAACACAAAAAAACGCAAGATCAGAAAAATGACTGGCCGCACGTTCAGCGAGTGAGGGAAATACTCCTTTGCCGCGCCACTGTGGTGATACGAGCAGATCAATCGCTTGTCCCAAAAAAGTGCCGTCAAACAGCCGCCGCTTTTGCAGCCCAAACATCCCGATGAGTTCATCACCGACAAACGCGCACCAAGAGACCGTCGGGTCACGCGAGGTAAAGTACTGCCACTGGAAGTATGCGCCAGTTTTCTTTCGCTGGTATTGTGCATTCATGAGCGCCATCATCGCGGGGATATCCGCAGGAATTGCAGGGCGATACTCAATTACAGACATACAATACAATCACCACCCCTCTCTCATCGCCGCGATGACCTGCTCCACATCTTCATCGGAAAGAGCACTATGCAGGGGTATGGAAATCTGTTCATTGTCAAAACGTTCTTGATTCTTGAGATCACGATGCACTCCTCCAAAGACCGCGTTACGATCAATGCGCAAGTGAACCACCGAGGTTGGGATGGCGCGCTCCTGAAGCGCCTTGATAAAATCCATCCTCCGCTCAACCAGGACCGTAAAAAGCCAATCGGCACTCTCGCGATCTGCTTCAGAGCGCAGTAGGCGAAGCCCAGGGACACTCCCCAATGCGCTCCGATATTGCCCGGCAATCGCGCGGCGCCTGGCAAGACGGCTCAAAAAATCTGTAAGGTTGCCGAGACCGAGAGCAGCCGCGAGATCGTTCATGTGATACTTATAGCCAACCTCGGAGAGATCGTAGACCCGCTCTCCCAGGATGGAGGGGACGTCTCGCACTCGATCGATACCGAACCACCGCAATCTCTGAACGTGGTCTGCGTCCACTTGAGATCGACACGCCACGGCTCCGCCATCACCGGTGGTGAGATGTTTAATGGCCTGGAAAGAAAAAATGGTAAACGGCGAGATGGTGCCGATCGATCTGCCTTTATATTGAGCTCCCAAGGCGTGTGCAGCATCTTCAATGATCGTGAGGCCATGCTCACTCCCAATCGCATGAAGCTCGTCGAGATCGCATGGATAGCCTGCCCAATGGACTGGCATGATCGCCTTTGTTCGAGCCGTGACTTTTGATCGCACCGAGGCCGGATCAAGATTGCCGGTTTTATAATCAATATCCCCAAAGACGGGCCGGGCGCCACACATGAGGATTGTGAGCCCGGTTGCAATGAAGGTCTGGGCGGGCAGGATGACCTCATCCCCCGGACCAATACCGGCGGTCACGAGGGCAAGGTGCAATGCCGAGGTGCCGCTGTTGACCGCCACTGGATGTTCGATGCCAAGGGTCGCCGAGAGCGCGTCTTCGAACTCCTTCACCTTCTTGCCCTCACTGACCATGGTCGACTGCAACACCGCGAGCACATTCTCAATGGCGCTTGGGTGGATGGCCGTGTGAAAGAAGTCCATATCCTATACCGAATTTACTCCGAGGCCTAAAAATTCCATGAGCTTTTGATGAAGCAGGGGGTTTGCCGTGAGCATGCTTTCTGCCCCGAGCTCCCATTCGCGACCGTGGAGATCCGTCACCTTCCCTCCAGCCTCCCGGAGAATAACCGTTGCCGCTACCATATCCCACGGCTCAATGCAGTTCCCTAAATATCCTTGGAGTTTCCCACTCGCAACCAAGCACTGCGCAACCGAATAGCAACCTGAAGAAAAAATTTCAGCCACCCCATCCGTCGCGACCAACCGCTTGAGATACGGAACCCCCTCGACTCGTTTCTTTTTCCCAAGGTTGATCCCCATGAGTACCTTATTGATATCGGTCTCATTGGAGACATGGAGACGCACATCGTTACAGAAGGCACCCGCACCAACTTCTGCGGTATAAAAGTTGTTAAGCTTCGGAGAGTAGATAACCCCCATGATAGGGTCCTTCCCTCTCACGAGCCCGATACAGACACTAAACTGAATATTGACCCCATACGTATAGGGAATTGTCCCACCGAGAGGATCGACAACCCAACTATACGCTGAATGCGTTTCTCGATCAGAACTCTCTTCGGAATAAATGTTATGGTCAGGGTATCGCGCGAGAATGGCGTGACGAATCAACGCGTCGCTTTGGTCGTCAACTTCGGTTTTAAAGTCAGTACGAATCTTCCACTCAAGGGAGTGCATTTTTCCATAGTTATCAAGCAGCAACTGACCTGCTGCCTTGGCAGTCTCTGCAGCAAATTGGAGATACTCACTCATAGGGTGTCCCATTGGATGGCGCTAAAACGGCCCCTTAAACTGACGTTCGTAGCTATAAAATGATTCTCCAGAGAGATCGGTCTCCGGCAGTTGTAATTTTTTTTCAATGGCCCGAATAATCTCGACTGCGCTCGGATAGAACGCATTCTCTAACGGCCTCGTGGTCGGACAGGGCGTCGGAGCAAACCCGATTCGCGTCACGGGAGAACGAAGCTGACCAAAGCAGTGCTCCGAGATCCGAGCGGCAACCTCTGCGCTGAATCCGCAGTTGACCCAATCAAAATCAACAACGATCACATGGCCAGTTTTCCGGGCCGAAGCAACGAGCAGTGTATCGTCAAGCGGCGCAATTGTTCTTGGATCGATCACCTCCACAC
>OBEQ010004501.1_pt1 | contig 16766 bp, 15 predicted proteins | sample 1670901 | NCBI WGS metagenome assembly OBEQ01 (sample SAMEA104232315, study PRJEB22302) | groundwater metagenome | biome: forest; feature: aquifer; material: groundwater | place: USA | collected 2011-08-07 | depth 5.4 m
CGTCCGGCGTGATCACGCCGGGGCAGTTCGGGCCGACCAGAACGCTCTTCTTCCCGTGCTTGCGCATGCGATCCTTGACCTCGACCATGTCGCGCACCGGGATGCCTTCGGTGATGCAGGCAATAACCTTAACGCCCGCGGCCGCGGCCTCGAGGATGGAGTCGGCCGCATACGGCGCCGGTACATAAATCATCGTCGCTTCGGCGCCCGCCTGCTCCACCGCGTCGCGCACGGTATTGAAGACCGGCAGACCCAAATGCTTCTGGCCACCCTTGCCCGGCGTTACGCCGCCGACCATGTGGGTGCCGTAGGCGATCGCCTGTTCCGAATGGAAGGTGCCTTGCTTGCCGGTGAAACCCTGGCAGATGACCTTCGTGTTCTTGTTTACAAGTACGCTCATTTTGATAGCTCTCTATATGATCATTCGCCACGAAGACGCAAAGATTTTTCTGTTTGTCCTACATTCTCTTTTTTTTGCGTTCTTTGCGCCTTTGCGGCAAAAACTCTTATCGGGCCGCCGCCACGACCTGCTTGGCCGCGTCGGGGAGATTGTCAGCGGCGATGACCTTGAGGCCGCAGTTCTTCAACATCTCACGGCCCTTGTCGACGTTCGTGCCTTCGAGACGCACGACCACCGGCACGGTGACATTCACCTGCTTCACCGCGGTGATGATGCCCTCGGCAATGGTGTCGCAACGCACGATGCCACCGAAGATATTAATAAGGATCGCTTTGACGCTCGGGTCGGACAGAATGATCTTGAACGCCCCGGTCCCGCGCTCAGCGGTCGCGCCGCCGCCGACGTCGAGGAAGTTGGCCGGCTGACCGCCACTCAACTTAATAAGATCCATCGTCGCCATCGCCAGACCGGCGCCGTTGACCACGCAACCAATGTTGCCTTCGAGCGCGACGTAGTTGATCTCGTGCTGCTGCGCTTTGACTTCTTTCGGGTCGTCCTGGCTGGCATCGCGAAGCTCAGCGATTTCTTTCTGACGATAGATCGCGCTGTCGTCGACCTGCACCTTGGCGTCGAGCGCGATGAGGTCGCCGGCCTTGGTCACCACCAGCGGGTTGATCTCGAGCATCGCCAGATCGCATTCCATGTAGGCCTTGTAGAGCGCCAGCATGATCTTGGTCAGCTGCGCCACCTGCTTGTCGACGAGGCCGAGGGCGAAGCCGATCTCGCGGCACTGGTACGGCTGCAGGCCAACGGAAGGCTCGACGATAACCTTGAGAATTTTTTCCGGATGTTTCTCGGCGACTTCTTCGATCTCCATGCCGCCTTCAGTGGAGGCGATGAACGTCACGCGCTCCACGGCGCGGTCCGTCAGGCACGCCAGGTACAACTCGCGCGCGATCTCACTCGGGGCTTCGACATAAATGCGATCCACCGGCTGGCCGGCTGACGTCGTCTGATGCGTCACCAGGCGCGTGCCGAGCAGCTGCTTGGCGAAGGCTTCGACCTCTTCGCGCGTCTTGAGCAGCTTGACGCCGCCTGCTTTACCGCGGCCACCGGCGTGAACTTGCGCCTTCACCACCCACAGATTGCCGCCGAGGGCTTGCGCCGCTTCAACCGCCTCTTTCGGCGAGAACGCGGGACGGCCGGCCGGAACCGGGACACCAAATTTCGCGAGCAGCGATTTGGCTTGGTATTCATGCAGATTCATTTATAAAGCCCCCTTTAAAGAGGCGCGGATTATCCACGAGAATCCGCGCTTTGTGAACCAGCGGATAGTTCGCATTGCTACGCGGTGATCGCCGCAACACGGCAAGAGCGATCACGGCTGAAACGCTTTCAAAATGCTTTCAGCAAAGACTCTCGATCTGCTTTCACAACCGTTGATGCACCATAACGTTGCACTCCCAGGTGGCGATTTTTCGTAACCTGGCGATACAGAACAACGTACCGCTTCAAGCGACAGCGAACGATTCCGACCGCACACGTTCAGATCGGTTTACGCTCCTCACGCACCGACCTCCCTAGATATCTACTCGGTTGCATGCCGGTTGCGGGCGGGTTAGGATTTACTGACCGACCGGTCAGTCAGTATTTTTCCGAGGAAATTATGGCTTCCCCACGCAATGCGCCGTCGCCCGCTCACGATTCCGTTATCCGCCAAAGCGAGTCCGTCGTTCGTATCCTGGAAGAGGCCGAGACGCTCTTCGCTGAGCTCGGTTTCGAGGCCGTGTCCATCAACACAATCGCCGAGCGCGCTGGCATCAGCAAGGCCAACGTCTTTCATCACTTCACCTCCAAACGGGATCTGTATCTCGCGGTTCTTCGCCGTGCCTGTGAACGCTGTGCCGAGCACATGCAGAACCTCGAAGCACATGACGGGACATTCCCCGAGCGCATCCGTGCGTATGCGGCCGACATGCTCACCGACATGCTCGATAAGGCCTCGCTGCACCGCCTCATGCTGCGCGAGCTACTCGGGGAAGAAGACGGGCGCGTCGCAAAGGAACTGGCCGAGCGCGTGTTCGGCGACAAGTTCGCGCGGCTGGTCTCCATCCTGCGCACCGGCCAGACGCGCGCCGATCTACGTTCCGATTTCGATCCGGCCATGGCGGCAATGATGCTGATCGGCATGAACGTATTCTTTCTGCAGTCGCGCAATGTGTTCAGTCATCTGCCCGATGCCCGCGTAGCAGTCGATCCAAAGCGCTACAGCGCCATGCTGACCGACATCTTGCTGCGCGGGATTCTTGCGCCGCCCTCGTCCCCCGAATCTGAATAACGTCGTCAAAGAAAATATGAACAATAAACGCGTCCTGACTATCCGGTTTCATCCGATCACGCTGTTGTCGCTGGCGCTGCTCGTGCTTGTCGGCGCTTGCAACAAACCAACCGACACCAAGCCGGCCGAGCGCGCCACGCAGATAACGATCGCACAGGCCGAGACCACGAATCTCGCTATCGTCGAAACCGCCACCGGTTCTGAAACCGCGCTCGGCTTTGCCCTCGAATACGATCCCACGCGCGTCGCGGGAAATACGTTTTACATCCGGCTGACCTTCCCGGAACACGTCGCGACCAAGTTGCACATCGGCCAGGCCGTGCGCCTGAGCAGCTTCGGCGATGACTCCCGATCGGTACAGGGAACCATCCGCGAAATCCGGCCATCGCTCAGCGCCACCACGCTCAGCCGCGAAGTGATTGTCGCAGTCCGCGACGGCAAGTGGCGGCCGAGCGGCAGCGTGCGCGGCGAAGTGACATTGGGCATTCATCAGAATGCCGTGGTGGTGCCGGAACAGGCGGTCGTACTCCGACCCGCCGGCACCGTCGTGTACGTCATCGAAAACGGCGTGGCACGTGAGCGGCCGGTGAAAACCGGCCTCGCCCGCGACGGCACCATAGAAATCATCGAGGGACTGAAAGCCGGGGCAACTGTCGCCGTCGACGGTGCCGCGATGCTGTCCGAAGGCGCCAAGGTCAACGTGCGCGAGCCCGCGGCGCCGGAACGGAGCAAGGCCTCGTGACGCTACCCGAATTTTCCATTCGTCGTCACATCTTCACGCTCATGGTGAGCCTGGTGCTCGTCCTCTTTGGCGTGATCAGTTTTCTGCGCCTCGGCGTCGAGCGCTTTCCGAAGATCGACTTCCCGATCGTGGCCGTCACCACCACGATGAAGGGCACCGACCCCGAGATCATCGATCAAAACATCACCAACATCATCGAAGAAGCGGTCAGCCAGGTGCCGGCGGTGAAAGCCATCACCTCCTACTCGTCGCTCGGCGCCTCCGTGGTCACGATCGAATTCGAGCTCGAGAAGAACGGCGACATCGCGTACCAGGAAGTGAAGGCGAAAATAGACAGCGTGCTTCGCAGCCTGCCGAAGGACGCCGATCCGCCGATCGTGCGCAAGGTCGACGTCGGTGCCAACGCCATCCTGTGGGTCGTGCTCACCGGCAACCGCACCATTCAGGAAATTAACCGCTACGCGGATGAAGTCATCAAGCCGCGCCTGCAAACCATCAACGGCGTCGGCGACGTGCAGTTTGGCGGCGAAGTGAAACGTACGATTCGCGTGTGGCTCGATCCGCAACGCCTGCGTGCCTACGACCTCTCGCCCACCGACGTGGCGACCGCCTTGCAGCGCGAGCACATCAAACAACCGGCCGGGTTTATCGACAGTCCGAAACGCGAGTGGGTGGTCAAATTCGACGCCGAGTTCAGCAAAGTCGTCGACATGAACCAATTGATTGTCGCCTACCGGCAGGGGGCGCCGATCTACCTCAAGGATGTCGCGCGTATTCAAGACGGCCTAGAAGATGCGCGCCGCCTGGCACGCTACGCCGGCCAGCCGGCCGTCGGTCTTGGCATCGTGAAAACCAGCGACGCCAACACCGTGGCCGTGGCGGACCTGGTAAAGCAACGCGTGGAAAAAGAGATCCGCCCCAATCTGCCGCCCGGACTGAACATCATTTATTCGTCGGACGAGTCGATCAACATCCGCCAGTACATCGCAGCACTCGACGAGCATCTATTGCTCGGGACGATCTTCGCCGCGCTCATGGTGTTTTTGTTTCTCAAGAGCCTGCGCTCGACACTCATCATTGCCACCGCCATCCCGGTGTCGCTGTTTGCCACGTTTGCGGCCATGTATTTCGCCGGCTTTACACTGAACAAGATCACCCTGCTGGGCATGCTGCTGTTGATCGGCGTCGTCGTCGACGACGCCATCGTGGTATTGGAGAACGTCTTTCGCCGCCGTGAAGAAGGACACGAGGAAAAGGAAAAGGCGGCGGTCCTGGGCTCGAACCAGGTGATCTTTGCCGTGTTGGCCTCGACACTCACGCTGGTGTCGATCTTTCTGCCGATCGCGTTCATCAGCGGCATCCTCGGTCGCTTCATGAGCTCGTTCGCGCTGGTCGTGGTCATCGGCGTGCTGGCCTCGCTGTGGGTATCGCTCACGCTCACACCGATGTTATGCGCGCGTTTCCTGGAGCTGCCGAAAACGCACGGACGCGTTTACCAGACACTCGAACGCGCGTTTGTTGCACTCGAGAACACGTACCGATGGTTATTGCAGCTCGGCCTCGCGCATCGCTGGAAGGTGGTGCTGTTTGCCGTGCTCATCGTGTTCTCCAGCGTCATCCCGTTCAAATACGTCGGCAAGACGTTCGTGCCGCAAGAAGACGAGTCGCGCTTTGTAATTACCACGCAGACACCGCTCGGGTCGAATCTCGAATACACCAGCAAAAAACTCGAGGAAGTCGAGGCCATCGTCACCAGGCGACCCGAGGTGTTCAGCGCCTTCTCCGTCATCGGGTTGGGCGAAACGGGTCGCGTCACCACCGGCACTACCATCGTGCGCCTGGTGGACCGCAACCAGCGCAAGCTCTCGCAGATGGACCTCATGAAGGAATTGCGCGAGGAACTATCCGCGGTAGCCGGCGTGCAGACTTTCCCCGCCATCATTTCGGCGTTCGGTCCACGCGGCGAGCAATTGCAGTTTGCTATCCTTGGGCCGGACATTCGCAAGATCGATGAACTCTCCGGTGAAATGGTGGCGCGGCTCGGCCGTATTCCCGGTATCGCCAAACTCGACAAAGACCTCAAGCTCAACCTGCCGCAGCTTCAGGTCGAACTCGATCGCGAACGTGCCGCACAACTCGGCTTGAGCGCGGCCGACGTCGCCCAAACGCTGAGCATCATGACCAGCGGCGTCGACGTCGCGCAGTTTCGCGATGGCGACAAGCGTTATTACATCCGCCTGCAAGTCGAACCGGGTGAACGCGCAAGCCAGGATATTCTGAAAAAGCTGTACGTGCGAAATCGCCAGGGCGAACTGGTGCGCGTCGATAGTCTGGTCAAGACGACGGAATCGCTCGGTCCATCGATCGTTACGCGCCGCAATCGTCAGTACGCGGGTTTCGTTTACGGGGCGCTCGATACCTTGCCATTGGGCCAGGCCACCGACGCCGTCAACCGCATTGCTGCCGAAATTTTACCGCCCGGCTATTCGCTCACCTACGTCGGTCAAGCCGAAGAATTTGCCAAGACCGGCGGCTACGTCGTGTTCGCCTTCAGCCTCGCCCTGGTCATGATCTATATGGTGCTCGCCAGCCAGTTCAACTCACTGTTGCAACCGTTGGTGGTGATGGTGGCGCAACCGCTCGCCATCATCGGCGGCGTGGCGGCGCTGTGGATGTTCGGCGAAACGCTGAATCTGTTTTCCATGATCGGCATGATCCTGCTCATGGGGCTGGTGGCCAAAAATTCGATCCTGCTTATTGACCTGACAAACCAGTACCGCAGCGAAGGCCGCAGCATTCACGATGCGCTCTCCGAAGCGTGCCCGCACCGGATGCGGCCGGTGCTGATTACCTCGCTCACGGTTATCGCCGCCATGATGCCGGCGGCGATCGGCCTCGGGCCCGGCGTCGAGACAAACCGCCCGCTGGCCCTGGTCGTCATGGGTGGCATGGTGTCGTCGACGCTATTAACACTGGTGGTCGTGCCGTCGGTCTACTCGCTCGTCGAAGGTGCACGTGAGCGCTTCCGGCAACACGGCATGCCTGGCTTGCTCAAACACACGTGGAATCGAATTCCGCGTATTGGCCGTCGCTGATCGCCCGATGAAAACACTTACACCAATGAAACGCCCTCTCGCACTCGCGGTTCTGCTCGCCTGCGCCACGCCGGTGGCCGCCGACAATCTGGTGGACGTCTATCGTCAGGCCCAATCGCGCGATCCAATCTGGGCCGCGGCGCATGCGAACTACAGCGCCAACCTCGAGCGTCAGACGCAAGGGCACGCATTGCTGTTGCCGACGGTCACGCTCTCGGCATCCACGTCGCAATCAGACCAGAAAGTCAAAACGCCGATGATCGACGATACCTTCCGCTATCGCACAGACACGTACACGCTGCAGCTGACGCAACCGATCTACCGCAAGCAGAATTTCGCCGGCTATGCCCAAGGCGAAGCCGCCGCCGCGCAAGCCGAGGCCGATCTGGCAAGCGCGCGGCAAGATTTGATCCTGCGCACCACGCAGGCCTATTTGAGCGTGCTGAGTTCGCAGGATGTACTGGAATTTGCGCGCGCAGAAAAATCGTCCATCGAAAAATTGCTGTCGCTGTCGAAACGCAACTTTTCTGTCGGCAACGCCAAGCTGGTGGACGTACACGAAGCGCAGGCCGCGTACGATCTCGCGGTAGCACAGGAGATTGCCGCCACCAACGATTTTGAAGTGAAGCGCGAAGCACTGCGTGTCCTGACCGGCAACGCACCGGGCAGCTTCGCGCGCCTGGGACAAATGCTTGAGCTCGCCGGACCCGAGCCCGCCGATATGGAAAAATGGTCCGCGGCCAGCGTCGACAATCCGCAAGTGAAATCGCAGGAACAGGTGGTGGAAACGGCGCGCCGGGAAATCGAAAAAAATATCGGCACTACGTATCCCACCCTCGATTTTGCCGCCGGCCATACGTACAACGACGCCGGTGGCAGCGTGCAAGGCATTCCGATCTACACCAACACCAATCAGATCGGCCTCGTGTTCCAGATGCCACTGTATCAGGGTGGTGGTGGTTCCTCGCGCGTGCGCGAGGCCTCGGCCCGGCGCGATGCGGCGGAACAACAGCTGGAATCTGTCCGACGTCAGGCTGCACAACAGACACGCGAGCAATACCTGGCCGTGATCAACGGCGTTGCACGCGTCAAGGCGCTTGAACAGGCGCAGGCGTCGAACCAGCGCGCGCTGGAGTCGTCGTTACTCGGCTACGAACGCGGACTGCGAACCAACATTGACGTCATTAACGCGCAACGCGGCCTGTATAGAACGCGGCGTGATCTTTCGCAGGCGCGCTATGACTACCTGTTCGCGCGCCTGCGCCTGAAATCCGCGGTCGGCCAATTGAGCGACGCCGATCTCGAAGACGTCAATCGCCTGCTGGCGAGTTCGCCGTAACACCTCACCACGATGCTGTTTCTAAATTCCGACGCGACCGACCTGCGTTTTCCGCCCGTTGAACTGGCGTCTCCGGAGGGACTGCTTGCGGTCGGCGGCGATTTGCGCACCGAGCGGCTGCTGGAGGCCTATCGGCACGGGATCTTTCCCTGGTACAACGAAGACCAACCGATTCTGTGGTGGTCACCCGATCCACGCGCGCTGCTGATTCCCGACAACCTCCATATTTCGCGCAGCCTGCACAAGACGTTGCGCCGCGGACATTTTTCGGTCACGTTCGACCGCCACTTTCTCGACGTCATACAGGCGTGCGCATCACCGCGCCCACAGTATCCGCAGGGCGGCACCTGGATTACCGCCGAGATGCTTGCGGCCTACACCCGCCTGCATGAACTGGGCTACGCGCATTCGGTCGAAGTGTGGCAGGGAACCGAACTTATCGGCGGTGTTTACGGCGTTGCCCTCGGTGGCGCTTTTTTTGGCGAATCGATGTTCTCGCGCGTAACCGATGCGTCCAAGGTCGCATTGGTTGCGCTCGCAAACCAACTGAAGGTTTGGGGATTTCACTTCATCGACTGTCAGTTGTCATCACCACATCTTTTCAGCCTCGGCGCGCGCGAGATTCGCCGCGAACAATTTCTTGACCGCCTCGCCGCTGCCTTAACGCTTCCGGATCGTTGTGGCCGCTGGGAAACAGGACCCGGCTGAACTTGAATTTGACTTTGGCTGGCGCGGGGATACATTTTTGGAAGCCCTGTTCATGTCTTTGTCGGCACAAAGGTCGTAATACAACTGCGCTTCGTTCGTCCTGAGATATGATTTATTCATCATGACACGGGAACACAAAAAGCCCGAAATGTTCCTTTCCATGCCGCATCCGTGCAGCTATCTGCCGGGGCGCGTGGCCACGTCGTTGTTCGTCGATCCGCGCGCGCCGCTCGACAGCGCCGCCTACGGCTCGTACATGCGCCTGGGTTTTCGTCGCAGCGGCGATCTGGTGTACCGTCCGCATTGTCGTGACTGCCAGGCCTGTATCCCGGTACGCGTGCCGGTGAACCTGTTTCAACCAACACGCAGTCAACGGCGCATCCTCGGCCGCAACACCGACCTCAAAGTCACGGCACAGGCGCCGGGCTATGACCCCCAACACTTTGCCCTCTACCTGCGCTATCAAAAAACCCGTCACCCCGGCGGCGGCATGGACGACCCCGATCCACAAAAGTACACAAACTTCCTGCTGAGCCGGCACGTGCACACGGTGTTCTATGAAATGCGCTTGCAGTCACGCCTGATAGGCGTGGCCGTCGTCGACCATTTGTCCGACGGTCTGTCGGCGGTTTACACGTTTTTCGACCCGCATGAAAGACGCCGCGGGCTTGGGACCTTTGCCGTGTTGTGGCAAATCGAGCGTGCGCGCCAACTGGGCCTGACGCACGTCTACCTGGGTTACCTCATCCGCGAAAGCCAAAAGATGTCTTATAAGGAAAATTATCACCCGCTGGAGGCCTATCTCGATGGCCGCTGGCGCCTGCTCGACCCCGTCTCTAGCGAGAGCTCCTGCGGCTGACATCGTCCTGACATCTTCCGATTGCATACTTTTGTGCCATACTTGCTTTCATGGGCATGGGAATTGCTCCCTTTTTAAGTGGGTAAGCAACTCAACGAGGTGCGACATGCTGAGCTTCCTCTACCGCTTGATCCGTGGCTTTCAGCGGGAACATGGGTTTTCACCCAACGTCGTCATTCTCAACTCCATTCACTACCGCGCCCTGCGCGACAATCTGGCCACGCTCACCCACGAACAGGCCGAGAACTTTCTGCGCATGCAGATCGTGCTGGATGCCGAAGCGCTGCATCCGCACGTGGCATGGCGGGAACAAGGCCGGTCGCGCCACGCGGCCCAGGCATAGCTCCGGTACCAAAAAGCTTGTTTTTCAGGGGCCTGCTGGGGCAAACTACGCCGCCAGTTGAACCCCCGAGGACCCGCGTTGGCCAAAGAAGAGCACATTGAGATGGAAGGCTCGATCGTCGAGACACTTCCCAACACCCTGTTTCGCGTAAAGCTCGACAACGGGCACGTCGTCACCGCGCACATTTCCGGCAAGATGCGCAAGAACTACATCCGCATCCTCACCGGCGATCGCGTGACGGTACAACTGACTCCCTACGATTTGACTAAGGGCCGGATCACCTTCCGCGCCAGATAGCAAAAAGGACTCTCAATCCTTCCCCTTCCGAAACGGGGAAGGAACAGAAAAAACAAACCCCGGCAATGCCGGGGTTTGTTTTTTTAACACTTATTCGAAACCTACTCTTCGACCGACGTTGCCTTCTGCGCGCTTTCCGCGCGCGGCTGGAACTCGAACGTCGGGCCATTTTCGTTGGCCGAGACCTTCACGTGCCCGCCGTGTTCGAGCTTGCCGAACAACAGCTCGTCGGCGAGCGGCTTCTTTATGCGCTCCTGCAGCAACCGCGCCATCGGACGCGCACCCATTGCCGGGTCGTAGCCATTCTTGGCGAGCCAGACACGCGCCACCTCGTCGACTTCGAACGTCACGTGCTTGTCCGACAGCTGGGCTTCGAGCTCGGTGAGGAATTTGCTCACCACGTGCATGATCGTCTGCTCGTCCAGCGGCCGGAAGCGAATCGCCGCATCGAGGCGATTGCGAAACTCGGGGCTGAACATCTTCTTGATCTCCTGCGTGTCGTCGCCGGCATGATCCTGCTTGGTGAAGCCGATCGAAGAGCGCGCGACGCGTTCGGCGCCGGCGTTCGTCGTCATGACGATGATGACATTGCGGAAATCAGCCTTGCGGCCATTATTGTCGGTGAGCGTGCCATGGTCCATCACCTGCAACAGCAGGTTGAACACGTCCGGATGCGCCTTCTCGATTTCGTCGAGCAGCAGCACCGCGTGCGGATGCTTGATCACCGCCTCCGTGAGCAGACCACCCTGATCGAAGCCGACGTATCCGGGCGGCGCGCCGATCAGACGCGAAACCGTGTGTCGCTCCATGTATTCGGACATATCGAAGCGAATCAGCTCGAGCCCAAGCACACGCGCGAGTTGTTTGGTGACTTCGGTCTTGCCGACGCCGGTCGGTCCGGAAAACAGGTAAGCACCGATCGGTTTTTCGGGCGGGCGCAGGCCCGCACGCGCCAGCTTGATGGCGGTGGCAAGCGCTTCGATGGACTCGTCCTGGCCGAAGACCGTCATCTTCAGGTCGCGCTCGAGGCTCTTGAGCGCTTCCTTGTCAGACGTGGAAACAGTCTTGGGCGGAATGCGCGCCATCTTGGCAACGATGTCTTCGATATCGTGCGCACCGATCGTTTTCTTGCGTTTCGCCGGCGGCAACAGCTGCTGCGACGCACCCGCCTCGTCGATGACGTCAATCGCCTTGTCCGGCAGATGCCGATCGCCGATGTAGCGCGCCGAAAGCTCGGCCGCGGAGCGCAACGCCTGCTGTGTGTAGCGCACGCCGTGGTGGCTCTCGAAACGATTCTTCAGTCCACGCAGGATCTCCACCGTTTCTTCTACCGACGGCTCGGTGACGTCGATCTTCTGGAAGCGGCGCGATAACGCGCGATCCTTTTCGAAAATGTTGCGGGATTCCTGATACTTGGTCGAGCCGATGCAACGCAGCTCGCCCGTCGACAATACCGGCTTCAGCAAATTCGATGCATCCATGGCACCGCCCGAGGCCGCACCGGCGCCGATGATGGTGTGGATCTCGTCGATGAACAGCACCGCGTGCTCCTGCTTCTTGAGATGCTGCAGCACGGCCTTAAGGCGCTTCTCAAAATCGCCGCGGTATTTCGTGCCGGCGAGCAATGCGCCCATGTCGAGCGCATAAATGGTTGCGTTCAACAACACTTCCGGCACGTCGTTGTCGACGATCTTTTTTGCCAGGCCTTCGGCAATGGCGGTCTTGCCTACGCCCGCCTCGCCGGCAAACAGCGGATTATTCTTGCGGCGGCGGCAAAGGATCTGAATCGTGCGCTCGACTTCGCGGCTGCGGCCGATCAGTGGGTCGATCTTGCCGGCGCGCGCCTGGTCGTTGAGGTTGACGCAGAAGACGTCGAGCGGACTGCGCTCAGCACCAACCCCTTCGTCGCCACCCTCTTCGGATGCCGGGTTTTCGCTCGGGTTTTCGCTTGGTATTTTCGATATCCCGTGCGAAATGTAATTCACCACGTCGAAGCGACTGATGTTCTGCTTATGCAGGAAATACACGGCGTGCGATTCCTTCTCACCGAAGATAGCGACCAGCACATTCGCGCCGGTTACTTCCTTTTTGCCAACGCCTTGCACGTGCAGGACCGCGCGCTGAATCACGCGCTGGAAACCGATAGTAGGTTGCGTGTCGATCTCACTGCCGGCTGGCAGCTTAGGGACATTCTCGTCAAGGAAGGTCGTCAGGTGACGGCGCAGCTCGTCGATGTTGCCGCCGGAGGCCCGCAACACGCGCGCCGCCGAGGGGTTATCCAGCAACGCGGCGAGCAGATGCTCCACCGTGATAAATTCATGACGCTTTTCGCGGGCACGCTGAAACGCACTGTTCAGCGAGAATTCAAGCTCCTGGGACAACATGGCCGCAGCCCTCCGGGGATCCGCCCCCTTTCATATCTTAGTACATACAAGAATCATTCCGGTTCCGAGGTGCATTGCAGGGGATGCTTATGTTCCTTGGCGAAATCAAGCACCTGCTGCACCTTGGTTTCAGCGACCTCCCGTGTATAGACCCCGCAAACCCCCACCCCTTTCTGGTGCACGTGCAACATGATTTGCGTCGCCTCCTCGCGATTCTTGTAAAAGAAACGTTGCAGAATGACGACCACGAACTCCATTGGCGTGAAGTCATCATTAAGGAGGATGACTTTATACAACGGCGGCTTCCGGACCTTCGGCTTCGCTTCCTCGACGACCGGTCCGTCTAAATATTGGGGATGCTTATCGCTCATTACAACCCGACCATCGCTATTGCGCTCACTCTAAAAAGTATCCCGCCATTGTGAGGTGCGGGCCCGAAAATTCAACCCCGGCATGGCACGAAAATTGTGAAAAACCCCGGCCAAACCGGCGTTCGCGTGCATGCGGCATGCTTGACTTGTGCGAAACGGCGGGAGGATGATGATCCGCGCTTGACGTGCCCACCCCACACGGACACGGGATATCTCGCAACAGCGGTAAAGCAACAAGCGGCGCCGCGGCAGGAGGAGATAGCAGTTATGGCAACTGGAACGGTGAAGTGGTTCAACGCCAGCAAGGGTTATGGCTTTATCACACCCGTCGACGGCGGAGACGATGTGTTCGCACACTACTCTGCAATCGAAATGGACGGCTACAAGACACTCAAGGAAGGCCAGAAAGTGGAGTTCGAAGTACAACCGGGGCCAAAAGGTCCGCAAGCCTCCAATATTCGCTCCGCCAAGTAGCTGACGACATCCACTACGTACGGTTTACCAAACCTGGCCCTTAGCCGGGTTTCTTTTTTGGGCGAAAAAAGCCCGCCTTGGTGGGCGGGCTTTTCCGTTTACAGTCTACGCAAGACGTCTTAACTACTTACATGAAGCGAATCACGTTTTCGCCGAACGCAGAGCTCGACAGCACTTTTGCACCCTGAACTTCGCGCGCGAGATCGTATGTCACTTCCTTGGCCGCAATCGAGCCGGCGACGCCCTTCATCACAAGATCGGCCGCTTCGACCCATCCCATGTAGCGCAACATCATTTCGGCCGACAGAATGATGGAGCCGGGATTAACCTTGTCCTGCCCGGCGTGCTTCGGCGCCGTGCCGTGCGTCGCTTCGAAGACGGCCACCGCGTCAGCAATGTTGGCGCCGGGCGCAATGCCAATGCCGCCGACCTGTGCCGCCAGTGCGTCGGAGATGTAGTCGCCGTTGAGGTTCAGCGTCGCGATCACATCATAATCCTGTGGCCGGATCAGGATCTGCTGCAGGAAGTTATCGGCAATTACGTCTTTCACCACGATCTCGGCACCGGTCTTTGGATGCTTGATCTTGCACCACGGACCACCATCAATGGGCTCGGCGCCGAATTCGCGCTTCGCCAGTTCGTAGCCCCAGGTGCGGAAACCACCCTCGGTGTACTTCATGATGTTGCCCTTATGCACTAGCGTCACCGACTTGCGGTTATTGTCGATGGCGTAACGCATCGCCATGCGCACCAGGCGCTCGGTGCCTTCCTTCGATACCGGCTTGATACCGATGGCGGAGCTGTCCGGAAAACGAATTTCCTTGACACCCATTTCCTTTTGCAGGAATGCGATGAGCTTCTTCGCATCGGCCGATTCGGCCGCCCATTCAATGCCGGCGTATATGTCTTCCGTGTTCTCACGGAAGATCACCATATTAGTCAGCTCGGGGCGTTTGACCGGCGTTTCGGTGCCGACGAAGTAACGAATCGGGCGCACGCAGCCGTAGAGATCCAGTACCTGGCGAATCGCCACGTTGAGCGAACGAATGCCGCCGCCGATGGGCGTGGCGAGCGGGCCTTTGATTGAGACGACATACTTGGTGAGCGCATCGAGCGTCTCTTGCGGCAGCCACTGATCGGCGCCATACACCTTGGTCGCTTTCTCGCCGGCGTACACTTCCATCCAGGCGATGCTGCGCTTGCCGCCGTAAGCCTTCTTCACGGCTGCATCGACCACTGCCTTCATGGGCGGTGTCACATCGACACCGATGCCATCGCCCTCGATAAAGGGAATGATCGGAACATCCGGAACATTCAAGCTGTTATTGGCACTAACGGTAATGGGTTGGCCGTTCGCCGGTACGTGAATTTTTTGGTACGCCATGATTTCTTGTGTCCTCCGAAACAAACGCGAGTAGTAGCGGGCGCTAGTATAGCGAGAATCCTCAACGGGTATGCGCAGAGTCCGTTGCGCGTAGCAAAATGAAAGCATTCAGAAAGACTTTCCGGCGGCGCCCGTCATGCGCCGCTGCGCGTACCGCCACGCGGCGGCCGGCGCTTCCCGCGCCTGTGAAAAACGACGTTCTCGTGTATTAACTCGTCAAATACTTTATTATTATTCACCATTAATATTTAATATTTAAATATGCCACGCACTGGTAATCGGCTGTACTACAAGCAGAACCGCCTCAAACAGCTGCGTGCGTTTTGCTGTGCGGCACAGACCGGTAGTGTCTCCAAGGCCGCGGAGCGGCTCCACCTGAGCCAACCCTCGGTCACGCTGCAGATCCAGGCACTCGAACGGGAACTGGGTGCCACGCTGTTCGAGCGTCGCGGCCCCAAGATCCAACTTACCCCGGATGGCCGCGGTCTTTACGAAATTTCGCAGCCGCTGGTGCACGGTATCGACACGCTGTCGGAGACCTTCGCCGCCAGCAGCGGCCAGGTGACCTCCGGCGAGCTTTCGATCGCCGCCGGTGAATCGACCCTGCTGTATTTGTTACCGAACTTCATCAAGCGCTTCGCCGACCAATACCCGAACATCCGCGTGAAGCTGCAGAACGTTACCGGGCGCGACGGTCTGGCGCTGCTGCGCGCCGACGAGGCTGACCTCGCCGTCGGCTCCATGCTCGACACGCCGGTGGACGACGTCAATTACCATCCGATCTTTACGTACGATCCGATGCTGATCACACCGCTCGGCCATCCGCTCGCGCGCAAGAAGCAATTGAAGCTGGAAGACATCAGCCCGTTCGGCCTCATTCTGCCACCGCGGCACCTCTCGACGTGGCGCGTCGTCGACACGGTGTTCCGCCAGCACAACCTCGATTACTCCGTTACGCTCGAGGCCGGCGGCTGGGAAGTAGTGAAAAAATATGTTGAGCTTGGCCTCGGCATTTCAATCGTGACCAGCATCTGCCTTACCGGACACGAACGGCTGGTTACCATTCCGCTCGATCGATATTTTCCGAAGCGCTCGTACGGCGTCGTCCTGCGACGCGGCAAGTTTCTGACGCCGCAGGCGCGGCTGTTCATCGAAACATTGGATCCGGAATTCTTCACGCGCAGCGCGGAAGCAACCCCGGCCGTGGCCAAACGCAAACAATAACGCCCCCTTGCCGCGTGTCGCGACTGATTCTCTTCAATAAGCCCTACGGCGTACTGACGCAATTCACCGATTCCACCGGCCGTGAAACGCTGGCCGCATTTATTCCAATTCCCGGTGTATACCCCGCCGGACGGCTGGATCGCGACAGCGAAGGCCTGTTGCTGCTGACAGACGACGGCGGCCTGCAGCACCGGCTGAGCGACCCGCGCCATAAACTACCGAAGACGTATTGGGTTCAGGTGGACGGCGAACCGGACGATGCTGCGCTCGAGACTTTGCGATGCGGCGTAATGCTCGATGATCGGCGCACACAGCCGGCCAAGGTGGCGCGCATGGCCGAGCCCGCGCTGTGGCCGCGCGATCCGCCCATTCGGTATCGCAAAAATATTCCGACGAGCTGGCTCGAGATCGTGCTGAGCGAAGGTCGAAACCGTCAGGTGCGTCGCATGACGGCCGCGGTCGGATACCCGACACTGCGTCTGGTGCGCCACGCCATTGGACCGCACACGGTCACCGGACTGGCGCCCGGCGAATGGCGTGAAGAAAAAGCCGTGCGCTAAACCTGCCGCGCCCAGTTACGGACGCGGCAGGAAATGTAACGCGATTACACGCGCACCACCTTTTCCTTCTTCTCCATGAACTGCTCATCCTCCGTCGAGCCCTTCAGCGCCGTGGTCGAGCTCTGCCCACCCTCGATCGTCTGGGTCACGGCATCGAAGTAGGACGTGCCCACTTCACGCTGGTGTTTGACGGCGGTGAAGCCTTGGGGGGCGGCGGCGAACTCCTGTTCCTGGAGCTCGACGAAGGC
>OBEQ012164302.1_pt1 | contig 16765 bp, 10 predicted proteins | sample 1670901 | NCBI WGS metagenome assembly OBEQ01 (sample SAMEA104232315, study PRJEB22302) | groundwater metagenome | biome: forest; feature: aquifer; material: groundwater | place: USA | collected 2011-08-07 | depth 5.4 m
CGCCGGCCCGCCGCCGACCCCCCCGCGGCGCGCGAGCTGGCTCGCCGCGCCGCCGAGGCCGCCGAGCAGCTGGCCGGCTCACGCGTGCTGGCGCTGCACGCGCGCACGCAGGCATTCGGCGTGGCCGTCACCGGACAGCTGCGCGAGCAGGCCCCGGCGCAGAGACGCGCGCTCGAGCAGCGCCTGGAGCGCTGGCCGGTGGTCTGGTTCGCCGCCGTGCTGCAGCTCTACGGCGCCATCGAGCTGGCCGACGCCGGGCGCATGGAGGAGAGCGCGCGCGAGTTCGACGCCGCCCTGGCCACCTTCGAGCTGGTCGCCGACGTGCCGCGCGCCTGCCTGGCGCGCGCGGGCGCGGCCAGCTGCGCGCTCGTCCTGGGCGAGCCGGGCGCCGAAGCGCGCATGGCCGAACGCGTCGAGGACGTCCGCCGCGTCGGCATCGTGGTGCCGCCCGGCTTCGTCGAGGAGCCGGGCAGCGCGCGCAACCGCTGGCGCGCCACCGTCGACCGCAGCACGCGCGGCCGCACGCCGCCCGCCGCGCCCGGCGAGGCCACGCCGCTCGAGCGCGCACAGCAGGGGCTGCGCCGCCTGGGCGTGCGCGGCCTGCCCCGCCAGCTGGTCCGACGCGAGCTGCACGCCACCTTGGCCGAGCTCTTGCCGCGCGCCCGCCTGGTCGACGCCGACGACCCCGCCGCGAGCGCCAGCAATGCCGCGTTCGCCGCCGAGCTGCCCGACGCCGGCGGCGGCAGCCTGCGCATCGTCTTCGCCGAGCCGCCCACGCGCGACGAGCGCGCGCTCGCGCAGCTGTGCGCCGCCACCGGCGCGCTCGCCCTCGAGGTCGCCGCGCTGCGCACGCCCGAGCCCGAGCCAGAAGCTGCACCCGCCGCCGATGCCGACGTCACCAGCGAGGCCGACGCCTCCGGCTTCATCGCCGTCTCGCCCGCCATGGTCGACCTGCGCGCCGATGTGGCCCGCCTGGGCGGCTCGCGCGCCACCGTCATCATCAGCGGCGAGTCGGGCTCGGGCAAGGAGGTCATCGCGCGCGCGCTCCACGATCTCTCCGAGCGCGCCGCCGCGCCCTTCGTGACCTTCAACTGCGCCGCCGTGCCGCGCGCCCTCTTCGAGGCCCAGCTGTTCGGTTACAAGCGCGGCGCCTTCACCGGCGCCACCGCCGACAACCCGGGCGTCATCCGCGCCGCCAACGGCGGCACGCTGTTCATCGACGAGATCGGCGAGCTACCCCTCGACGTGCAGCCCAAGCTGCTGCGCTTCCTCGAGAACGGCGAGGTCCTGCCCCTGGGCGAGCGCAGCCCGCTCCACGTCGACGTGCGCATCGTCGCCGCCACCCACCGCGACCTGGGTCGCCTGGTCGAGGAAGGCCGCTTCCGCGAGGATCTCTACTACCGCCTGTACGTGGTGCCGCTGCGCCTCCCGCCCCTGCGCGAGCGGCGCGAGGACATCCTGCCGCTGGCGCGCCTGTTCATCCGCCGGCTGACGCCGCCCGGACAGGAGGCGCCCGGGCTGGCCCCCGACGCGCGCGCCGCCCTGCTCGCCCACGACTGGCCGGGCAACGTGCGCGAGCTGCGCAACGCCATCGAGCGTGCCATGGCCTTCGCGCCGCTGCCGCGCGCGCTCGAGCGCTCACACCTCAAGATCGGCGGCCGTCCGCCGCGACGAAATCGCTAGCCTCGAACGCGTGTGCCACCCGCGCACAATGAGCCCCTCGCGCACGCGAAATCGGGTCCAAGCGCGCGGCGAAGTAGCCATTCCAGCGGCACGACCCCTGCAAATCCGCATGACTCGGAGGAGCACAGAATGCGGATTCCTGCCCGACATCATTGGCGGTTCACACTCCTGATCGCGACCGCCGCCAGCGCCGCCACCGCCGCGTGCGCGAGCAACACCGGCGCAGGCGCCGACGACACCTGCGTGGGCCCATCCTGCAACGGCGACGACACCGACGACACCATCGGTCCGCTCGGCCCCGGCGTCGCGACCCTGGCCGGCACCGGCAAGCCCGGCGACAGCGACGGAGCGCGCAACGTGGCGCGCTTCGACGACCCGACCAACGTGATGGTCGCGCCCGACGGGCGCGTGTTCATCGCCGACTACAACAACTCGGCCATCCGCGTGGCCACGCCCGAAGGCACGGTGGCGACGCTCACCCATCAGGATGGCTTCTCGCGCCCGTTCGGCATGGTGCTCTCGCGCGACGGCAAGACGCTCTTCGTGTCCACCGATCGCAACGATCGCCTGCAGCAGACCCCGCAGACCGGCACGGTGTGGCGCATCGACATGGGCAACGGCAAGGCCACGGTGCTGGCGCGCGACCTCGGTCGGCCGCGCGGGCTGGCCGTGCTGCCCGACGGTCGCCTGGTCCTGGCTGACAACCAGCACCACACCCTCCGCCTGATGGACCCGGTCACCGGCGCGGTCTTCCCGCTCGCCGGCCTGCTCGACGCGCCCGGGCGCGCCGACGGCCGCGGCGACGCCGCCCGCTTCGACACCCCGTACGACGTGGTCGTCGACAGCCAGGGCGACATCCTGGTGGCCGACTTCGCCAACCACATGATCCGCAAGGTCACCATCGACGGCGTGGTCAGCCCCTGGGCCGGCACCGGCCAGGTGGGCTGGAAGGACGGCAAGGTCGGCGAGGCCACCTTCCAGCACCCGCAGGGCCTGGCCATCGACAAGGCCGGCGACGTCTACGTCACCGATGCCGACAACTACTGTATCCGTCGCATCGATGCCAGCGGCCACGTCACCACCGTGGCCGGCAACCGCATGCCCGGCTTCAAGGACGGCGCGCGCCTGCAGGCCGAGCTCTACGGCCTGGAAGGCATCGACGTGACCGCCGACGGCTCGTTCATCTACGTCGCCGACGGTGACCGCGGCGAGGACCAGCCCTACCACCGCGTGCGTCGCGTCATGGCGGAATGGTAGCCGCGCCGCCCCGCGTCGCTACTGCTTGAGCAGGCGGATCGAGCCGTTCACCGTCTGCAGCGTCACCTTGTTGGTGCCCTTGCCGACCTTGCCGCGCAGCGACCGCTGACCGTAGTCGCCCTCGGCGCGCAGGCCGAAATCGTTGTCGATCGATCCATGCACGGTCTCGGCGCGCACCTCGGCGTCGAGCGCCGCGGGCACCGCGACCTCGACGCTGCCGTTGACCGTCTTGGCCTTCACGTCGCCGGCGCCGACGCGCACGCGCACCTGCCCATTCACGGTCTCGACCTTGAGCGGCGCGCCGCCGGTCTCGACGTCGACCGAGCCATTCACGGTCACGGCACGCACCTGCGCGCTGGCGCCGCGCACGCCGATCTCGCCGTTCACGGTCATGGCATCGACGAGCACGCCCCTGGGCAGCTTGACCACCAGGGCGACCGACAGGCCGTCGTTGCCGTCGCCGCCCGCGTCGTAGCGTCCGTCGGCCTCGCAGTGGCCGGGCTCGCCCGGGTACATCACGCACACCACCAGGCCGTCCTTGGCCGGCACCGCCTGCACCGTGGCCTGCTCGGTCATGCCGTCGGGCCGGGTCTCGGTGGCGACGATCTCGGCGGTGTCGCCGGCGGCGGCCTCGATCTTGATGCTGCCGTTGACGTTGCGCAGGCGCAGCGACTGCGCCGCGGCCAGCTTGCCGGTCCAGCGCAGGGCCTCGCGCGTGACGGTCTTGCCGCCCTTGGCCATGGCCAGGCCGCCCAGGATGGTGACGAGGAGCAGGATGAACAGGATCCACGACGCCGATCGCCTCATGCACCGTGGTGACGGGAGTGCCCTCCTGGTTACAGGCGTCACGCGTGAATTGCTGCGTGTGAGGTAGAGTGCGCCCCGGTGGCGGACGAAGCTCACGAGACCAGGGTGGCAGTACCGCAGGCGACGCGCACCGGCACGGCCGATGGCACGCCACTTTACTTCGGCCCCGCGGCCGCGCCGCGCTCCGGCTGGTGGCACGGGCCCACGCCCGAGGCTGCAGCCGCGCGGCCCGACGGCCCGGTGGTCGTGCTGTGCGCGCCCTTCGGCTACGAGGCCGTGTGCATCCATCGGTTCCAGCGCACGCTCGCGCGCACGCTGGCCCTGGCCGGGCTGCCCGTGCTGCGCTTCGCCTGGCACGGCACCGGCGACTCCGACGGCTTCGATCACGACCCGGCGCGCGTGCCCACCTGGCTCGACGACGTCGCGCTCGCCGTCGACGAGGCGCGCCGCGGCTCGGGCCGCCCCGAGGGCGTCCTCATCGGCACGCGCCTGGGCGCCACCCTCGCCGCCGAAGGCGCCGCGCGCGCCGGCGGCGTCGACACGCTGGTCCTGCTCGCGCCGTATGCGGCCGGACGCGCCTTCGTGCGCGAGGCGCGTGCCTTCCGCACCCTGGCCGAGAAGGACCTGGGCGGCGCGCCGCCGGGTGCGCGCACTCGCGCCGAAGGCGACGAGGAGGCCGCCGGCTTCCTCATCGGCGCCGAGACGCTGGTGGCCCTGGCCGGCCTCGACCTGGGTGCCCTGCGCCAGGCGCCGGCGCGGCGCGCGATCATCATCCCGCGCGACGACCTGCCCGGACCGGACGAGAAGCTGCGCCAGCAGCTGACCGCGCTGGGCGTGGCCACCGAGGTGCGCGCCGTACCCGGCTACGCGGCGCTGATGCAGGATCCACACAAGTCGGTCACGCCGGCTGAAATCGTCTCCGCCATCGCCACCCTGCTCGACGTGGACGTGAACGCGGCCGAGAGCGCCGCCCCGGCCCCGCCGCTGGTCGCGCCCGACGCGCCGCGCGCGCACGCGCGCGTGCGCTCCGGCCAGCGCGACTTCCGCGTCGAGGAGCAACCGCTCGCCCTGGGCAGCGACGGACGCATCTTCGCCATCGCCACCCGTCCCAGCGCCACGACCACCACCGCCCGCCCCGTGCACGAGCCGGTGATCGTGTGGCTGAACGCGGGCGCCATCGACCACAACGGTCCGAACCGGCTGTACACGCGCTTCTCGCGCGCCTGGGCGGCGCACGGCATCACCAGCGTGCGCGTCGATCTGCCCGGCCTGGGCGACTCGCCCGCGCGCGCCGGCAGCCGCGACAACCGGCTGTACACCTCCGACACCGTGCCCGACGTACGCCGCATCTTGACCTCGCTCGAGACCGAGCTGGGCGTGCGTCACTTCGTGCTCGCGGGTCTGTGCGCGGGCGCCTACGCGGCCTGGCACGCCGGACGCAGCGACACGCGCGTGGTGGGCGAGATCCTCATCAATCCGCAGACCTTCCACTTCGCCGAAGGCGACCCGCTCGACATCGGCGCGCGCGTGAACTACCGCGAGGCGCAGCACTACCGCGAGCGCTTCTTCCGCCTCGAGGCGTGGCGCAAGCTGCTCGTCGGTCGCGTCGACCTGCGCCACATCGCCGGCGTGGCCGGGCGGCGCGCCCGCGACGTGGCCGCGACCCGGCTCAAGCGTGTCCTCCTCCGGCTCGGCCGCGGTGACCCGCGCACGCTCGACCTGCTCGCCGGCTTCCGCGAGACCGAGGCGCGCGGCATGCGCACCCTGCTGGTCTTCTCGGCCACCGACCCTGGCCTCGACTACCTGACCTCGCACCTGGGCCCGGGCCTGCGTCTCCTGGGCGAGCGTAGCCACCTGCGCCTCGACATCGTGCACGGCGCGGATCACACCTTCACGCCGCTGTGGTCGCAGGAGGTCCTGCACGACCTCCTGGACGCGTATGTGCGCCGCGAGCTGGGAGCGGTGGGATGACCGCCGCGCCGCCGCCCGTCAACCTGGCCGAGTACGAGGCGCTGGCCAAGGAGCGCCTCGCGCCCATGGTGTGGGACTACTACGCCGGTGGCGCCGACGACGAGCTGACCTTGCGCGAGAACCGCGCCGCCTACCTGCGCCGCAAGCTGCGCCCGCGCGTGCTCGTCGACGTCAGCCAGGTGAAGCTGGCCACGACCGTGCTGGGCATCCCGGTGGCCGCGCCCATCCTGGTCGCGCCGCTGGCCTACCAGAGCCTGGCCCACGGCGACGGCGAGTGCGCCACCGCGCGCGGCGCGGCCGCCGCCGGCACGCTCATGGTGCTGAGCACCTTGTCGACCACGCGGCTCGAGCAGGTGGCCGCCGTCGCGCCCGCCGCGCCGCGCTGGTTCCAGCTCTACGTCTACAAGCAGCGCGACGTCTCCGCCGACCTGGTCCGGCGCGCCAGCGCGGCCGGCTACCGGGCGCTCGTGCTCACCGTCGACACGCCTCGCCTGGGCCGGCGCGAGCGCGACGTGCGCAACGGCTTCAGCCTGCCCGCGGGCGTGACCATGGCCAACTTCGACGGCACGCTGGCGGAGAAGGCCTCCGGCGCGCCCGGCCAGTCGGGCCTGGCCGCCTACGGCGCGGCCAACCTGGACACCTCGCTGGGCTGGGACGTCATCGCCTGGCTGCGTTCCATCACCAGCTTGCCGGTGGTCGTGAAGGGCATCATGACCGGCGAGGACGCGCGCCTCGCGGTCGCGCACGGCGCATCGGCCATCGCGGTCTCCAACCATGGCGGCCGGCAGCTCGACGGCGTCCCCGCCTCCATCGATGTGCTGGCCGAGGTCGTCGACGCCGTCGCCGGCGCCTGCGAGGTCTACGTCGACGGCGGCGTGCGCCGCGGCACCGACGTGATCAAGGCGCTGGCGCTGGGCGCGCGCGCGGTCCTGCTCGGCCGGCCGGTGCTCTGGGGCCTGGCCGCCGACGGCGCCGCGGGCGTGACCCGCGTGCTCGGCCTGCTCGCCGAGGAGCTCGAGCACGCGCTCGCGCTGGTCGGCCGCCCCGACGTGCAGGCCCTCGATCGGAGCCTGCTCGCACCATGACCAGCTTCGCCGCCGTACGCGGCACGCGCGAGCGCGCCCGCCTGCCGCTCGTGCTCGCGGCCCTGGCCACGGTGGTGCTCGCGGCGACCGCGTACCACCCGCCCGCGGGACGCTTCAACTGGTTCCTCGAGGTCATCCCCGGCATCGTCGGCTGCGTGGTGCTGGCGGCGACCTTCCGCCGCTTTCCCATGACGCCGATGATCTACGTCATGGTGTTCGTGCACCTCATGATCCTCGATTACGGCGGCTATTACACCTACGCCAAGGCGCCGCTGGGCGACTGGGCGCGCGAGACCTTCGGCTTCGCGCGCAACCACTACGATCGTGTGGGTCACCTGGCCCTGGGGCTGTTTCCCGCCTTCATCGTGCGCGAGGTGCTGCTGCGCCGCACGCCCCTCGAGCGCGGCGGCTGGCTGAACTTCCTGGTTCTCTCGGTGATCCTCGCCATCGGCGCGTTCTGGGAGCTCATCGAGTGGTGGACCACGCTGGGCGTGGCCGGCGACGTGGGCCAGGCCTTCCTGGGCTCGCAGGGCGACCCGTGGGACGCGCAGTGGGACATGTTCCTGGCCCTGGTGGGCGCGGCCATCGCGCTCGTCCTCGGCAGCCGCTTTCACGATCGTCAGCTCGAGCGGCTCGCGCGTCCGTCCGCATGAGCTAACCTGTCCTCATGCTGATCGAGCCCCACGGCGACGTCGCCGTCCTGCGCCTGCGCGGCGGCAAGGCCAACGCCATGAGCGCCGAGTTCCTCACCGAGCTCATCCGCCTCGTCGAAGAGGTGGAAGCAAGCGAGGCGCGCGCGGCCGTCATCATCGGCGACGGGCCGCACTTCTCCGCCGGCCTGGCCCTGCCCACGCTCGTGGGCCTGGATCGCCCGCAGCTGCGCGAGTTCATCGACCTGTTCGCCGCCGCCATGCTGAGCGTGTTCCGCTGCGAGCTGCCGGTGATCGCGGCCATCAACGGCCACGCCGTCGCGGGCGGCTGCGTGCTGGCGCTGCAGTGCGATCTTCGTCTCATGGCCGAGGGCAAGGGCAAGATCGGCCTCACCGAGGTGCAGCTCGGCATCGGCCTGCCCGCGGTGGTGATCGAGCCGCTGCGCCTGCAGGTGCCGCCGACCTCCCTGTTCACCATCGCCCTGGAAGGCCGCCTGTTCCTGCCCGGCGAGGCCTTCGCGTTGCGCCTGGTCGACGACGTGTGCCCGCACGCCACCCTCGAACGCCTGGCCATCGAACGTGCCGGCGCGCTGGCCCGCTCGCCGCGCGCGGGCTACGCGCAGGCCAAGACGGCCCTTCGCCGCCCCGCCGTGGAGGCCATCGCGCGCCACGGCGATGCCGAGCGCGAACGCTGGCTCGACACCTGGTTCGGTGACGAGGCGCAGAAACGCATCGCAGAGCAAGTGGCGCGCCTGGCCGCGAAGTAGCGCCCGGCCTGGAAGGCTACGCTGACAACGCAGAGGCGCAGAGGCGCAGAGGTCAGAGGAGCCAGGGCCAACCCGCCAAGCAGCTTTTTTTGGGCTGGCGCGTAGGGCAGGCGCGCCAATCCCAGATCTGCCCCCAGCGCCTCTGCGCCTCTGCGCCTCTGCGTTATGAGCGCCGCCTTCCTCGCCCTGGGCTACGGCACCACGAGGCAGTCGATCGTCGTCTCGATGCGGAAGTTGGACGCCGTCGAGTGTCGCTCGGCCCCGAAGATGTCCATGTGGTACGTGCCGCCCACGACGATGCCGAGCGCGACGGCGCGTGCGTCGAGCGAAAGCGTCATCTGCTGGGGCTGGTGCAGGCCGCCCAGGTCAATGGCCAGCTTGCCATTGATGAAGAGCCAGAGGTCGTCGTCGCCGCGGAAGGTGAAGGACTCGCCGCCCATGTACTTGAAGGAAGTGTGGATCTCGGTGGTGAAGCCGTAGTTGTGCGGGAAGCCCTCGTTGCCGAAGCCGAGGCCGTCGGCGGGGAAGAAGGCGGCGTTGTCGAAGACGTAGGCGCCGGCCGGAGTCTGCGTGAGCGTCATCTCGATGGGAATCGTCATGTTGACGCCCGGGACGTCGTGGTACCACTGCGCGAATTCGGTCGCGCCGGTGCTGCACGCGGGCACTCCGGGTGTGGCCCACGTGGGCGTGCCGTCGGCGCCCAGGGTGGTGGCCACGATGCCCGCGCTGATGGCGTCGGTGGTGAAGTGCTCGAAGTCGGGATGGGCCACGCCCGGGCCGACGCGGAAGTCGCGAATCTTGGCGGGCAGGATGTTGCAGTTCTGCATGCCCGCGCCGTCAGGGAGCGGGATGGCGTCGATGAAGCCATTGCCACCGCTGTCGGCAATGCCATTGTTGTTGCCGTCGGGCAGCAGACCGCCGCCACCGTCGGGGTCGTTCTCGCGTCCGTGGTCGGGCGCACAGGCCGCCTGGGCGAGCGCCAGGGCAGCCATCGCCGCACCCGCGAGCACGCCCGCCGCGCTCACCGTCGCACCGCCATCTTCCCGCCACCCTCGGTCTGCACGATGACCCAGCCGCCCAGCGGCTTGCCACCCAGCTCGAGGATGGCCAGCACGCTGGGCGTGGCCAGGTCGTAGGGGATCATGCCCGTCGAGTCGTAAGTGACCGCGTCGGGAAAGTTGTCGAGCATGGCCTGGAAGCCGCGAATGGCCAGCTCGCGCACCTTGGGCATGTCGGCCTCGACCGCCTGGTTCATCTGGAATATCGCCTTCAGATCGAGCGCGGCGTAGAACTGGCGCTCGCCGCTCGGCCCGCGCGCACACGCGGTCGCCCAGGCGTAGAAGGCGGCCACGTTGCCGCCATTGGACTGGATCTTCCAGATGGTCTCCTGGCCGATGGCACCCGCCGCGAATGGATTGTTGGGATCGGCGAGCACCGACTGGTCGGGATACACGCCCTCGTTGGCGCCGTGCAGCTCGAGCGTCATGCCGGTGAGATCCGCGGGCGCCCAGGGCTCGCCGTCGGCGGCACACCCGCCCGTCGTGGACACCATCGTCAGCAGCAAAAGAGGCATCGCAATCCGCGCCATGGTCCCCTCCTCCATCAGCCGGTTCACAGGCTCACCAGTACGTAGGTCAAGGCCTCGGCCTCGCTGCCGATGCCGCGCGGAGCCGCGGGGTCGGTCACGTAACCCTCGGAGAAGCCGTCGAGGAAGCGCAGCTGCCAGCGCAGGCCGATGCGCGTGTCGGCGGCGCCGAACGCGCCGTGCGGCAGGCCGTACGAGACGTCGCCGTACCACTGGAACGGGTAGGTCAGGTTGAAGTCACGGTGGTAGTCGTACGGGCCCCAGTCCTTGATCTTCACGTCGGTGGCGATGCTGAGGCCGTCGCGCACCAGCTTGAGCGAGCCACCCGTGCGCGTGACCAGCCGCTTCACGTTGGTCTCGTCGCCCGCGCGCGGCTGATCCTGGCCCACGTAGACGCTGCCGAGCAGACGCAGCCGGTGCGGGAAGGCCGCCGACCAGGAGAAGGTGCTCTGCCAGACGTCGTGCGCCGGCGGCACGAGGCCGCTCGGCACCGTCTGGCCGTCGGCCAGGATGATGAGCGTGGCGTCGCGCGTGGTCGGTTGGCGCCGGTACACGGTGTCGAGGCTGGCCGCGAAGGGCGCGTCCTCGCGCCGCTCACGGTCCCAGTTCCAGTACCAGGTCGCCGGGGTCGGGTCGTAGATGAGCAGGAGCTCGGCGCCCATGGTCTCGCGGTTGTCGAGCACCGCGAACGGGTCGTGCATCACGTTGCGCGGCGCCACGCCGGGCGAGTACATGCCATTACCCGGATCCAGGTTGTCCGCGATGGTCGGGTTGGGCCCGACGATGGGCTTCTGCCAGAGCAGATTGGGCGCCACCTGCACGGTGCCGAAGGTGAGCAGCACGCCCGCCAGTGCGTTGACCTGGTTGCCGCGCCCCGACGACTTCATGGTCCAGCCGGTCCAGGTGATGGTTGAATCGCCGCCCGCGTCGGCGACCAGGCCGCGGTAGCCGCCTTCCAGGTACCAGCGCGCGAAGCCGCCGTCGAAGGAGAAGCGGGCGCGCGTGCCCAGCGTGTCGGCCCAGGCGATGTGCCCGGTGTACACGTCGTAGCCCGAGCCCTGGTAGCCGTTGCCCATGCCCACGTCCTTGGTGAACGTGTACGGCCGGCCCACCCGCTGCGGCGCGGCGAACAGCCCGCCCAGCTCCAGCTTGGCCCGACCGAGCGGGATCTCGACCTGCAGGGTCGAGCGGCGGGTCAGCGGCTCGTAGACCGCGCTCGACGTCTTGGTGCCCGACGACTGCGCCACGTCCTCCTGGTGCAGGGCGGTGACCGTGACCAGGTCACCGAAGCTGTGCCGCCACTTGGCGATCACGGTGGGATTGGCGCCCCAGTAGATCTCGGTGCCGAATGCCAGCTTGAAGTCGGACATGCCCTGCTTGCCCGAGAGCACCATTCCGAACGGCGCATTGGCGTGGTAGATGTCGATGTTGGGCCCGTAGTAGGCCTCGCGGTAGAGGCCGAAGAAGTCGCCCTCGTAGCCCCAGTGGCCGTGGCCGACGCGGAAGTAGCCCTCCAGGCCGAGCCAGGGATAGTCGGCCTTGAGCTCGGCCTGGTAGATGGCAATGTGGTCGAGCGCGGCGTCCTGGCTGGGATCGGTGCCGGCCGGGCCGGTCGCGGCACGCGTGGTCGTGCTGGCCGCCACTGGCTTGGTGCGATTCTCCCAGTACAGCGGATCGAGGCGATTCTGCGCCGCATTGCCGATGACGTTGAGCGACAGCCGCCCGGTCACGCGCGGCGTGGGCGTGACGGTGAAGTCGACGAAGAACGACTCGGTGTGATCGAAGAGCGGCTTGTCGGCGTGCGAGCTGAACTGATCGCCCTTGGTGGTGTTGGTCTCGAAGCGCAGGCGCAGGCTGGACACGCGCAGCTTGTTCAGGCTCTCGATGCCGGCGGTGGCGTGCCGGCTGTCGTACTGGGCGGAGAAATCGTCGGGCTGCAGGGTCTCGAAGTGGGTGCGGATCTGCTCGAGCGTGGTGGTCTCGGCGTAGGGGTCGAGCTTGAACGCTGCCTTCAGCAGGTAGTACGCCACGCGCGGCTGCACCTTGTAGAAGGCATTGGCATCCTGGTCCTCGATGGCCGCGATGCCGAACCACTCCTCGTTCATGTTGTTCTGACCCTCGACGTAGTCGTGCGGGTAGGCCTTGTTGGCCCACGACGCGGTGGGGTCGTGGATGTCGAGGTTCTCCTCCTGCTTGTACTTCCACCAGCCGTCGGTCCACTGGAAGATGAAGCCGCCGATGGCGTTGCCGACGCGGCCCTTGCCCCAGCTCTGCTCGTAGATCTCCTGCCACTGCGCGCGCAGGTACTCGGCCTGCGCGCCGGCGTCCTCGCGCTCCTCGCGCGCGTTGTAGGCGTCGGCGCCGAACTCGGTGAACATGGCCGGCACGTGCAGCTTCTCGGCCACCACCTGGTAGAAGTCACGCGCCGACTTGCCGCGGTAGACGTTGGAGCCCAGGATGTCGAGTCCCTTGCAGTACTTGGCAATCAGATCGACATACTGCAGATCGCCATTGGCGATGGCGACCGGATGGGTCAGGTCGTGCTCCTTGATGGCCTTGATGACCTCGCCGTAGAGCGAGTACAGCGACGCGGCGCGGGCCACGTCCTCCTGGCCCTTGCCGGGCAGGTTCTGGATCTCGAAGCTGGTCCAGGCCAGGCCGTAGTTGTTCTCGTTGCCCAGCGTCCACATGATGACGCCCGGCGTGGTCTTGTACTTCTCGACCGTGGCCACGATGTCGGCGATCAGCGCCTTGCGGTGCACGGGATTGGCATAGTCGATCTTGTCGATGAACACGCCGTCGATGGTCGCGCCGTAGCGACCCATGACGTGGTTGATGTTGGTGTAGATGCCATAGTTGGCGTAGATCCACGCCACCCAGCGGGGCGGGATGTCGTGGAACTGGCGAATGACATTCACGCCCATCGCGCGCAGGAGGCCCATGTCCTGGCGTAGCGCGCGCTCGATGAACTCGTCGGGCTGCGCCCACAGCGAGTAGCTGTAGTTGTAGCCGATGGGCGAGTAGCCCCAGTTCATGCCCCGGACCAGCATGTCCTTGCCGTCGACCTGCAGCTTGTAGCCGCGCTCGTCGTGGACCACCTTGGCCTCGGTCGCCGAGGCGGCGCCGGCGAACGCCAGGATGAGCCCGAGCACGATCGCAACGATGGCCAGTTTTCTCATGACGCGACCTCCACGCAGGCGTCGTCACCGACGAGCGCGTTTTCGCTGATGATGCGCCGGCACATGTGCGCCGAGTCCTTGGCCACACGCGCCTGTGTCTCGTAGTCGACCCAGAAGATGCCGAAGCGCTTGGCATAGCCCTGCGCCCACTCGAAGTTGTCCAGCAGCGACCACACGTAGAAGCCGGCCACGGGCACGCCCTCGGCGATGGCGCGGTGCACCGCCTCGAAGTGCGTCCACAGGTAGCGCTGGCGCTCGACGTCGCGGATGCGTCCGTCGCCGTCGGGCGCGCTGGCGTAGGCCGCGCCGTTCTCGGTCACGTAGATCTGGCGCGGCGCGTAGTCCTTGTGCACGCGGCGCAGGGTGTCGAAGAGGCCGTCGGGGTAGACCTCCCAGCCCATGTCGGTCCGGTCGGCCGAGGCGACGACCGTGGCGGGCTGGTTCTCCGCCTCGGGCACGCGCGCGCGCAGCACGGCGCGCGAGTAATAGTTCACGCCCAGGTAGTCGGTGGGGGTGGCGATGGCGTGCAGGTCGCCCTCGCGCACGAAGGGCAGCAGCGAATCGGCGAGGTGCCCCGCGGCCAGGTGGTCGGCGATCACGTCGGGCGGGTAGCCGCGCCCGTACAGCGGATCGAGGAACCAGCGGTTGAAGGTGCCGTCGAAGGCGCGCGTGGCCTCGCGATCGGCGCGGCTGGGCGAGGCCGGCTCGCCCGGGGTCAGGTTGAGCACGATGCCCAGCTGCGCCCGCGGCGCGAGGGCGCGCATCGCGCCCACCGCCATGCCATGCGACAGGAGCAGGTGGTGCGCCGCGGCCAGCGCGCGCGGCCAGTGCTGCTCGCCCGGCGCGTGCTCGCCGTTGCCGTAGCCGAGCGTGCTCACGCACCACGGCTCGTTGTGGGTGCACCAGCGCTGCACGCGGTCGCCCAGGCGGCGCACGACCGCCTCGGCGTAGGCGACGAAGGCGTGCACGGTCTCGCGCGCCGGCCAGCCGCCCGCGTCCTGCAGCGCCTGCGGCATGTCCCAGTGGTTGAGGGTGACGAACGGGTCGATGCCGCAGGCCAGCAGGCGATCGACGAGCCGGTCGTAGAAGTCGAGGCCGGCCTCGTTGGGCTGGCCGCGCCCGCCGGGGAGGATGCGCGTCCACCCGATCGAGAAGCGGTAGGAGCGCACGCCTAGCCAGCGCAAGAGCTCGATGTCCTCGGGGAAGCGACGGTAGTGATCGCAGGCCACGTTGGCGTCGGAGCCGTCGATGATCTTGCCGGGCGTGGCGCAGAAGCGATCCCAGATCGATTCACCGCGCCCGTCCGCGTGGACGGCACCTTCGATCTGGAACGCCGAGGTGGCGGCACCCCACACGAAGTCGTCAGGAAAGTGCTTCATTCGTCTCCAGCTCCGGGGCGAGGGTTCGCAGGTTCACGGGCAGCGAAGGTGCGGCGGGCGGCGACGGCTCGGGCCGCTCGTGGCGCGCGGCGGCCATCAGCTGCCGGGTGTAGGTGTGGCTGGGGTGGCGCAGCACGTGCTCGACCGGGCCGTGCTCGACGATGCGTCCCTGGTAGAGGACGATGACGCGGTCGGCGATCGCGGCCGCCGAGGCCAGATCGTGGGTGATGAAGAGGACGCCCAGGCCACGCTCGCGCGCCAGCCGGCGCAGGAGGGCCAGCAGGTCGGCGCGCAGCGAGGCGTCGAGCATGGAGGTCGGCTCGTCGGCGATGAGCAGGTGCGGGTCGGAAGCGAGCGCGCGCGCCAGGGCCACGCGCTGGCGCTGGCCGCCCGAGAGCTCGTGGGGGAAGCGGCGCGCGAAGGCCTCCGCCGGCTCGAGGCCGACCGAGGTGAGCAGCTCGTGCACGCGCGCGTCGACGTCGGCGCGCGTGACCCCGCGCAGGAGCAGCGGCCGGGCCAGGTGGTGGCGCACGCGCCGCGCCGGGTTGAGCGACGCGAATGGATCCTGAAAGACCATCTGCAGCGTGCCGACCATGCGGATCGTCCCCGAGGTGGGCGCGTCCAGGCGCGCCAGCAGCCGGGCCAGGGTGCTCTTGCCGCTGCCTGACTCGCCCACCAGCGCCAGCACCTCGCCGGCGCGCAGGTCGAACGAGACGTCGGCGAGCGCGGGCGCCCGCTTGCGCCGGTAGCTGCGCGTCAGCGCGCGCACCTCGAGCTGCACGTCGGCCTGGCCGTGCAGCGGCGCACGCGGCGGCGGATCCAGCGACGGGAACGCGGCCAGCAGCCGCTGCGTGTAGGGATCCTTGGCGGTCGCCTGCAGCGTGGCCGCGTCGCCGACCTCGACCAGCTTGCCGTGCTGCATGACGCCCACGCGATCCGAGAAGGCGAGCAGGAGCGGCAGGTCGTGGCTGATGAACAGGATGGACAGGCCCAGCTCGCGACGCAGCTGGGCCACGCGGTCGAGGATCTCGCGCTGCACGATCACGTCCAGCGCGGTGGTCGGCTCGTCCATGACCAGCAGGCGCGGCTTGAGCGCGAGCGCGATGGCGATGACCACGCGCTGGCGCATGCCGCCCGACAGCTCGTGCGGGTAGGCCTTCAGGTGCCGCGGCTCGAGGCCGACCAGGGCGAGCAGCTCGGTGGCGCGTGCCTCGGCGGCGGCCGGGTCCATGCCGGCGCGCGCGCGCAGCACGTCCATGATCTGCTCGCCCGCGTTGAGCACGGGGTTGAGCGCGTCGAGCGCGCTCTGGAAGACCATGGCCACGCCGCCCCAGCGGTGCTGGCGCAGCGTGGGCTCGTCCATCTCGAGCACGTCCGCGCCGGCGAAGTGGATGGCGCCCGTGGTCCGGCAGGCGCCCTCGTCGAGCAGGCGCAGCATGGCGTAGCCGACCGTGGACTTGCCCGAGCCCGACTCGCCGGCCAGGCCGAGGATCTCGCCCGGGAAGATGTCGAACGACACGCCGTCGACGGCGCGGGTGCTGCCATAGAGGACGCGCAGGTCGCGCACCGACAGCAACGCCGCGGGCGCCGCGCCTTGCGCCGGGGCGGCCTCGACCGGCACCTCCGCCGCCCGGGCGCGCGCACGCAGCCGCGGGTTGGTCGTCTCGTCGAGCGCCACGTTGGCCAGGGTCAGGGCGAAGCCGACCAGCGCCACGCACGAGCCGGTGGGCACGAACACCCACCACGAGCCGGTCAGGAGCGCCGCGTCGTTGGCCGCCCAGTAGAGGTTGGTCCCCCAGGTCACGCTGCCCAGGTCGCCCAAGCCGAGGAACTCCAGCCCGACCACGGCGCCCAGCGCGTACACGGTCGCGCCGATGAACGCCGCGGCCAGCAGCGAGATCATGTTGGGCAGCATCTCGGCGACGATCACGCGCCCGTGGCCCTCGCCCGTCACCTTGGCCGCCGACACGAAGTCGCGCCGGCGCAAGGTCAGCGCCTGGGCGCGAAAGACACGCGCGTTCCACGCCCAGCCCGCCGCCGACAGCACGATGATCAGGCTGGTCGGCCCGGGCGGCAGGTAGGCGCCCAGCACGATGGCCAGGGGCAGCCCGGGGATGACCAGGAAGACGTTCGTGCCCAGCGACATGGCCGCGTCGGTGCGGCCGCCGAAGTAGCCCGAGGCAACGCCCACCAGCGCGCCCAGGGCGGTCACCAGCGCACCCACGGCGAAGGCAACCGCGAGCGTGCCGCGCGCGCCGGCCACGGTCTGCGCCAGCACATCCTGGCCCTGCCCGGTCGTCCCCAGCCAGTGCTGCCACGAGGGCGGCTCGAGCGGCTTGCCCACCGGCAGGCTGGGATCGCCGACGAGGTAGGGACCGAAGAGCGCCAGCAGCACGAACAGC
>OBEQ012914200.1_pt1 | contig 16760 bp, 12 predicted proteins | sample 1670901 | NCBI WGS metagenome assembly OBEQ01 (sample SAMEA104232315, study PRJEB22302) | groundwater metagenome | biome: forest; feature: aquifer; material: groundwater | place: USA | collected 2011-08-07 | depth 5.4 m
CATTCCAAACTTGGAACTTGAAGATTCGAAGGCCCCTGATACTGGCAATGCATTTTCTCAAGACGTATTGGCGTCCTCGCTCGTAGCACTTCCAATAACCGTTCTTGGACAGCTTGATAGACTAGCCATGATTGCCTATCCCCCGCTTGCTCTGGCTTTGACGCTGGGAGTTCATGCTTATAGGATGAGACGTCATTATCGTTCAGCACGGGTTCAAGAAGTGACTGAATTAGAGCAAGGTTTGCTCCGTGATGAGTCGGCCTCTACCAGCGCCACCGTGGGTTCTGCTGAAACTGCGAGGCTAGAGCGGTTAAAAGTGAAGCCCATGTCTACTGATCTGATCGATGCATCGCCCATGGATTCTTCGTTATAAGAGTCTTTGTGCATTAACGAAAAGGCCTCCGCGGAGGCCTTTTTTATAGCTTGTTTAAAAAGGAAGTATCGTATATACTTGACGTATATACATTGATCATGGAGAGCCATTATGGCGATGACGCGAATTTTTCAATCAGGAAATTCCATGGCAGTAAGGATTCCTAAAAACCTATCGCTTCAGGGACCAGACGTAGAAATTTTTAAGCGAGATCATGAAATTATCATTCGTGAAATTCCTAAAAATCTTTCTCAGGCTTTTCACCTCTTAAAGGACTTATCTGATTGTTTTGATGGCCCCAGAAAAGATCCTCCTCCCCAGGCGCGAGAGGATTTCTAAATGACTTTGCTTTACATGCTGGATACCAATATTTGTATTTACATTGCTAAAAAGAGACCAGAAGCTGTTTTAAAGAAATTTGAAGCCTTCAAGGTGGGTCAAGTTGGAATGTCAGCAATCACTTATGGAGAACTGTGGTATGGAGTTCAAAAAAGTCATCATCCTGAAAAGTCAAAAAAGCTTTTAGAAGATCTCGCTTCAATTATTATCCCTATTCCGCTCTCTGTGGAAGTGGGTCAGAAATATGGAGAAATTCGAGCAATTTTAGAACAAAGTGGAACCCCGATCGGGAATAATGATCTTTGGATTGCTGCGCATGCTTTAACAGTCAGGCTAATTTTAGTGAGCAATAATATGCGTGAGTTTATGAGGGTTCCTGAATTGGTTCTTGAAAATTGGGCATAAAACGCCATGGTCGATTTTTTCTAATTTACCTTTAAAGATTTAATCTTAGTTCAACACCTCTCCCACGCCTTTTCCAATATCTGCGGGAGAGCGAACGGTTAAAACCCCTGCCGCTTTCAACACTTTAAATTTCTCATCCGCCGTGCCTTTTCCGCCAGAAATAATCGCTCCTGCATGACCCATGCGACGACCTTTAGGTGCGGTCACCCCAGCAATATAAGAAACCACTGGCTTTGTGACATAGGCTTTAATGAATTCAGCAGCTTCTTCTTCCGCCGTTCCGCCAATTTCCCCCACCATCACAATAGCCTGAGTTTGTGGGTCTTCTTGGAATAATTTCAGAATATCAATGAAATGACTGCCTTGAATCGGATCACCCCCAATCCCTACACAAGAACTTTGTCCATAGTTCAAAAGGGTTGTTTGATAGACTGCTTCATAAGTTAAGGTTCCAGAACGGGACACAATCCCCACACTACCAGGACGATGAATATAGCCTGGCATAATTCCGATTTTGCATTGTCCTGGGGTGATCACTCCAGGACAATTAGGGCCAATCAGTCGCAAGCCTCGTTCATCCACATACTTTTTCACATACAGCATATCCAGAACAGGAATGCCTTCAGTGATACAAACAATTAGAGGGATTCCTGCATCAGCGGCTTCCAAAATAGAATCTTTGCAGAAAGGCGCGGGAACATAGATAACCGTCGCATTCGCTTGAGTCTCAAGGACCGCTTGTTCAACCGTATCAAACACGGGCAGGTCTAAATGCATTTGCCCCCCTTTCCCTGGGGTCACCCCACCGACCATACAGGTTCCATAATCAATCGCATGCTGTGAATGAAAAGTTCCCTGATTCCCCGTAAACCCTTGGCAAATGACGCGAGTCTCTTTATTGACCAAAATACTCATTCTTATTTACTCCCTTTTCGAACGGCTTCTACGATGGCTTTCGCCGCTTCGGTAAAGTCTGCTTTTGCAATAATGTTAAGGCCGCTTTTGGATAAAAGTTCCGAACCCTTATCGGAATTGGTCCCCTGTAAACGGACGACAACAGGCACTTCAACACCCACGTCCTGAACTGCGGCCATAATGCCTTCTGCGATCATGTCACAGCGCACGATTCCGCCAAAAATATTCACCAAAATGCCTTTCACATTTTTATCCGAAAGAATCAATTTAAAGGCAGCGGTGACGCGTTCTTTATTGGCCCCTCCACCGACATCCAAGAAGTTAGCGGGCTCTCCTCCATGCAGTTTGACCATATCCATCGTCGCCATGGCCAGCCCTGCTCCATTCACCATGCAGCCAATATTGCCTTCCAAGGCGACATAATTCAGTTCCCATTTTTGAGCGACTTGCTCACGTTCGTCTTCCTGACTCAGATCTCTCATCGCTTCCAATTCAGGATGACGAAACATGGCGTTGTCATCGATGACCACTTTCGCATCTAAACAATGCAGATTCCCTTGGGTCGTGATCACGAGCGGATTGATTTCAATCATCGCAATATCTTTTTCTTGAAATAATTTGGCTAATCCCAAGTAAATTTTTACAAATTGTTTTAATTGGACTTCATTCAAGCCGAGTTTGAATCCGACTCCTCGTGCTTGATAAGCCTGCGCTCCTACCAAAGGGTCCACTGTAATTTTGAGGATTTTTTCGGGGGAGCGATGCGCGACTTCCTCAATTTCAACACCGCCTTCGGTCGAAGCCATGAAAGTCACTCGGCGAGAGCTGCGATCCACGACCGCGCCCAGGTATAACTCTTTGGCAATATCCGTACAAGACTCCACTAAAACCTTGTTCACCGGCTGACCTCGGTGATCTGTTTGGTAGGTAACGAGATTCGTGCCTAAAATCTTTCGCGTAAATTCCACGATTTGATCTTTAGTATTCAATAATTTGACCCCGCCGGCCTTGCCTCGACCCCCGGCATGGACTTGAGCTTTGACCACCCAGCGATCTCCAGCAATTTTATCGGCCGCTGCTAAGGCTTCTTCCACACTGCCTGCAGCGAACCCCTTGGAAACAGGCAGCCCATATTCTGCAAACAATGCCTTGCCTTGGTACTCATGTAAATTCATTGAAAACTCTAGTGAAATTTAAGGAGGCGCGAGTCTACCATAGCGTTTTTTCACGAGCTAGACTCTGTTTATAAATCCTTAAATTTTGCTGAGTTGGTAATATTAACCCTATGAAAAATCTCAAAAAAGGCCTGAGAATCTTATCGATAAAGATCAGCTTGCTCAGCTTAGCTTTGAGTTTTGTAGGTGCTCCTCTTGGTTTCTCTTCAGCCCCCCTCACCCAACCCTCCTCCTCCAAAGGGGAGATGAACAAGACAGCCCCTGCCCTCAAAAAGTTTCCCGTCAGCATTCAAATTCTAGGCATCCCTGATACGATGAAAGCGTCGATTCTCAATACCATTCCTTTAAAAGTGGGGACTTCGCTGCCTTATCAAAAAGCTTCGCTCCTTTACCAACAAAGTTTTTCCGAAATGCATGAAGCCTTCAAGCCCATTGGCTACTACGACGTAGAAGTCAGCGGCGAACTTTCAGAGCAAAACCAAGCAGTTTTCAAAATCAATCTCGGCTCTCCCATTCTCGTCGCACAAGTCGATATTCAAATTATCGGTGAAGGGAAAGACGACAAGGCCCTGCAATCAGTCGTAGCGAAAAGTGGCCTGACCTCAGGGATTGTTTTTGTCCATGCTCAATATGAAACGCTCAAAGAAACCTTACTCAATCTGGCTAATCAACGTGGCTATTTCGACGCTAAATTTACACAAAGCGAAATTCAGGTCCAAGCACTCAAAAATGAAGCTTCTCTTATTCTTTATCTCGACACGGGTGCTCGTTATCACTTTGGAGGAGTCTCTTTTAAGCAAACAAACTATGAATTTAATAATGCTTTCTTACAAGCTTACGTCCCTTTTAGTCGAAGAGAGTATTACAGCACGCATCAATTCAACCAATTTCAAAGTTTACTGAGCGATAGCGGTTATTTTAAAAATGTCTATTTGCAAACTCAGCAAGACTCGACAACACATCTGATTAATATTGAAGCGAACACCGAGACTTTACCGGCTTATGAATATGTTATCGGCCCGGGCTATGGGACAGATACCGGACCTCGAATTTTACTGGGATTCAAAGCAAGGCATATCAATCCAGAAGGGCAAAAATTTGCTTTGGAAAGCCAGATCTCCTCAATTTATAAGAATATCTCTGCCGATTACACCATTCCGAGCTTTTCGAATCCTTCCATGAATCATTTTGATTTTGAGATTGGACAGAATTACACCCATATTTCCGCTTATTCCTCCCGAGATACGTCCTTCGGGGTAGAATGGAGTAGCACGCATGGCCATACCTCTCGAATAGTGGGACTCAAACAACATATCATTTTCTTTACCCCGCAAAACCAAGCGGCAGATCACGGATCCTATCTCGTCCCCTCGCTCAACTATTCCTATCTCAATCAAAGTCGTTCGGGTTATTTTCAAAAAGGCATTTTACTGTCCGCCACGATTCAAGGAGCTTCTGATTATTTCTTTTCTGATGCTTCATTTATTCAAACTTTAATCAATAGCCGAATCTCTTTGCCTTTTGCTCAAGATGCTCGAGTGATGCTCGCCGGACAAGTCGGCGCCACGAAAGCTGCGAACTTTGGAAAACTCCCCACTCCTTATCGCTTTTATGCTGGGGGATTAGACAGTGTTCTAGGGTATTCTTATTACAGTTTAAGTCCGTCCAATGCCTCTGGATTAACAGGGGGAAGAGATTTACTCACCGCAGCGATTGCTATTGAAAAACGGGTTTATCAACAGCTCAGTGCTCAAATCTTTTTCAACGCTGGAAATGCCTTTAATCAATTTAATCATTTGAAATTACAAGAAGCCCTCGGTGTAGGCTTGTCGTATCGTTCTCGCGTCGGACCCATCAGCCTCTACCTGTCCAAGCCCGTTCGAAGCTCTATCCAACAAGCCTTGAGCTTCAACTTCAGTATTGGAGCTTTCCTATGATAAAGAAAACGATTCATATCTCTGCGCTTAGCCTGATTCTGATCGGACTCTTTTCCCTTTCCGCCATCGCCGTCTTTTTAAGCTCTGCCCAAGGCTTGAAAATCACTCAAGCGCTTATCATTAAAGTGCTGCAAGAACGAGGGGATACGCTTGTGATTCAAAACTCTAGTGGGTCTTTAAGAAATTTCTCCGCAGCACAAATTTCATTAAAGACCCCTTCCCTGAACTTTAGTTTGCAAAACGTTCACTTAAGCTTTTCTCTCCTCCCTCTACTCTGGTGGGAATGGAGAATTCAATCGTTCTCGGCGGATTCGCTGGATATTCAAATTCCTAGCCGAGTTCGCAGCGTAGCCTCGTCCAGCTTGAGCTCCAAACGTCGAATTTTCTTTAATCCACCCAAAATATCTCTCCAAAACTTTCATTTAACGGATTTGCTGATTCATTTTCCGAATGGGCGACAGTTGAAGGCTTCATTGGACATTGAAAAGACTCAAAATCTTATTCAAGTGAAAAATTTCTCTCTCACGTATTTACCGCTACGTCTCAGATTAGAAACCGCCACTCCCTTTCAATTCACTAAACAGGGGCTGGCCTGGAAAAATTTATGCTTTGTTGATAACACTCAAAATGAAGTTTGTTTTGATGGCAGCTGGAAAGATACCGAGAATTTCTCACTTTCCTCTCGTTTGAATTTGAGTCATCTGAGCGTATTGGATGATATTTTCCCAGAACTGATGGATAGTTCTGGAAATATCAGTGGAACGCTTGCCGTCTCAAAAACTTACGGAATCTCGAATTTCTCTGGACAAATCTTACTGAAGGATGGCTCCACCTATCTCCCCCTCACTGGAATGCATCCTGAACAATTGAATGCCTCATTGAGCCCTGAGAATCATGCTTTAAAACTGGAGGCTAGCGGACAGTCCGGCCAAGGAAAATTCAGCATTAACGGATTTATTTTTCAAGCGCCTGAACTCCTCACACTCTCATTCCAAGGAGAACAAATAAACGTCCTGAACCTTTCAGAGGGAAGCATCGATGCTTCGCCAAATTTAAATTATCAATGGGATGGAGTAAGTCAATCCATCAAAGGAAGCATTGCCTTGACTCACGCGCTTATCAATGGAGACAACTTGCGTTCCAAAGCGGCCAATTATTCGGATATTGTCTTTATCTCCCCGAGCGGAGTGATTGAGAAAGAAAAGTCGCATTTATTCAGCACAGAAATTACGGTCACTCTAGGGGATGATGCTCATTTCCAAGGCTTTGGTATTCAAGCCAGTTTGCAAGGCAGTCTCAACATTCAATCGGAGCCAGGTCAAGCGATTACAGGCACAGGAACCTGGACCATTAGTCAGGGCCAGTATGAAACCTATGGAAAGAAATTCTCTCTTAAAAATGGCTCACTCATTTTTAATCACAGTCCTTTGTCCAATCCCAGCCTCAACGTTAAAGCAATCTATAAACTGCCTCAAACCTTTGTTCGAGGGATGTCCTCTGTGTCTAATCCTGTTGAATTAGGCGTTGCCGTTACTGGAACCGTGGCTTTTCCTAAATTTAACTTTTTCTCGGTCCCTCCTCTTTCACAAACCGATATTTTGTCCTACATCGTTTTAGGTGCTCCTTTAAGTCAGGCCTCGATCAATCAACAAGATGTAATCGCTCAAGCAGCGATTTCTTACGCTTTAAACAAGGGAAATTTCAGCTTCTTGGAAGATCTTAAAACCCATTTGGGGATCGATAGCGTTAATCTGGGAACTTTAAATCCGATCGATTCTGAAAGCCTTCTTCCTCAAAATAATGTCAACGAAACCGATAACACAGCTGTATTTATTGGGAAGCAGATTAGCCCCCGCTTGTATGTAACGTATGGCTTGGGCTTGTTTAACCAAGAACAAGAATTAAAAACTCAGTACCTTTTTTCTTCTCATTGGAGCTTTTTAACTAACACGGCGACGTCGGGAAATGGGGCAGATTTTGTGTATACTTTGGATCGCTAGACGGAGGTCTCATGAACTCTCATGGTACCGTACCCTAGCTAAAGTCGGGATTTCGCAGTTTGAATCGTGAGCGCTATAGTTGCCGGTTCGCAGGTCAAAGCCTGTTCCAACACCAGTACATTTCCAGAGATTTTCTCTGAGATATCTTTCGGCAAAGTCACCACACATCGATCTCCTCGAATTCCAACAAAACTCAGGCTGCGGATACGAGGAGTGAGCCCGGCCTGCACGTATCCTAAATCATCGCTGCTGTCATATTCGCCTTGATTATCCAGCAAATAATTGGCGAGCGGCTTGCCTGATTTATCGAGCACTTTTGCGAATAAAATATATTGTTTTTCTAAGGTCCAATGCAGGTATTCCACATTTCCTTGATACAAAATTCCCTCTTTCGGATTTTGTTCGAAATAATAAAGCTCCTGAGTATTAGGTTGAATCGTGAAGCGATGCACTTTGTAGGGTTGAACGAAAAGTGAATAAGCATGATTCGTTTTGAAGCGCCCCAGGAAATAATCATTGTCGTATAAAGAGAAGTCGCTCGTCGTCGGGGCATCGACTTCTACCACAATCCCTGTTGAATAGGATTGATTATTCCCCAGCGCGAAATGTCCTCCGGCATAAGCAATGGTACTTTGAAGACTTGCGGTATATTGCGTGCTGTTCTCACCATAGTTCTGATCCAAGAGGTTTCGTCGTATTGACGCATTGAGCGAAAGCAGAGGTAAGGTCCCGTTGAAGCTCAAATCCACCGACTGATAATGCACTTCATGATCCCCCTCCACACTCACCGCCCAAGCATGATTCAAATCACTTTGAGAGGAATGCCCAAGCGCAGCCAAAATCCCCGGCTGATAGGCGCGATGTCCGCTCAGATTTTGCCCCTCATTGCTGAGCTTCAGAATTGCATTTCCATTCACTTCTGCTGTGAAAAAATTATACGTCAAAGAAGCTAGACCCATCGTATCTTCTTGCGATACTGAAGAGGCATTGCTCAGCGTCGTCACTCGTTGATCCTGATGGGTTAAGGAAAGTCCAAGGGACAGATTTCCCGTTTCTCCTCCCAAAAGCATGCGGGTATAGGTCATGTTTTCCGTTTTATTGCGACTTCCATCAAAGTTTTCGTAAAGCCCAGCCCCGAGGCTTAATTGATTCTTCCCCTTAAAAAAACTGGTATTGAATTGAAGCTGAGACGAACTGCTTGGCAAAGGGTAAAACGTCGAGGCGGATTGATTGATCAGGCTGAACATCGTAGACGCCTTTTGTTTTAAAAAGGCTTGCTTCGGCCAGATTTTAAAGCTTTGCAAATTAAGATTAAGCCAAGATCCAAAATATTCCGCTCCCAATCGAATCCCTGAATCTCCCTCCGAAGAAACAGCCAGGCCAGGAGCCCAATCAAAATTATTGCGATATAAATGCAGGACTTCACTTAAGTAGGTTCGAGTCCCGCTACTCATTAAACTCGAGCTTAGTCCCAGCTTATCGCCAATTTTTCGCATATCGTAATACGCAAAAATGGGGATATTAAAAAAGGAAGGAGAACTGAGGGTTTGATTCAAACTCGCATTGTATTGAGTCTTTTGAAGCAGCCCGAAAGCCAAATCAAAATTATGAGTTCCATAGTCAGGAAGTGTGGTCTGTTTGACATAAAACTGAGTCTGCGTCGAAATTTGTCCCGACTGCGTGGTCACAGTGATATCCACATTATAAGACCCCATCGGAAACGTACTGGTATCTAAGGCTTGCTTCCCGGCTGGCAAAGAAACTGCCGCTAAAATTTGCCCTCCCTTTTTGACCAAAACCGTCGCTGGCATCGGCAAATACACAATCAAGGGGGAACCCAGCACTTCAGAAGCAAGATCCGAAAAAATGCCATAATTCTGAATATTAATTCCCCCTAGCGTTTGAGAATTAAAAAATTCTCCGGAATTCTCGCTCACCATTCCCAACTGATACAAGAGGCCGGCCTCATATCGACTCGCGGTCACATTATTCACGCTAAGCTGCTGTGTTCGCGCTTCGGAAAGGCTGGTATTCGCCACCGAATTGGCTTGAGTCCAACTTTCGGTATAACTTAAGTTCGCACTTAGCTCATTGTTTCCCTCTCCGAAAATACTAGTGTTTCCCCAGGTAGCGCCTTTAAATCCCTGAATTTTTGTCGCTTGAAAAATATTCTGACTTAAAAAAGAAAATCCTGCATTAGAATTGGGCAAGGCATCATGATCATGCCGAATAACATCAAGGTAATCAGGATTAATGAATAAATCTGCCCGATAATTATCCGCATCAAAAATCACTCCCAAGACTTCTGGAGCCAGTGAGTGGCAATCAAAACCTCGCGCATAAGGACAAAGCAGACTTGCGTGAGTTGGAATTTTCTGGGCAAGCGTTTGGAGTAAAACTGATTTTTTTGAAGCATTTAAATGCGGAATTTTATCCAAGACGAGTCGGGAATCTTTGAACTGAATAAAAGTTTCATCGAAGTCCGCCATAGCATTGGTAACGAAACGTCCGTTATAAAATAGAGAAATATAAGTATCCTGATGAGGGTTTTTTTGGAGTAATTCAAAGCCGGGTGGCGGTCCTGGTTTGATTTTAAATGGCGTATTTTGATCTGAATTTGAAGCTATCACGATATCGGAACTAAGAAATAAAATCACGATAAAGGCGATTTTTTTAATCAAGTTTTGATGTGTCCCGAGCCAGCGAAGTGTTCAAGATGTTCTCAAATGAAAAATAGGAAAGCAACATGCAAGAATTATAAACTATTTTAACTTGACCTTTATAAAACAAAATCATCTAATCCTTGAGCATTAAATTCATAATGGGAATGAGATCCGCATGTCTGGACAAGGGCAAGAACAAAAAAGCAGTGAAGCAGCATCAGAAGAGATCTCGACAAGACCCGCCGTCGTCGTCACAAGAGGACCTCGCTCCTCAAGACTTCCTTTACGGACTTACCAGCCTTCCCCCTTGACGACAATAGTAAAGAAAAACCCCCGCTTTCAAGCTACCCCTCAAAGGGTGAGGGAAAGAGATTTTTCTGCTTCGCTAACAGCAATGCAAGAAACCCAAATCATTAAGGAATCTCGGAAAGATCCGAATAAAAATTTTTTCATTCGTTTCGTTGATTACCATCAACCTGAGAAATACGTCAAAGATTGGGCGACTCATTATACCGATGCTTACCATGCTGATCCCTTCTTAAGGGCTCCAGATGCCTATCTTTTTCTTATTGAAGGGGAATGGGAAGGCTCAGGGGAAAATCAACCAAAAATTGAACGACATCCTTATCACTCTGTTCATACGCCTATTATTCGAATTAATCGCAGTCGAAGCAGTCGTTCTATCGGCTCAAATCTTGCACTAGGAGAAGACAAAGTAGAAGAGCATGTGATTGATAACCCTGCTCATTCTAGAATCATCGATGACGTAAATATCACTCTTGCCGTTGTCACTAACCCCACCGAATCAGCCCAAGAAGCCGTGAATCGTCTTGGAGCTTGTGGTTTGTTTCAAAAAGCGATTTGTGGAACTCCTCAACGAAAAGTCGGTTGCGCTTCACTTATCTTTCTATTCTTAGCTGGCATCGCAGTGATGGGTTATTTTGTCAACCGAGTTCTTCATCCTGATTGCCAAGAAGATCTCTCCCTCACTCCGCATGGCTCTAACGAAATTTTTGGTTTAATTCCTTTGTTGTTTGGAATACTCAAAGCCAACACTAACCGTAGCGAAGTTCAAGTTGAAATGGCTTGCTCTAGTTTAAATGCGAAAGACTTTCACAATCGAGGTCAAGCCAGCTTAATTCTGCCCAAAACGGGAGAATTAGAGGCTTATGTTGCGACGCTTGAAATCGATACACTTTCAGATACAGAAGCTTCTCTCAATGTCAGTCACGTCGCTCACAATATCTCCTGCGGCGTCACACGAAACGCACAGCTTTCTCTTCAAATATCCGATAAACGGGACAATATTCACCGGGCTAGCTTACCTTTTTCCCTGCTCGGTCAGGCGAGCGCTTATGAAATGAGTCTCTCTTCAAATTTTTCTCTGGAGGCCAATCACAATGGAACTCCTTTTGAAACCTTATCACTCAATGCTTTTCACCCTGAATATTCCAATCGACCTAGTCTGGTTTTGCCTCTGTATCAAACAAACATTCAATTCAGCAATTTAGATGAAATGAAGCACAATTTGGAAACCCTTGCTGCAAACCCCAACCCTGAACAAAACGTAGACTTCAGCCCCCGCAGTGATCAATGGTGGATGACAGGAAGGCCTAATACTCTCAAAGATATCTTGTCGAAATTTATAGTTTCCGTCGAGGGAGACACCGCTACTCCAGGCAGCAATGCCTCCACTCTGCTCAAGCTCGGGCTTCTTGATCCCTGTGCCACCACAGCGAACACTATCGACTGGAATCACACTCAACTGGACTATGTGGCCTATGAAATTCCTCTTCGCCTCTCTGACCAAGCTTGTAGTACTCAAATATCTGTGAGCGCGGGCAGTAGTGCAGCTTACACTCCTTTTGCTTGCCTAAATCTTCAAAATGGCTCGCGTTATGGAAATTACAGCGTGCTGACCACGGGAACTTTGACGGCAGGACAAGCTTACCCAAATGCTATGATTTCTCGAGGTTTAGCCATCTACTCAGGAAATTTCTCTGATATTTCAATCGTGAAAACATACCAAGAATTTATTGATGGCAATCAAATCCCCTCAGGCAGCGGCGTCTATTATCGATCTGGCGTGACGGTGATTGACCATCACTCTAATCAAAGCTTCAACACTTCCACAATCCCCTTGTTTGTGAATAACCCAGCCGAAACTTTCACTTTCTCCGGTCCCACACACTTGACCTGTCCTCCCGGTCAAGTCTGCAATGTGTTTAGTGCACAATCCAATCAAGGAAATTATTGGGATTTAATGCGACTTCAAGTTACCTCAAATGTTTTGGGTTTGCAGTTCAATAACGACTTAAATGTCATTCCCGTGGGCAGCAGTGGATTTATCTGCATTCAAACGATGCCGTATTGCAGCAATTATCTCTCTCAAGCACAGCTTTATTTACCCATTGGCCTTTCTGGTACCTGGTCTTATGCGCATTTTACTCTGACGCAAACAGGCCTGGTATCTGGGCTTTCCACTCAACGGATTTTAGATATTTCTGGCTGCAATCTCGTTGTACTGCCTGGCTTACTTTTTTCAAACACTCCCGGGATTGTGAATGACTATCAGTTCTACCCTGCTCGAGTCTGGGGACTGAGTACCACTCTCGATGCGAAAGATGCCTTGCGCAGTGACATTTCTGCCTATGCCCGAATTTTTGATCTCACTCAACAGCAAGTTTGGTCGACACAAAATTTTGTTGGCTCATTCAGCGGGGTCCAAACCTTTCTCAATGGGCAAGTCGTAAATATCCCTTATGATTGGTTGCCCGGCACTCAAACTACCTTCAACTTTACGATGTGTGCAGGGTTTAATGCCAGTGACTGCGATGGATCCCCCATTATCTCGCAATGCCAAAGTCGAGTTCTTGTTCAAGAAGTCGTGAATTTTCCAGAGCTGATTGAAACCCCTGAAGGAAATTTGATCCCCCTCACTCCCGGGCAGGCAGCATCCTTAGGTGATGCGTTTATTCCCCTGGATCAAAATCTGGCTCAAACGCACAATGTCACGCTGAATTGTTCTGAGGTCTCGAGCACCGTCCCTATCGGTTGGGAAGGCTTATGTTTTTCAGGTCTGCCGTTTTTCAATTCGGCCCTGAATGCAAATCAAACGACGGCTCAACAATTTCTTAGACCCATCAGCCTACTCGCTCCGGACTACAGCGCGATTGACCCTTCTGCCAATAGCATCTTGGCCGGCTGCCAGGCGGCCTGTGATGTTAAATATGGACAAGCGATGGCCAGCACAGATTTTCAACGTTAGGAGAAACGTCATTGATAAAAGCGGCTTTGAATTTCCTGAAATCTCATGGATCTCAAATCCTTTGGGTGTTTAGTTTCTCTGTTTTTCTGGTGTCTGAAGGATTGACGGCCAACCTTAACGCTAGCGTGAATGTCATAAACACGGCAACTTTAGATATGGGTGGATTAAGCACGTTTGCCTTTCCCAACATCAATTACGCCAATTTTGGATCTCAAGATCAGCAAAGTTTCAGTAGCGTTAAAGCTTATAGCAACAGTACGACCCTCCATCTCAGCATGACTTCGAATACTCCCTCGGATGCGAGTGGGAATCCTCAGCTTCAAGATTCGGCCAGTCCTCCTAATCTCATTCCCTATACCGTGTCTTATCAACCTTGCTATCAACCCGGAAAACAAGCGGTGCCCCCTACGCTGGCATTAACGACCAATAGTCCCGTGCTTATTCCTACTCCGTATTCTTATTCCTCTGCTTGCAGCTCCGTACCGGGAGGGATCCCCGGCGTCTTGAGCTTTACTCGGCTTTCGCTCAGCATTCTGCCCCCCGCAGGGCTCTACACCAATATTCTGACTTTTACCGTTACTGAACCTTAATGCACAATTTTTAACCCAAGGAGACCTTTACTATGCGATTAATCAAAACCCTGACTCAGATGAGCTTACTCGGCCTCGTTGCCTCAGTAGCTTTTTCAGCCAATACAGCCTCGGTGAACGTCACTGCTACCGTGCTGACCTCAGCCATTATTAGCGGCATTCAGCCCACCCTAGCCTTTGCCAATGTGGATCCTACAGTCCTCTCAACGACCGATATCGTTGCAACCCCACAAACTGTCAGTATCTATGACAATAATGCCGGTGCCGGAACTCAAATCAGCACTACCTGTACGAAAACTGATGCTCAGGGCAATGGTTGTTATATTTGCGCAGGAGGAAGCTGTACGACATCGGCCGCTGAAGTTCTCTTGTCCTGCACCTACACACCTTGCGGCACAGGAAGCCCAGCAGTCCTCACTATCACTCCAGGGGCCACCGTTTCCGGTACGGGATATACGCAGGACGTTCCTGCAGCCAATGCCTCTCCCAGTGTTTGCCAAACCAATCCCGGAGCCTTCAACTGCACTCTCAAGAAAACGGGGCTTCTCAATACCTCCGGCGCTTATAACGGCACTTTGAATCTAACAGTTAGCGATGGCTAGAGCCTTACTCTAGAATAGAGTCACCTGACTCAAACTTAAGTTTCTTATGTCGCAGATCGCAACGCTCTTGAATCCGTCCTCGAGCCCTTCTCTGAATGTGGCTCTGGACTCCCAGCTGCACCACGATTTTGTCAACCATATTGGCAATATGCTGATTGCAGCTGTGGTTGTTTTTTTTACATTTATCATTATTTATTTCATTTTCAAGAATAAGCATGCGACTCCTAAGCAAAGCCTGCGATATCGATTCCGAGTGATTTATCTGGCTATTTTTTTCTATTTAATTTTGCTGGCGCGGATTTGGGTAGAAGGATTTGAGCATATCTTCACCATGCTGAGTTTGGTCGGTGCCGGTATCGTGGTCACCAATAAAGAAAGCGTGATGAATTTTGTGGGTTGGCTCATTATTACCTGGAGAAATTTATTTACCGAAGGCGATGTGATTCAAATCGGAAACCACATTGGGATTGTTTCAAAAATTGGTCCTTTATATTTTGGACTCTATGAAACCACGGGGATTGATTCTCTACAAACCACGGGGAAATCAATCAAGATCCCCAATGGCTTGGTGATTACGCTTCCGGTCTTTAGTCTTTCGCCTGATAATAATTTTCTGCAGTACAGCTTCTCTACTTTTCTGGAACCCGAACTCAAAAAATTGAACTCCAGCATTGAAACCATTCAAGAAAAATTTAATCTCGTGCTCAATCAATACTACAAAAACAGCTGTTCCAGCGGTTTTAAACGACTGGAAGAAGCGCATGAAAGCATCAGTGCTTTTCTCAATAAAAAATGTACCGTCAGTATTCACTACATCCCTGGCAAAGATAAACATGCTGACGTGACCTTTCGCTTTTTTTGCTATCCCAGAGATCAGCGAACTTTGCAGTGGAAATTCCTAGAAATCATCGAAACAGAAACTCAAAAAAACCATGTTTTTCCTGCAAGTCCGGAAGAGACCTAAACGATGAAAGCTTATTGGGTTGGCGGCGTTGTTCGAGATGAGTTGCTGGGACTCCCTCTCCGAGAAAAAGATTGGGTCGTCATTGGTGAGACCCCTGAATCGCTCAAAGCTCTGGGGTTTAGACAAGTTGGCCAAGATTTCCCCGTCTTTTTGCATCCTCATTCTCATGAAGAATATGCTTTAGCTCGAAAAGAAAAAAAAATTGCTTCAGGGCACCAAGGCTTTACGTGTCAATTTTCCCCTGAAATCCGTCTCGAAGAAGACTTATTCCGTCGAGATTTGACGATTAATGCTATTGCTAAGGATGGAAGCCAATACATTGATCCTTGCCATGGACGAGAAGATCTTCGCAATCGAGTCCTTCGACATGTGTCCCCTGCTTTTCGCGAAGATCCCTTGAGAGTTTTAAGAGTCGCTCGCTTTCTCTCGCAATTGTCGCCATTCGATTTTCATATTGCTCCTGAAACCTTGGAACTCATGAAAACGATGGTTCAGCACCATGATTTATCTGAACTCTCAAGCGAACGAGTTTGGGGAGAAATTCAAAAAGCCCTGAACTCGCCTGCGCCCGAAAAATTTTTTCAGTGCATGATCGAGATTGGTGCCACAGCGATTTTAAGTTCTTCCTCGTTTACCCTCCCCTCTCAAAGCATTCCTGCCCACTTTTCCTTGAGTCAAAAATTCGCCTGGTTTTTTTATCCGTTTATTTATTGTTTGAATTTTACGCCCCCTGCTGAACTCAAAGCATTCACACTGCTCGTGGGGAAAAATGCTGACTTTTATCGTGTTGAAACAGATCCAGATAAACTACTCAACGCTTTGCAACAACTAGATGCGTTGAGACGTCCCGAGCGCTTTCAGGCTTGGCTTGAATTTTATGAAGCATTGCAACGAAACTCAGACCCTCGGGTATTTCTTCAAGAGGCGGCACAATATCTAAGCACTTTGGATCTTAAAAGCTTCACTGAGTCACTTCCAAAAAGTCCTTTAACCCAGCCTATAAAAACAGCTGTGGCGTCTTTTAAAAGAGCTGCTTTAAGTCATTTCATAGTATCCTTTCGGCATTTGCCCTTTAAACTTCAGTGGAGAAGTCCAAGATTCGACTGAAATACCCAGAACTTTCGAGGGATTCAGTGACTCCACCGACATGAATTAAAACAGGCCTTAAAGAAAAGCCTCTGGGCAGGACAAAGTTTTGTAATTTTTGCGATACTTCTTCAATAATGGCGGTGTCTAATAAATTTTTACTGAATTTAATTTCACAGGCCAATAAAGATTGATGTTTGGTTTGGATTAACAAATCAATTTGACAACCTTTTTGTTTGGAGGTCGGATTTTGAAAATAGGGGCTTGCAACCTCAACTTCAGAGGGCAGGATACCTAATCTTTACGCGATGCTCGAGTCTTTTGAGCCTTAATTTTTACGAAAAGCGGGCTGCTTGAATTCTCCTCTCCCCTTGCGGGAGAGGGTAGGGTGAGGGGGGGTATTAACGAATTTCGAGTAGTTCAAATTGCAAAGGCGGATTTCC
>OBEQ011106285.1_pt1 | contig 16759 bp, 23 predicted proteins | sample 1670901 | NCBI WGS metagenome assembly OBEQ01 (sample SAMEA104232315, study PRJEB22302) | groundwater metagenome | biome: forest; feature: aquifer; material: groundwater | place: USA | collected 2011-08-07 | depth 5.4 m
GCGTGCGGTGAGCGCTCACCCAGCGCTCCAACTCCCGATGATCGGATTCATTGATGGTTACCTGCATAGCGCGTCGTGACATGAACATCATCTATCACACTTCACAATATAAATCCACTTATTTAAGAGACACTACACTAGATTTGAGTACGGAGTTAGGAACCAGGAGGAGTTTCGGCCGTTCGGGAGAAACAGCCGGATCATCCTCCGCGTTGGTGAAGGTGAGTTCGTAGGCGCTTACGCTTATCGCGAGTATTGCCAAGAAGCCGACGATGTCGTGTTGCGGCCCCTCCCTCAAGTCGGATTCTTAATGGTCGCATCGGGCAAGTACGACTACTTCTTGTTAGACGAAATCCCGACGGAGCGAGAGTTACAAGAGAAAGGCTTCGATTCCCAGCGCGCCGCAGCGATTCGGGGATTAGCGATCGATGAAGGTCAACTGCGGGACAAGCTTGGTGAAAAAGGCATCACATTCCGGTATGGCGGAGAAGTTCTCACACCGCAGCGTTCCGAATCAGTTCTTTGCGAACTAGAGGGAAGAATTGATCAAACGATATTCCGCGCGATAGCCAAGATTGCATTTAACTACTTGGCCTATTGGCAAGGTGAGTCCTTTGTCAATGAATCGGCATTCGACCCTGTGCGGCGCTACATACGTTACGGTGAAAAGCCGGGCTTCAAGTTAGTCGACATACGGCAAGAAGCAATCCTTGCGGATGAGCCAATTGTCGGAAGGCGACGGCTCGGTCATTTGATAACGGTAAATTGGGCCCAGGATGGGGTTTCCATCATTTCTCAGGTGTCCTTATTCAACTGGGTAACCTATTGTGTAAGTCTGGCCCCTGATTACCCGGGAGAACGTCGAGACCTCAGAAGAGGGAACTTCTTTGATATCGCGAACCGTGAAATTTTGGAGTTCGGAGCGCGATAGCGTGATTGGAATGCGCGCTGTATCTAACCCCCAAATCGAGAGGGACGCAGCGCCAGCGTCGCTGCGCTTGCTGGCGCGCGCCCCTCATTTGGAGCGTTAGCGTTTATTCAAGGGGGATGAAGCAATGAAGAAAATAATTGCGATTGTTATGGCCGCCATGCTGTCTGCTTGTGCCACGCCATACGGCAAATATGGGATCGCCGGCGGCTACACAGACTCACGCATTGACGAGAACACCTTCTCGATCAGTGTCGATACCAACGGCTTCACAAATCAGCAGACGACCTCTATGCACGCCCTCTATCGGGCGGCAGAACTCACAGTAGAAAATGGGTTTGATTTCTTCGTCATTGCAAGCGTGGCAAACAACTCAACTTCGATGGCTATGGCAATGCCAGGCAGTAGCACGAGCAACACAGCCGTTAATGCTTATGGCTCTACTGCCTATGCGAGAACAACCACCACCTATGCTCCTACAACGGTCGTGCCTATGGTCTTCCCCAATTCAACCCTCATCATCAAGTCATTCAAGGGCGCCAAACCTGAGGGGGCGCCAAATGCATACGATGCTCGTGCCGTCATGAAATATCTCGGCCCGCAAATCGGGGTGGAGCAATCGAAGAAGCAATGAGCATCTCCACGCTAACCCGGCGCTCAACCTCGCTCCCTCCGGTCGCTGGGTGCTGCGCGATAAAGCCGCGCAGCACCGGTTAGCTCTACGTTGAGGGTGTAGAAAAACCTCCTCGCGAAGAGCTCTCGCAATAGGACGCGAGATGAGCTACGATCGTCCGAAATCTGACGTCTTTGCCCAACATCGGCGGGATCGTGGCCTCTCACGGCTCAGAGAGAGCCGCAGGCTTGGCGCCATTGGGCAGCAAGAAAAATCCTGGTCTGTTGCTGAGGCCTCGAAAGACGCGTTTCCCGAGGTTTTTCTACAGCCTCGTTAGGCATACAGAGGAGATGAAATGAATCGTTGGCTTGTTCTGATTTTGGCGTCGTTTTTTATTTCTGGATGTGCCGGTTCGCGGGTATCTTTAACCGGAGAGGCTTCTTTAATTTCCGAACCCATCAATACAATTGCGATGACGCCCGGTGGCGGATTATTGGCCGACGCGATAGGTGTCGAACTCGCCAACTACGGATTTAATGTGATTGATGCGAGTGCAATGACTGCCCTCATGACCCGCCTTAATTTAGATGAATTTGAGCTCACGCAACCTCAAAGTCTGAGCAAACTCAAGGGAAAAAACATTGACGCCTATCTTTCGGTTAAGGCAGCAGCAGGACGCGATGGTCGACCACAGAGTGCGAGCACTCGCCTTAACAGCACAACCGATGGGAAAATTCTCGCCGGCGTCAGCTGGCAAAATGGGTGGGGTGGTCAGGAAGGGTCAATGGCGGACCGAACGATGAGAAAGGACCTTGCCGGTGCCGCCGCGGAAATCACGCGGTCACTCATTCAGCGAATTCGACAGGAGTAAGTATGCCTAACAAATCGCTGAAGCCGACCGGCCACACGGCGGCCCGGAGGCTTAGCTCTATACGTTGGGCCTATTTCACTATTGACGAGAGAGTACGATGTGATTACATTGTAATTATATCGATGTTGGTTGGAGGTGGTATTCGATGAAGGCAAGCATCGTTCGCATCGGGAATTCCCAAGGCATTCGAATCCCCAAAGTGGTGTTGGAGCAGACCCACCTGAGTGGCGAGGTTGAGCTTCAGGTTCGGGACCGCCAGATTATCATTCGCTCAGTGAAAAAGCCGCGCGAAGGCTGGGCGGAAAAGTTCCGGGCCATGGCGGCAAGGGGCGATGACAAGTTGTTGGATGCGGATGCGGCTAGCCAGACTTCCTGGGATAAGGAAGAATGGGAATGGAAGTGAAACGGTTTGAAGTCTATCTGGTAAACCTGGACCCTACTGTTGGAAGCGAGATCAAGAAGAGTCGCCCCTGTCTGATCATCTCGCCGGACGAATTAAACCGTTTCATTGCCACAGTCATAGTTGCCCCAATAACCACGAAGGGGCGAGATTATCCCTCTCGGGTTTCTTGTGTTTTCCAAGGCAAGCAAGCCCAGATTGTTCTCGACCAGATTCGAACTGTCGACAAATCAAGATTGGTGAAAAGATTGGGGAAAGTTGGGCCGCAAACACAGTCGGCGGTTTTCTCGGCTTTGGCGGAACTGTTTTCGTGAAAAGGCCTAACTACCGTTTGCAGTTGACGGCTCGCCATTGTTGAGGCATGAGCGCCCGCAGCTGAAGCGGAGCGTTCGGCACGTGGGAAATGAGTCGCGCAGACAGGCGAGCATCGCTGAAGCAAGCCTACGGGGAGCTGTACGCCGAGGTGTCGCGCCTCGTTCGTGAGGCTGATCCGATTCGCCTCATCGCGATCGGCGCACCGGATGACGAGTACGATACGGAGGTGAGCACGATCTTGCCACGCCTGTACGAGGCCACGTCTGCAAGTGATGTGCATCGGATCGTTCATGAGGAGTTCGTGCGCTGGTTTGACGCCGACATCGCCGGGCCGCCTGAAATCTACGCAGCGGTGTCCGAGGAGATCTGGAACACGTGGCAGCGATCTGCGGCAGCGCCAAACAGGGAGGCTGTAGGCGACCACCACGGAGGCGTTCGGTGAAGTCGCGGCTTCGCGTTGTGGTGGCCGTGCCTGAGCCGCAGCGTTCGGCAGTAGCCGAGGTTGGTGGTAGGATGCGCAAATGCCGACGGTCTTAAGGAGTGGACCCTATCGGGTGTACTTCTTCAGCCATGAGCCGGATGAGCCACCGCATGTGCACGTTGACCGCGGCAACCTGTCGGCGAAGTTCTGGCTACGGCCCGTCGCCCTCGCGCGAAACTTTGGTTTCCCGGCGCACGAGCTGCGAAACATCCGTGCCTTGATCGAGGAACATCAGGCTCACTTCTTGGAGGTGTGGAATGGGCACATTGGCACTCAGCGCTGACGAGAGAGTTCGAGACGTCCGATTCTCGGAAGATTCACTCACCGTCGACCTGATGGACGGTCGGACGATCTCCGTACCGCTGGAGTGGTACCCAAGGCTAGCGGGGGCGACTCCGCAGCAGTTACAGAATTGGACGCTCTGCGCGGCCGGCTACGGAATTCACTGGCCCGAGATCGATGAGGATCTCAGCACCGAAGGTATGCTCCGTGGTGCGCCTGCACCCGGCGTGAGAACGAAAAGCCGAACAAGGCGCTCTACCCGCCCGCAGCCACGAGGCCGTTCGGGCAAGCGCCCGGCGGCGCGTTCCGGCCGCGGCGGATGAGCGCGGGGCGTTCGACACTAGATCCTCAGCTCGCGATTGTTAGAGTGATTGGCAACAGTACCGGCTGGCGTATGTCGTCGGTGGTACATGCGTGTTGCGGTACGACCACGAGCGAGGCACAGGTGATCACAGGCTGCGTCATGGTCGAGCAGGTCAGGTCGATCGACTTCCGTTCAACTCCCGCTCTCTTCTCCTGATATCTTGCCCTTCCAGCGCAGATTCGGCTGGCGGGCGGCCTTGACCTCGTCCAGCCGCGAGACCTTGGTCTTGTGCGGGGCGGACCGGACCAGCTCCGGATTGCGCTCAGCCTCCTCGGCGATCCGCTTCATGGCGGCGATAAACTGATCCAGCGTCTCCTTGCTCTCGGTTTCGGTCGGCTCGATCATCATGGCCCCCTTGACGATCAGGGGGAAGTAGATGGTTGGCGGATGAAAGCCGTAATCCATCAGTCGCTTGGCGATGTCGATGGTTTGGACGCCGTGCGGGAGCTGACGCGCATCGGAGAAGACGCACTCGTGCTTGCAGAATTTGTCGTACGGCAGATGGTAGTAGTCTTTGAGCTGACTCATGATGTAATTGGCATTGATCACGGCTACCTCGGCCACACGGCGCAGGCCCGATGGACCCAGCGAACGGATGTAGGCGTAGGCCCGGACCAGCGCCGCGAAGTTCCCATAGAAGGCGCGTACCCTGCCGACACTTGACGGCAGGTCGTCATTCAGGACGAATCGCTTCCCCTTCTTCTCGATGACCGGGACCGGCATGAATGGTGCGAGATGCGCCTTGAGACCTACCGGCCCCGCGCCCGGACCGCCGCCTCCGTGCGGGACGGCAAACGTCTTATGCAGGTTGAAGTGCAGGACGTCGATCCCCGTGTCGCCCGGTCTCGAGATCCCGATGATGGCATTCAGGTTGGCGCCGTCGCAGTAGACCTGCCCGCCCTTGGCGTGAACGATCTTGGCGATCTCGGCGATCTGATCCTCGAATAGCCCAAGGGTATTGGGGTTCGTGACCATGATGGCGGCCACGTCCTCGTCCATCGCGCTGGCTACGACCTTTGGGTCCAAGCGGCCGTTCGGACCGGACTTGATCTGCAGCACCTCGTAGCCACAGATGGCGGAACTCGCGGGATTGGTGCCATGGGCAGAGTCAGGGACCAGGACCCGTTTCCGTGGACTCCCCTTCGATTCCAGGTACGCCCGGATCAGCATCATGCCCAGGATCTCCCCCTGGGCGCCGGCGGCCGGCTGGAGTGACACCCGATCCATCCCGCTCACCTCGGCCAGGAACTGCTCCAGCTCGTACATCAGCTCCAAGGCGCCCTGGGCCAGGCTCTCCGGCTGGTACGGGTGTGCGCAGGAGAAGCCGGGCAGCCGCCACACCTCCTCGTTGATCTTCGGGTTGTACTTCATCGTGCAGGAGCCCAAGGGGTAGAAGCCCGTATCGACTCCGTAATTCCATTGTGATAGCCGCGTGAAATGCCGGACCACCTCGACTTCGGACAGTTCGGGGAAACCGGGAATGTCGTGCCGGAGAAGCTTCCTGGGCAGCAGCCGCTCCGGCTTCAGCTCCGGGACGTCGCACTCAGGAAGCGTACAGCCGCGCCGTCCCCGAGATCCTTGATCAAACAGGAGTGGCTCCTCGAACATCAGTCCCGTGACGCCCACCCCCTCGTTCATCGCCCACCTCCCATCGCCTTGCAGAGCGCGTCGATCTCCTCGCGGCTGTTTTGCTCCGTCACGCAGATGAGCAGGCAATCCGAAAGCTCCGGGTAGAACCGGCCCAGCTCCAAGCCGCCGATGATTCCCTTGGCCAGCAGCGCGCGATTCACCTGAGCCGGGGTCCGCCTTTTTACCCGTACCACGAACTCGTTGAAGGTGGGGCCTGCAAACCGAAGCTCGTAGCCGTGGAGCTTGGAGATCGCTTCTTTGGCATAGGCCGCCTTGCGGAGGTTCAGTAGGGCCAGCTCCCTGAGCCCGGCCCGCCCCAGGAGCGACAGGTGAACAGTCGCTGCCAGGGCGCAGAGCCCTTCGTTCGTACAGATGTTGGACGTGGCCTTCTCCCGCCTGATGTGTTGCTCTCGGGTGCAGAGCGTGAGGACGTAGCCTGCCCTCCCGACCTTGTCCTCGGTCTGTCCGACCAGGCGACCCGGCATGCTGCGGATATAGGCTTCTTTCGAGGCGAAGAAGCCAAGGTAGGGGCCACCGAAGTTCAGGTGGTTCCCGAACGCCTGGCCCTCTCCCGCGACAATGTCCGCCCCGCACTCGCCGGGGGATCTGACGATGCCGAACGACACCGGCTCAGCCACAGCCACGACCAGGAGGGCCCCGGCGCTGTGAGCGGCCTCCGCAAGCTCATCCAACGACTCCAGGACTCCGAAGAAGTTCGGGCTCTGGACCACAACGGCGCAGGTGCGATCCGAAAGCGCCGCCTTCACCTTTTTCAGGTCGGTCGTGCCCTGGTCCGTGTAGGGAACCTCGTGCAGGTGGAGACCAAGCTTGCTCACGTAGGTGCGAGATACCGTCCGGTACTCCGGGTGCACGGCCAGGGGCAGCACCACCTCCCGGCGGCCGTTGATCCTGTGAGCCATCAGAATCGCCTCGGCCAGGGCGCTGGAACCATCATACATCGACGCGTTTGCCACCTCCATGCCTGTGAGCTGGCAGATCAGCGTCTGGTACTCGTAGATCGCCTGGAGTGTCCCTTGCGACAACTCCGGCTGATACGGCGTATACGCGGTGTAGAACTCCGATCTATACACCAGGTGGGAGACAGCGGCAGGGATGAAGTGATTGTAGGCGCCTGCCCCCAGGAAGGAGGAGTATTGTTCCGCGTCTGCGTTCTTGCCGGCTAACCCCTTCATGTGCTTTCGCAGTCCGGTCTCAGAAAGCGGCGGCGCCAGGTTCAGCCCCCGCTTTAGCTTGAGCTTCTGGGGGATGTCGGCAAACAGCTCCTCGCTCGACCGGACGCCGATGGCATCCAGCATCGCGCGGCAGTCGGCCTCCGTGTTCGGGATGTACTCCATCAGTGCTCCTCCGCCGCCAGATAGGCCCTGTACTCCTCAGCGCTCATCAGATTCCCCAGCTCTTTGGGATCAGCGAGCTCGGCCACGATCATCCATCCCCGTCCGTAGGGGTCGGCATTGATCTGCTCCGGATTCGATTCGAGCGAGGAGTTGACCTCGAGCACCTCACCGGTCAGCGGACAATACAGATCGGAGACCGCCTTCACCGACTCCACGACACCGAACGTCTCCGCCTGATGCAGTACCCTCCCGACGTGTGGCAGTTCCGCGAACACGATGTCGCCGAGTTGGCTCTGGGCAAAGTGGGTGATCCCGATACGTCCCCGATCCCCCTCAACCTTGACCCATTCATGCGCTTTCGTATAATGCAGCCCCTCAGGGATCATGATCACCTCCTTCGATATCAGCGGTCAGCTTTCAGCGGTCAGCTAAAACACTCACCCCGCACTACCCTTGTCTTTGCTGAAAGCTGATGGCTGATAGCTGAATACCGTCATAGCTCTCAACGCCTCACTCGCTTGTAAAAGGGAGTTCGAACAACCCTCGCGGCCACAGGCTCGCCCCGGATTACGATGTCAAACTCGGTTCCGATAGCCGCGTACTGCACTGCCACATATCCCAGCCCGATGTTCTTCCCGAGTGAGGGCGCGGGGCCGCCGCTGGTGACCTCGCCGATCGGCATGCGACCCCTGACAATAGCATAGTGGGGGCGAGCGATCCCCCGATCAAGCATCTCGAACCCCACCAGTTTCCGGCTGACCCCATCCGCCTTCTGCCGCGCAAGGGCCTCGCGGCCGATGAACTCACCCTTCTCCAGCTTTACGATCCAGCCGAGGTCCGCCTCCAGGACGGTGTGCTGGTCGTCGATGTCCTGACCGTACAGGGCCATCTTGGCCTCGAGGCGCAAGGTGTCGCGGGCGCCAAGTCCGCAGGGTTGCAGGCCCACCGGCGCCCCTGCCTCGAAGAGGGCATTCCAGAGGGTGGCCGCATGCTGCGGAGGGATGTACATCTCGAAGCCGTCCTCACCGGTGTAACCCGTCCGAGAGATGCAACAGTCGATGCCCACGGCGTTCCCTTCGACGAAGAAGTAGTACTTGAGCTTCCCCAACTCCACGGAGGTCAGCTTCTGCAGGATCTCCTGTGCCCTGGGTCCCTGGATGGCCAAGATGGCCACTTCATCGCTGGTATTCTTGACCTCGACGTCTGGCACCAAGTGCTCGCTGATCCAGGCAACATCCCTCTCGATATTCGCTGCGTTCACCGTCAAACAGTAGCGGTCATCCGCAAATTTATACACGGTGATGTCATCCACGAATGTCCCCTCGGGGGTAGTGAGGGCGGAGTAGTGTACCTCTCCGACGGAGAGCCGTGACGCATCATTCGATGTGAGGTGCTGAATTGCTTCCAGGGCGCCGGGTCCCGCGATCTCGATCTCCCCCATATGCGAGATATCGAACAAGCCCGCCCGCTCCCTGACGGCACGGTGTTCCTCCAGAATCCCGGCATACTGCACCGGCATCTCCCAGCCGCCAAAGGGAATCATCCTGGCACCGAGCTGGCGGTGCACCTCGAACAGTGGGGTACGCTTTAAGGGTCCAGTCGCTGCGCTCATCTACTGCCTCTCAGCATCGGCAGAGTTGGCACTGGCCACAAGTAAGGCATAGCAGGGGTATCTCTTCATGGTGCCATGGCAGCAGTATCGTCCGAGTAATATGCACGGGGCCTATCGGGGGGAAACATGAGGGAAACCCAGCCTTAAAGACGCGGCGATCTTCAAACATCGATTGATTCCTGTCAAGTGAAAAGTGGCAAGGCTGCGTGGAGTCGGCAAAGCTCGTGTACACCCTTCCCACGGCGCACTTCTTACGGAGGAAGTTCTTGACAGTCACCGATGACGGGACGGCAATAATAACATAAGAAACCTTGCTGAATGGCCAATAGGCGGCGAGGGACGCGCCGCGAGGCAGAGCTTTCTTATTTACAAACTTCCAATCGGCGATGTATTCTGAAAATAGCTCGAACAGAATTCTGTAAGGGTAAAAGGAAATTTTTTACACATATGTTTACTACAAACACTTATACAAAAGATTTTAAGTATTTTAAGGAGAAATACGCCGAAAGTATGGAACGTATGTTTGCGGCGGTCAGCGATCTCTATGCGGAGCACTGGAATGATTATTTTCATCCCGCACTGTTCAAGGATGAAAATGAAAGTTGGGAATCGGCTTTTAGAAATACTCACAAAAAATATTTAGAAGCCCTGCGGATAAACGACGCACGTAAGGTGCTCGAATTGGCTTGCGGGAGAGGCGGTTTTACCGACGTTCTTGCTGAAAATACTTCTGGTGAAGTTTTGGGGATTGATATTTCCCGTTCACAACTTTCACATACCAACAGATTTAAGCGGCCCAATTTACGTTTCAAGCACCACGACATCATGAAAGTTGATGAACTCGGAGAAATGTTTGACGCGGTTTCGCTCATGGACGCCGATTGCTATTTACCGGATAAAAGATTAGCTGTGGAAAAAATCTCAAAAGTCATGAATCCTGGAGCTCGTTTCCTCCTGCTTGGATGGTGCAAGCAGGATGGGCTAAACTCAATGCAGGAAGAGCTTGTGTTGCATCCTTTTATGAAGTACTGGGCCATACCCAGCCTTGAGACCCCAGAGAATTATAAGAAATATTTTGAACAAAACGATTTCAGAATAATTGAGATTACGGACCTAAATAATCAAGTCAAGCGAAACTGGGAATTCGGTTACGAGGCAGCATTGAAGAGTATTAAGAAGCTTTCATTCAAAGATCTTCCGCGCCTCATCTGGACAGGTATGAAGTTAGGGAGCGACGGTATTGGGATTATCAAAGAGCAATTTCCGGCAGCTATCTACATCAAGGTCGGCTATGATGTGGGCTTTCTTCGCTACGTCTACTTCCTGGTAGAGAAAAAATAAATTACATATGTCCGCGAGTGAGGAATCCGGATTTCACATCTTCAGGAGGCTCACCTATGCCCAACCCTACGATCGTAGCCCTCGGCACCGCTAATCCGACAACACAGTTCTCTCAGGAAGAGCTTCTCGCCCTATCATCGTATACCGATGAACGACGGCGGGGCTTCTTCCTCCACAGCGGTATCGAACACCGGCATATGTACCTGGATAAGGCCACCTTCCGCCCCACTGAGACCACGGACGAACTCAGCGCCCGGTTCCGCAAGGGAAGTGTCGAGATCGGCTGTCAGGCGATCCAGCGCGCGCTGGAGGCGGCCGGGTGCTCCGCCCAGGAGATCGACTTCATCGCGACCACCACGTGTACCGGCCGACTCTGCCCCAACCTCGATGCCCATTTCGTCCGGGAATTCAGAATGAAGGAGGGGGTTCAACGGGTGCATGTGGGAGATATGGGCTGCGCCAGCGCGATGATTGCGCTACAGCAAGCCTACAACCATCTACTGGCCTTTCCTGACCATCGGGCACTGATCGTTTCCGCGGAGATTTGTTCCGCGACCTATTACTTCGATGACTCGCTAGAGACCGCAGTGGCCAATGCGATCTTTGCCGATGGGGCCGCGGCGGCGCTGCTGGCATCCGATAGGGCTGGGATCGAAGTGATGGGCCACATGAGCCTGGTCCGTTCGGAGTACCTGGAATTGATGGGGTTCACCTACCCGAACGGACGGCCCCGCATCCTGCTGTCTAAGGAGATCAGGGGAATCGGCAGCGCCATGATGAAGGTACTGACAGAGGCGATACTCGGTCGCTATCATCTCAAGCAGGAGGAGATCCGGTTCTGGGTCCTGCACTCCGCCGGCAGAGGGGTTCTCGAACGGGCGCAGCGAGAGATGGGGCTCAATGACGCTGACCTCCGCTTCTCCCGCCAGGTGCTTCGGCAATTCGGGAATATGTCGTCGGCCACCGTGCTGTTCGTCCTCAACGAGCTAGTCAATTCCGGACAGGCATCCCCCGGCGACCTGGGCGTGATGATTGCGCTCGGGCCCGGCTTCTGCGCAGAGGGAGCGCTGCTGCGATGGTAACGACCTGGCTGCCTCTCCCTCGCCTCCAAGGAGCGGCGGAGTTGCTGGACTGCCCGGATAACTCCGATGAGGAGATCTGTGAGAACCTGCGCGACCTGGAGCGGCTGAACCGATACTTCGGCGGTGTGCGCACGGTACTTTTGCACCTCAATCGAATGGTAGGCGAGCGTTCGCAGAGCCCCCCCACGATCCTTGACATCGCGACCGGAGGGGCCGATATCCCTCGAGCCATCTGCCATTGGGCCAGGAAGCGCAAGCTTGCCGTCGCCATCGAAGCAGTAGACAGGGGCGACCAGGTTCTGGCTGCTGCGGCCGAATGGTCGAGGGACTTCCCGGAGATCCGGCTGCGGGGGGTGCAAGCCCCGCCCTTGCCCTACCCGGATCACAGCTTCGACTACGTCATCGCCTCTCTCTTCTTTCACCACCTGAACGAGGCGGAGGGAATCCTCCTGCTGCGGGAAATGGCGCGGGTTGCTCGGCGCGGGTTGCTGGTCAATGACCTGCTGCGCAGCCGACTCGCCTGTCTGCTTACTGCGATGACCACACGGCTGCTATCCGGCAATCGTCTGACGCGCCACGACGGCCCGATGTCTGTCCTTCGCGGTTTCAGACCCCAGGAGCTGCGTCGCATGGCGACCAAGGCTGGTCTTGCCAATGTGCGGCTAAGCCACCATCTATGGTTCCGCATCGCCCTCACCAAAGAGATCGCAACGTAAGGCGGTTTCTCCCTGGCATCTGCTTGCTGGGCTGGCTGCTCATTCCTCAGTCGGTCCTGCTTGCCTGCGAGCTGCCGCCAAAGCCAGAGTCTGGCCATCATCTGATCTACATCCTGGACCCGCGCGAAAGCACGATCCGTTTCGACGCTGACGCCAGGTTGCACACCTTCACCGGAGTTGTCGGCCAACTGTCCGGTCGCGTGCGCCTGCTCAGCGCCTCTCTCGCGAGCAAGGCATCGGCCTGTGTGGAGATCGAGGCCAGTAGTCTCACCACCGGAATTGCGATGCGAGACAACAAGATGCAGAGGAGTCACCTGCATACCGATCGCTTTCTGACAATCCTCTTCAGCCTGAGCGGCGTGGACCTGGTAGAGCCCAAGGGCGACGGCCACTACACCGCCACCCTTCGAGGCACCCTGACCCTTCACGGGGTGACCGCGCCGCTGGTGATCCCGACCAGAGCAGCACTCACCGAGCAGAGGCTGGTGGTCGAGGGGGCGGTCCCCTTGCGCCTCTCCACCTTCCAGATCCCCATCCCCTCGCTACTGTTTATCCCGATGAAGGATGAGGTGGTGGTGAGCTTCAAGCTGGTGGCGGTCTCCGAGTAGGGCATCTCCATGACGCAGATCCCGGTGATCGTTGTGGGCGCCGGTCCGGCTGGCTCGGTCCTGGCCGGTCTCCTGGCCCAGCGCGGGGTTAAGACGCTATTGCTCGACAAGGCGACCTTCCCTCGCGAGAAGATCTGCGGCGACTACCTCAGTCCAGGGACCGTCAGACTTCTCGACCAACTCGACCTACTCGACCTCGTGCGTTCGGCCGGGGCGCGGCACCTGTGGGGAATGACGGTCACCTCTCCGGACGGCACGACCTTCACGGCCGAGTTTCCCACCATCACCGAGGCCAATGGGACCTCCCCCTTCGCGCTTTCCATCCCCAGGGCCATCCTTGACAGCCTGTTGCTGAAATGGGCTCGAGGCTTCGGGACGAGATGCGTCGAAGGATTGCACGTGACCGATCTGATCTGGGAGAACGGGCATGTGTGCGGCGTCACGGGGATTGGACCGACGGGCCCGGAGACGTATCGGGGGCAGATCGTGGTAGGAGCGGATGGACGAGACTCAGTGGTGGCCCGACGGCTCGGCCTTCACCAGCGCCATCCAACGCTGCGTCGAATGGCGCTGGTAGCCTACTACGAGGGGGTCTCCGAGCTTACTGATCACGGGATGATCTCGGTCGGCAATCGATCGTACTGCATCCTCAACCCGATCGGCAAGCGGCTGATCAACGCCAGCATTGTGGTGGACCATGGGATCGTGCAAGGCTGGAAAGGGCAACTCGACGAACTGTTCGATGGCACGCTGCAAGTATTTCCCCTCGCGCTAAGCGCGCTCCGTGACACGGGCCGACGTGGGCCGGTCCGATGCCTCGGCCCATTGGCGTTTCGATCGAGTCGCAGCGCTAAGGCCGGCGCGCTGCTGATTGGAGACGCAGTCGGCTTCTACGATCCCTTCACCGGCGAAGGGGTAGGTCACGCCCTCTACAGCGCGAAGCTCGCGGCCCACGCGATCGCCTCGGCCCTTGCCGAGGGTGACGGCGGCCTCACGGAGGCTCACCTCGAGCGATTTGATGATGAGCAGCGCAAGGCATTGGCGAGTAGGGAGCGCCTGGGCGCCGCCTTGCAGGCCGTCATCCGTAATCCCAGCGCGGCTAATGCTGCCGCGCGACTCCTCCGGCGACGTCAACCCCTTGCGGACCTGCTGCTTGGTGTAATCGGCGATCTGCTCCCACCCCGCGCCCTCTTCTCGGCGCACACCCTGATCAGAATCCTCCATCCAAGGTAAAGTCATCTATTACCTGATAGCAAGCTTGCCCTTGTGGTCGAGTGGGGTGATCAGCGGAAACCGAGTGCAGCCGAAATCGAAGACCCCGGAACGCTCTGCCAGGAACTCAATGGTTGTTTCTTGATCCGGCTCGAGATAGCGCCTGATTTCCAAATCGGGGATAGAGAAGACGTGTCTGGCGCCATCGCTGCGAATCGTCACTGTGACCAGCACCGATCTCCCTTCCCGGTCCACCGCGATAACGGAGGGCTCACAGCGGTAGTTGCGGGCGATCATCGTGAAGGAAAGCCGCTTCGCTTCGGCGGGGGCCCCGGCAGGAGGAGCGGTCTCAGGAAAAAGCGTGGCGCAGCCCGTCAGGACCATGACGGAAGACGCCAATAGCCAGATCCGGAATCGTTGCATGAGCTTGCTGATTGTGAGCCTCCCTGCGCTTCGCCTCTTGCCATCGCACATTACCACAGGGTTGCAAAGGTTTTCAAGCGCGGTGACGAACTCTACTTCACAAAATCAGGGAAAGCCCCTATGATAAGGCAGTCCTGTCGAAAATATTTTCTCTCAGAATCACCATGGCAAAAGCAAAGATCTTAATCGCAGAGGACGAACCTGATGAGTAAAGCTACGTCAAAAGGGATTGCTCTAGGGGTGCTGGTGTTCGCCCTCACCACGGGGTGTGCCGGGATGCCAACGCGCTAGCAGCGTGCCCTGAGCGGCGGCGCCATCGGCGCGGCTGTCGGCAGCCCTGTGACTGGAGCCGTCGTGGGAGGCGCAGTTGGAACCGCCACAGGCGCCATGTGGGACGATGTCAAGAAATCGCTGAACTTCAAGCACTGACCCCATCACTCCCCTCGCTCGTTCGATTTTTGCGGCCTCTCCGATTTGACTCCCCTTCCCGAGTCGGAGAGGCCGTCTTTTTTCCTCAACTCCTCCATCCCCGTCTTATTACTGCCAGAAAGCGGGCCGATGAACTGAGCCAAGGCAATAGGATTTTCCAATTTGACTTATCGGATTTAAGCCGATAGTTTTAGGTGTAGTTTTGACCCTATTTAATAACAGACGAGAAATCTGGCCCTCAGGAGGGGTTCCGTGCGCCACCGATGGATCCATGTCGGCTTGTCAAGTCTGGTGGCTGTTGTGGCGAGCCTCGGATTGCTCAGTTCTGCCTGGTCCGAAGCGCCAAAGGAGCTGCGGGTTTCGGCCATCCCGGACGAGAACCCGACTGAACTGATGCGAATCTATACGCCCTTCGTCGAGTATCTGAGCAGAGAACTGGGCATCCCGGTCAGATACCATCCCGTAGTGGACTACGCTGCCACCGTCGAAGCCCTGGCGGCCAAGAAACTCGACATGGTCTGGTACGGTGGGTTCACCTTTGTCCAGGCTCGAAAGCGGACAGGCAATGCGATCCCGGTAGTGAGCCGAGAGGAGGACCTGCACTTTCACAGCAAATTCATCACCAGGCCGGAAACCGGCATTAAGACCCTGGCCGACTTGAAGGGCAAGACCTTCTCCTTCGGAAGCGTCAGCTCGACATCAGGCCATCTCATGCCGCGCTATTTCCTTCTGCAGAATGGGATCGACCCGGAACGAGACTTCGCGACATTCAGCTTCAGCGGCGCTCACGATGCCACTGCCCTCTGGGTAGAGAGCGGGAAAGTTGACGCCGGGGCCTTGAATGAGGCGGTGTGGGACAAGCTGGTTCAGACCAAAAGGATTGATCCCAACAAAGTTCAGGTCTTCTGGACGACGCCCCCCTACATCGACTATGTCTGGACTGTGCGTGGCGATTTGGAGAGCAGTCTCGTAGAAAAGATTGCCGCCGCCTTCACCAAGCTGAGTTACAGCAATCCAGCGGATAGAAAATTGATGGACCTTCAGCGAACGAAGAGATACGTCCGCGTCAAGGTCGAGCAGTTCAAGCCGGCTGAAGAAGCAGCGATCGCCGCCGGGCTGCTTCAGTAGCGTCATCAGAACTCATGTACCTACTCGATCGAGTCTCTAAAGTATTCGCCGGCCGGATCATCGCCGTAGACGAGCTTGATCTGAAGATCCGACAGGGCGAGCGGGTGGCCTTGATCGGCCCAAGCGGGGCCGGCAAGACAACCCTGTTCCGGATGTTGAATCTCACGATCCCCCCAACCTCGGGAAGCCTATTATTCGACGGACTGGACATCGGCCGCTTCTCCGGACGGCGGCTACGAGAGGTCCGACGCCGGATCGGAACGATCTACCAGCAACACAATCTGATCCCTCGCCTGCAGGTTATCCACAATGTGCTTGCAGGCAAACTCGGGACCTGGTCCATCCGGCAGGCGGTGCGCTCCCTGATCCGACCGACGGAGGTCGATCTCGCCTCCCTGGCGCTCAGACAGGTCGGCATCGCTGAAAAGCTGTACGACAGGACCGAGACACTGTCAGGCGGCCAGCAGCAGCGGGTCGCCATTGCCCGCCTGCTGGTACAGAATCCGGAGGTGATCCTGGCCGACGAGCCGGTCTCTTCAGTGGATCCCGCACTGGCCGCCGGAATCGTCAAGCTGCTGATCGAGCTGAGCCAGACCTACCGCAAAACCCTTATCATGAACCTCCACAGTGTTGATCTGGCGCTGGCCCATTTCCCCCGAGTGATCGGGCTGAAGGATGGGAAGATGTCGTTCGATCTGGCAGCCCCAGCGGTGACAGATGACCATCTGGCAGCGCTGTACGCCGGAAGTCAGACCGAGGCAGCCGAAGAGGAGTTCCCCATCCATGCAGAGCAACGTTCCCTCTACTCCTGCCAGCCTCACCTTACCAACTAGTGTAGTGTCTCTTAAATAAGTGGATTTATATTGTGAAGTGTGATAGATGATGTTCATGTCACGACGCGCTATGCAGGTAACCATCAATGAATCCGATCATCGGGAGTTGGAGCGCTGGGTGAGCGCTCACCGCACGC
>OBEQ010612067.1_pt1 | contig 16755 bp, 7 predicted proteins | sample 1670901 | NCBI WGS metagenome assembly OBEQ01 (sample SAMEA104232315, study PRJEB22302) | groundwater metagenome | biome: forest; feature: aquifer; material: groundwater | place: USA | collected 2011-08-07 | depth 5.4 m
CGTAATACATATTGGCACGATCTTCAGTGTAGTGAATAAAGGTGATGCCATGTTTTAATCCATGCGCTTTTGCTTCTTTCAAAATGGCATTAAATCCAAAATTATGCGCAAAGTCACTCCACAAAAAAGAATTGATGATATTATCCATTTCAATTTTTTTAACGATCTCGTTTCCATAAAATTCACTTTGGTACGCAAAATGCGTCCAATGGGGATGATCCGTTAAAATATAGCGTTCACTGGTGTGTAGATCGACAGAGGTAAAACAAAACGCATCAATACCCAATAAATTGAGTGGAGAATTGATTTTTTTCAGTTGCTCTGATTGTTGCAGGCAAAAATGATTTTTTAAATCAATGGCGGTGTTGGACATGGTGCGCCTCAAGTCTGTATTTCGTTCAGATTATCAAGACATGTCCTTATGAGCGTTGATCATAACATAACCAACACTGCTATTAAAGTACGAAAAGTACGTTAAAAATGATAAATAAATTATGGTGTTGGTTTCGTTGAATTATCTTTTTGGATCTTGGGTTCTTTGAGCGTATGTTTATACATCAAGTCGGTATCTGGATCGCATTGATATTCTGACAAATCGGGCACTTCCACTTTTACTGCAGGTTTGCGTGTATCCAACGGCGGTGCAAAATGGGTGCGTTTTATCACTATTTTGGTGAGGTGAGTTTCAAAAAAACCGATAGAATTTCTTAACATATTTATTCCTTTTGATGCTCATTGAAAATACGCGCTGAGCGGATTCATTCTTTCGGTATTTTCACTCGCGCGTAAAGCCGAAAATAATTTTTGTGATGGTTTTTTATCTTCGTCAATTAATTGGTATTTACGCAATATGGAATACAAGCTCGTTCCAATTTCTGCGCCATGATCTAACAGTGTCTTGTAAATTAATTCGCATGCGTGGTGATTTATTGGTTATTTCTTGAAGTGAAGAAAATATGGTTTTTGATCCAGATGATTTCTATGAGAAAAAGAAACTAATGCAGCAACATGCTGGATCATACCCCTGGAAAATCCGCATAATGAATGGATGAAAGAATGGTGGATACTTTTTCTGATCGGCTCATGTTGTCCCTCAATATACGGTATTGCATCTTATTTTCTTGTCAGCATAATATTGCAAATTCTTAACCTATTCCAGGTGTTTTGTTTGTAGTAATAAAGCCGTTGACAAATGTCAACAATCTAGTTACCTTTAATAAAGGAAAGCGATGCCCCGTAAAAAACACCCTAATAAGGAAATTGAAGCGGCAGTTTGTTTTGCTGAAAATAAGGATTGGCAATATCAAAAAACTGGGGCATCAGCGCATGCATGGGGACGACTTCACTGTTCGTTGAAAAGCAGAGAAGGGTGTGCGATGTCAGTTTGGTCAACGCCGAGAAGCCCTGAAAATCATGCGAAACAAATTATAAAGAGCGTGAAAAAATGCCCGCACAAAACACACGAGAAATGACATGTGTAAAAAAAATAGGTTTAATTTTACTTTAGTGTTGGGCGGTGTGAATGAAAGTACGCCTGGATTGGAAGACGCGCTATTTGAAGCAGGCTGCGATGACGCCTTGGTGAACTTTAGAAATGGAACGGTGTATCTTGATTTTGATCGGGTATCATTGAATTTCGAAGACGCTGTGATTTCTGCCATTCAACAAGTCGAAAGTGCGCCATTGAACATAACGGTAGTGAATGTGTCACCTGACGATTATGTAACAGAATCAGAAGTTGCCAAGCGTTTGCATATTAATAGACAAGCAGTGTCCCTGTGGTTTAAAGGAAAGCGTCATGCTAAAAAACCTTTTCCATCGCCGGTGATGAAGCTGACTGAGAAATCACCTTTGTGGCGCTGGTCTGATGTGGCAGAGTGGTTGTACCAACAAAAGAAAATCACCGATTCTAAAATCTTAGATCATGCTAAATTTATCGGCCATCTCAATATGGCTTTAATAGATCGTGATATAAGCACCAAGCGATATCGACAAAAAATTCTAAAAAAATTAGCGGGTCGTCATTAAGGATATTCGCAAGGGGCGTTTTGTCACAATACCAGCATTGCGACACAATACGTCACAATAATGTCGCCATACTTGATCATCTCATACTGCTACGTTGTCACATTAATTTTGTCCTATCGCTGCGTTTTACGCGCTGACGCGCGGGCTTCTTTCCCATTTTTCTCAAACGCAGAGTGTAGTTGAAAAATGTGGGAGGGAAGTGGGAGCGCAAGCGACCACGTAATAACAAGCCAAAATTAGTGTATCAACGCACTACGTATTTTTACGTATTTATTCTTGCATCTCATTATGTTCTAATTTGCCAAATTTTTAATCAACGCATGCGTACTTCCTTTTGCTTGATTGTACATAAGGTGTTTTACATGAGAACAACAGAAAAAATCGGTTCGCAGTCAGCAACAACAAAAATTAAATTAATCGTTGATGAAACGATTTATGACGGCGCAAAACCAGGTGACGAACATAAAGCAAAAGCGATGGATGCCGTTGTTCAGATTTGTGAAGGTAATACGGTCGTTAAATCTATTCCATTATTAACGATCAGTCCTGATACGTCGTCCTCATTTTTTCATGTGAATGCTGCAGCACCTGTTGAAGTTCATTTTACGAAAGCCAATAAAACGATTGCCTTTCCTGAAGCGATGCGCAGTAATTTTGTTACTTTTCTAAAATCATATCAAAAAGGGGATGGTCGTCATTCGGGCAGATATGATTGTGTGGAATTTGCCGTTGAAATGGCGACGGGACGTGAACATGCGCAATCAACTTGCATTGCCACCGCAGCTGCCTATGATGAAAAAAAGGCGGTAGGAGGTGAAGTTGTTTATTTGGTGACTCAGGAAAAACATGTGCAACGACACGTAGCGGTTTATCTTGGACATCAATGTTACTTATCTAAGTTTGGAGCGGATGGGCCATTAGCTATCACTACATTGACTGAAATGAAAAAAGCATATCCATTGCAAGATTGTTTGCAATTATCCAGCATCATGAGAAATCCGGTAGCAAATACGTCAAATACCATCGAAGTTGTGAATAACTCCAAGTTAGAAAATGGTTTTTTACATTTACCAAAACCATCTCATGAGTCAGCATCATGGAATCCATTATCATTCATCATCCCCGCATTTTTAAGCGGTTCGCAAGCACATGGTCAAACAACCTCCTTTGTAAAAACAGCTGTTTTTAAATTAAGAGATGATATTCACGGCCCTAAAGATTGGATTCCCTCTGCTTTGGTAAATCCGAAAGAGATTGCGTCAAAAAAACAGGACGCATGCACGGTTGATGATACTTATCTTTATATTATTACCGAAGATGAAAAATTGTTAATCACGCGAAACAATACGCTTGATGTGATGTTGGAAGGGGGTGTGAATAGAGTCACGCATGCGCAAATTGCAAAACATGCGAAGGATGGATTGGTTCGCGCAGCGGGTATGATCTTTTGGGATGCGAAAGCGTGTAAATGGGTAGCGAATAATAAATCCGGGCATTTTACCCCATTTTTAGATGACAATACGGCGCATTATACACTGTCGATTTTAGAAAAAAACGGCATCAACAATGCGCGTTTTGATGCCATTGCAGAAAGTATTTTGGTTGATAAAAAAATATTGCCGAAGAATTTTGTCGGGTTTAGAGAAAGTTCGGTATTGAGGACGCGATTGCAAGATGCGCACCAGCAATACGAACAAAAACTCGGACAATCGGTAAAAGCAGTGCCTTCTACGGCAGAATTAAAATTAGCTTATCCTACAGTGCAGCGCACAAGTCATGTTGATGTGACTAGTGCAGCCGCGAGAACCACTAATCACGCACAACGCGCAGCAGAAGCGCGTGCAATAATTACCTATCAAGCGGCATATGCACGGGCAAAAGATGCGGCACTTAATCCTGCGTCTAATCCTGTTGTAACGCGACCAACACCAGCGCCTGCTCCAACAACATATCCGCAAGCATTACAGCATTTTTCGCAATCCACCGCTGCAGTTTCATCAGCGTCGGCAACAAGCAGTTATCCACAAGCATTGCAAAGATCATTTAATGCAGCGCGTGGATTGGATATGCATGGTTATGACGCGTTTGGTTATGACACGTGGGGTCGAGATCGATTTGGTCGTGATCGATATAAAAGCAGTTTTACAACGCCGAGTTGTTTAATCACGTCATATACGTCGTGTTTATCACAAAGCTCGACTTCATATTCATGGCAAACCAGCAGTCGAAGCAGTGTGTGGGATACTTATATGCAATATGTTCCCGCACCAAAATTCACCTCTCAATTTGAAAGAATATATGGCATATCAGAATACAAACTGGCAAATATGAGCTATTTTTCGCGTTTAGAGTTCTTAAGAAATCAACTCGATGTGACAGGGTTGCTGAGTTCTTATAATTCCTCCGTTGGTTATGGTGCATGCCGCGGAGATGGGCTTTCCCAAATTGGTGGTGTTGCCACCGAAGCGGGTGTTTTAGAAGGATTAAAAAATTCCACTACGCATGCCTTATTGGATGAAATGATTTTTGCGCTACAAACACAAGATAAAAAAAATCCTTGTACCAATTTACAATTACAACAACTGTTGCGCGAATTGCATCAGGCTATATTTATCGATGAAACCAACCCATTTTTTAGTTTGCATTTTAATAACAGTAGTTACATGTATCCTGTGATGCATCCTGTATTTCACAATACGTTGACCGGTGAAATCATTGCAACGTTGGATTATTGGATGAAAGGATTTTTAAATGGCGGTACATTCTCGCTCGATTTTATTCGTCAATGGCATAAGACGGCTAACATGGAGAAAAATTCATTAAAAGCGAATTTAATTGATCTGAAAGCATATTGTAAGCAGCAGGGCATTGAAGATTATATTTCTTTGCGTGAAATGATGCACGAAGCGGGTTTAGCAGGTCCTGATTTTGATATGAGTGATGATGCAGGATCACCGTATAAAACCAAATTTAAAACATCATTTCGAATTATTGGTTATGTGAAATCGGCACAAGGTGCAGATGGCGTTTTATTTTTTGAACCTACCTTTCGTGTTGAGCACACGTTAGAACCGATGCCCGATTATAAAATGTATTTAGATAATTATTTCCACGAACATGGCGAATATCCTGAAGATTATCAAAAATTACAATTGATTTATGAGCGTGCTAAAAATCAGATTGCGAATCTGATGCCACGCTTACCGCTATTTCGTGATTATTTTGAAATGTTAAAGATTATCGCGCAAATTTGTTATTATTATACGACGTTAAAATCAATGGGTAAAAAGCCGATTTTACCCCAGATTGAAAATGTACCTGCAATTGAAACACCAAAATCTTATCCGCCTGTTCCGGTTCGTCAATATAATTATCCAAAAATACAGTTATCAGTTAAAACGATTGTCGAATATTTTCAAGCAAAAGCAGGTGCAAATCAGACAAATTTATTAGATAAAGTAATGCTTCGCATGTCTGAAACCTTGCAAACCGATTGGGATGAGCAAACGCAGCGCGAGATAAAAGAAATGATTGCGCAATCTATTCGTCAACAATTGCCTCTCGATGCGCAATCTACGCCACTTGATGAAAGAAAAGTATTGATCGTATTAAAAGCGTTGCATCAACATATCGTTAAAACAGTTCAAACCCAATTGCATTTTCAATCAGAGACGGATGACAGCGATGGCTTTTTGATCACTGTGAAAAAAATAGAATTAACGATTGGAAAAAAATCTTTATCTGAAACTTGTCAATCTAAATCTACATTAAGAGAAAAAACAGAGTTTCTGATTCAATCCATCAATGAATATGAAGCCGCGCAATTACGCCTACCGTTGCCAGCAATGCCAAAAGAAGTGATCGATAGCGTTCGTGGCCAGTTTGAGAAAGCTAAAAATCAATTGCGAGCCAGTGCAACTGCTGCAAGATCGCATTATCAATCTAAATTAAATGATCTGCCCAATGAATTGTCTGCTGCAGAAAGTCGTATGCGTAATGAAATAGAGCAAGATGCGCGCAGACAACTTGGTAATGCTCATGGTATTACTGAAGCAGGCATTGATGCAAAAATGCGTCAAATTCGGTCTGAAATTGACTCTGTCGTTTCGCAGAATGCTGCCAGTATTCGAGCGCAAGGTGATCGTATTCGCGTGGAATTAAATTCAGCGCAGTCGGCAACCTACGCTGAAGAATCATCCAAGCTTGCTGCAATTGATCAAGATTTCACGAATTGTATTCGTAATGCATTTAAAGAAGCAATGCAACATTGTCGTGATGCAGTTAAAAAATCTGCTGAAGATACACAATATTTATCTCGAGTAATGAAGAAAAATACTGATTATGGCAAAACATTATTGGAAACGTATCCTATTTCTATGCTGGAATTTGTGGATAATAATAAAATTGTGGGTGGATGTGGATTATCATTATCGAAATTGGTGCTGCAACCTATTTCAGTGAATCAAAGGCAAGTCATTTCACACTTTCATCTGACACAGGGACTTCCCGCTGAAAATTTAGTTCAGTCCAATAATTATTGGGTTTTTAAAATAAAAACAGAAGATCAAACGTTAGCATTTGATCCATCCGATTTAATTCAATTAAAAGATATTTCAATAGAAGAAAGTCGAAAATTATTAGATCAACATCCAGACTTTATTCACCTGCAAGATCACAACGGTGTGATGCCCATTCATATTGCGGCAATGACAGGAAATGCGGAAGGCTTGAGCGAACTCTCAAAACGAGGTGCAGATATTAATCGCATCTTACCAAATGGCTTAACACCACTTCGCATGGCATTGCAAAATCGCCATGAAGATGCAGCGATTACACTGCTTTCAATGCCTGCAATCAATATCAGCGTTCAAATTGATAACGGTGAAAATCCACTGCATTGTGCAATAGAACAAGAATTGCAAAAAGCAGCGTTATTATTTATTCAAAAAGGCGCTGATTTATCACAACCGCGTCATGCGGATGGATTATCTGCATTTCATTTAGCTGTTCAAAAAGGCAGTATCGAATTGGTCAAAGTGATGCTGGCAACAAAACGTGTGAACGTGCAATCACAAACAACGAACGGACAAACTGCATTACATATTGCAGCACAAAAGGGTAATCAAGAGATGGTTACCTTTCTTTTAATGCAAAGTGCGACTTCTATTGAAGACAAACAGAAAAAATTACCGTTGTCCTATGCTATTGCAGAAATACATGAAGGCGTGGCAATTGATTTGGTCAATGCCACAACAACACAATTAAATGAATTGTTGCTGTTGGCAGCTAAAAAACAGTTGTTTTCAGTCTGTGATGGTTTGATTGCTAAGGGTGCGTCTGTCAATTATTTCCCTTCAGAATCTGATCCACGAGATTACCTCTATTATCTCGTGAAATATGGCGAAAAATTACGCTTGCAGCAACTCATCGAACAGAAAAAAGATTTTAAAAAAACGTATTATCGTCATTCACTCAGTAGTGTCGCTGTTAAATTTGGGCGAATGGATATCGCTGATTTATTGATTCGTCACGGTGTTGTGCTATCGGCGCAAGTACAGGCTCAATGGATTCAACAAGCCATTGTGCGTGATGATATTGCCATCGTCAGACGCTGGGCTCAACAGGTAAACATTGCTTCAGAACAGTTATATTTAGCCGTTGAAAATAATAGTGTTCGATGTGTGTCATTATTACTGCCACGATTTACAGAAGCCTCATTACAAAACAGTAGACCAAGAACGCATATCATGGATGCTGCGATTCGCAGCGGTGAAATATTGATGGTTGAAAAAATGTTGCCGTATTGCAGTGATGTGAACGCAGTGATTAATGCATTCAATCAATCACCACTGATGCTGGCAACTGCATTAGGTGATAAAAAAATAATTGAAAAATTATTGCATTCCGGTGCTGATATTTTGAAAAAAATAACTCATCAATCAGCGCTACATGAAGCCGTTTTAAATGATGATGTCGACCTATTGAAATTTTTTGAAACAAAAATACCGGTATCAGAATGGCCAACTGATTTGTCTGATTTTGCATCACAACATAAAAAACAAAAAGCAAAGCGATGGTTGATATCCAAAGGAATGGCGCTAACTCATGTTGTTGCCGAGCCTGATTCACAATCCTATCCTGACATGGAAGCATTTGTGAGAATGATGTTACAGCCTACTGAAGCAGTTCATCGCTTTCTAAAAATGCGCATTAAAGTGAATGAGCATGACACGGTTTCATTATTACGTGCAGGCATTGATAATGAAGATTCTCGAGTCATCAATTTATTCATGAAACATTCATTTCCCCATGATGCACGATTTGATCAAGGTGAAACAAAATTGCATTTAGCAGTGAGATTAAATAATGCTGACTATTTAACAACCTGCCTTGTGCATACTGGAGTTGATACTGCTGCAGATAATGGCATGACCCCTTTGATGCTTGCCTCTGCCTTGGGTCGTGCACATATGGCTGACATATTATTGGAGCAGGGTGCGAATCCAGATAAGAAAAATACTTTGCAACAAAACGCATTGCATATGGCGATTATTGAAAAGCATGAAGCAATTGCGATGCAATTAATTGCCGCATCACGTGCAATCAATTCAGCTGATCGTGAAGGTGACACAGCATTAATGTGTGCTGCAATCGGTAATTTACCCAAAGTATTGAAAGCACTTTTAAAACGCGGTGCAAAATGGGATGTGCGATCTGAAAAAGGATTGACTGCATTACATTATGCAGCGTTGGCTGGCTTTGCAAAATGTGTAGCCATTTTAATGGATGATGCGCATGCAGATGTCAATATACAAACAGCCACAACAGATAAAAGTCGTGATATTAAAAATACCGCATTGCATTTTGCTGCATCCCAAGGCCATGTTGAAACCTGTCAGCAATTGATATCCTGCGGCGCTGATCTTCTTGCAGAAAATGCGGAAAAAATGACACCGATGGATTTGTGTTTTGCTAACAAAACACCAGCCTGTTTTGAATTGTTTATATCATCCTCTGAATTTTTTAAATCAGGTAATCAACTGAATCGCTATATTGTTTGTTGTATGCATGACAATGCAGACGGTTTGCGTCGCCTGTTAGCACTGAATGCTGATGTAACAGTTATTGATGAACATGGCAGAAACGCGCTGCATTTTGCAGCAAGGCATGATGCGAATTTATGCGCAGATATTTTAATTCAAACTGGTTGTGCTGTTGATGGGCTTGATAATGAAGGTAATACACCGTTACATATTGCTGCCGCATCAGGTTCAGTTGAAGTAACTCATTTATTATTAAAAGATCAAGCCGATGCGAATGCAATTAATCATGAAGGCAAAACACCTTTAATTATTGCGATTTTGAATAATCATCTGTCAGTGGTATTAGCGCTGATTCAAGGTGGCGCTGATCTTCAATTGCTATCAAAGCAAGGTGCTGTGCCCACTATTATTGCGTTATCAAAAAATCTGACAGAAATGGCGACGCTATTGACAATTTTGACGCAACAGATTTTATCTCAAGAAGATTTTGTCGGTGAATATCAATCATTATTCTTGGTTGCAACCGTGCAAAATTGGTTGAGACAAATGTCAGGTATGTTTAAACAAGCATCAGAATTAGGTGACAGTGTTATGCATACCGCTGTTCGATTAGATTCACCTCAAGCCATCACGTTATTAGGAAAAGCAGCCCCCGCTTTATTTTCTGCAAAAAATACGGTCGGTGATACACCAGCGGTATTGGCTGAAAAATTAAAACATACGCAATCGCAATGTGCGATTCAACTGCATTGAGATAGTTATGCCAAAAGAAATAAAAGAATTGATGACGGAGCAGGAACAGCAAGAACTCATTCGAGCAATTTCCTTAAGGTTTAGACAAAATCTTGGGCAGCTGTTTCCAAAAATGTCGCAGCTGAGTGGAAAGATAAGTGATTTTCCCGCTGATATCAGAGGCAGTATGGCTCAATTTCGTGAAAAATGGGGGCAGTCTATATTTGTTTTTTATTCAACCTGGGATCAAATAAAAGAATACTTTGATATCGATGTGATTCATTTTTCAAAGCCTATAAAATCGCCCCATCATTCAACAGCAGTAGAAGAACAGAGCATTAAGGGTGAAATAAGAGGATTACGGGATTCTTGGAAAAGTTATCTTTCAGATCGCTTTATTCCATTAGAGTTTGCTTGGGATAAAATATCAGAAGATTTGCATGCTGATTTGAGTGATGTGCCATCTCCTATAAGGGAAGAAATAAATAGTTTTAGATTAATGTTAAAAACATTAACCAAAAAATCAGCACATCAATTTATAAGTGGACTTGATAAATATCCAGTTGGTCATCCAGAAAGGCATATTTATTTACGCTTTTGGATAAGTTCAATTGCAAATCGTTTTTTAGCACAAAGTTCTGAGAGTGTTGATATTGGCATGAGCTTAATGGCATGTCCCTACGCAGATTATGAAGTGATTGTAAAATATACCATTCGTGATAGAGAGAGACCCGTTGTTATAGCTGCACAACAATATTGGGATGAAATACAATCATTGTTTTTGGAGCATTACCCCTGGAATCTATTAATGTCCTTGGGGGCTTATCGTTTATTTTGGGCAATGAATGGATTGCCAGAACCCATGCGACAATGGTTGCATGCTTATGCAAAACCGCTGGTGGCTCGTCATGATTTATATACACGAATAAGCGACTCTCCTTACTATCATCGTAATCCTGAAGATGATTCTGAAAACAGAATGGATGATTTACTTTATCGTTTTTGTGACTTTTTTTTCGAATATTTTAAAATAATTGACCGATATCCGTTATCTAAAATATCGCCACCACCAGATTTACGAATGAGTTTTACGGTTCGTTCAGATTATTTGAAACGAGTTTTGTGTGTTTTGGAAAAAAGTAATAAACCAGAATATCAAATTGAAAATCTAGATAATTTACCATCCATGAAATTGATTCAATATGCACATCAACAAAACTTTAATGGCGTAATAACAAAAGATTTATTTTTGCGTGATACACTGCCGATATGGGTTAAAACAAATGTTTCCGCTAATGGTGTAAAACAAAAGTTATTATTGCAAGACATACAAAGAAAAGCTGATTTAAACACGTATACTTCAGAAATACTTTGCTGGGTTTCACTTTTCAAACCTGACTATTTTGCACACGTAAAATCATTTTCGAATGATATTGATGACCGCATAATTGCGAATGTTGTTTCAATCTGCTTGTTATCGACTCAATCAAGCTCTATGCATTTATTGCCCGCATTCAACGTGCTCGCTTCTCGCTTGCGTGATGAATATGGCGCTGAAATTGTCGAGCAAATTCTGGCATTGCAAACCAATCAATCAACCGATGTATTATCTGATTTTGTTAAAATTGCGGAATTATTTTTAGATTTGGTTGATTATTTTAATGCGCAATTGTTTCAGCGAAGCACTGCAACTTCACAAACATTGCTGAAAACACCAGAGGATGTTTTTTTAAAATTCAAATCATTATCAGAAGTGATCACTTGTTTACAAGATTTGCAACGTCAATATTGGGCGCAACGTTTTCCAGAAAAAACAGTTGAGCAATTACGACATGATTTTTTAACGCCATCTGAGATGGTGAAAACGCCATTGTCATCCGATGAATTTGAATTGCTCATCTCGCAATGTGAACAAATTGATGCGTTAGGTAAAACTTATTTCGGTATTTCGTTATTAACGCTGGGCAATCGTGCGAGCGCATTAGGAAAAAAATCTTGGTTTTCTGATAGCGATAAAATTGAATTAATTGCAATTATTCGCGAAGTGATTCGTCAAGAATTTAAGATTTTGCCACATAAAACGCAATTGCTGGCTGTTCTGGGTATGTTGAATTATCCCAGACAATTAAAAGGCCGCATTGCGCAAATGAAAACGGGTGAGGGTAAATCAACCGTTGTTACTATACTGGCGACATTTTTAGCTTGTCGGGGACGATTTATCGATGTGATTACGGTGAATCACTCATTGGCAATGCGCGATCAAGAAAAATATAAAAATTATTATGCTTACTTTGGATTACGTTGCTCCCATATTTGCGATCGACATCCGACAAAAGAAGCATTTGATGCAGAAATTATTTTCGGCACGAATTACGATTTTGAATTTTCCTATTTATTTGAATCATTGGGTATGACGCACGTACGTGGTTCACGTCCTTGTGATATTGCCCTAGTGGATGAAGTGGATAGTTTAATGATTGATAGCGCGATGAATTCTGCGCGTATTGCCAATGCATCCAGTGTGGATGTGTCGTGGGTGTATCAACCTATTTTATTAAAATTACAAGAACTGGGTGAAGAACGTTTTTCAAGCTTAAGCAATGCACAAATGCGTTCAATTTTGTCGCATTATCAACAAGGTTTTTATGCGAACATCGTAGCTGATTTAACCGATACACAAATTGTAGATTGGCAGACCCATGCAGTAGAGGTGAGAAAAAAAATAGCCGGTTTCCATTATGTGATTACGCATGATGCATCTGATCATGCGGATGGTCATCAGAAAAAACAAATTGTGATTATGGATAATACAACAGGACACCAGTCAAAAGGTTGTCAATGGCAGGGTGGGTTGCATCAATTTGTTCAGATTCAAAATGGCATCGCACCATCTCCAGAAAACAATACGATTGCTGCATTATCCCATCCTGCATTTTTTGGTTTATACCCTGAAATTTATGGATTAACGGGTACTGTCGGTGAATCCGTTGAACGAGAAGAAATCGAAAGTATTTATCATGTTGGCATTTTTGATGTGCCAACACACCGACTGATATTGCGACAAAAAGAATTGGGTGGTGTTGCCACCGATAAGGATCAGCATTACGGTAAAATAATTGCCTCAATCAAATTGCACCGTGCAAAAGGTCAGCCTATTTTGATTTTATTTAATAACGTAAATGAATCTAACGAATTTACTAAAAAATTACGCTCGGAGCAGGTGGATTGTTTGGTTTTAAATGGTGTACAAAAAGAAGATGAAAAATTTATCATTGCGCGTGCTGGTGTTGCAGGTCAAGTGACCGTTGCAACCAATATGGCGGGTCGTGGTACTGATATTATCCTATCAACGGATGCTAAAAATGCCGGCGGATTACATGTTATTTTTGCTTTTTATCCATCCGATATTCGCGTAGAAGAACAAGGATTTGGTCGAGCAGGGCGTCAAGGTCAACCTGGAACAGGGGAGATGATTTTATCATTTCTGGATCCAACGATCATTAAACTTTTGCAAGGAAAATTACTATCCTTAACATCAAATGAGCCATTTACTACGATATTAAATCGTTTGAGAACCGAAGCGGTTCAAGCGCAATCAACGCAGCGTAAATCTATTGCTGCGCATGATACTGCTTTGTTTCGCTATCTATCAGAGTTATTTGAAGAATTACCAGCCATTCAAGATTGCCTAAAGCGTGTTGATCGGAGTGAGATAATGCGCGCATTACAAGATAGTAATGACAATCTATCACCTAACCACTTTTTAATTTCACGACATCAACCGCTTGTACTCAGTGCCATTTCTAAAATTAGCGAAGCACGTAACGCGAAAATGATTTCAGATGAGTTAATCGATTATCTGCGTAAAACGTATGTGAGCCTACAATTAGATCATTGGGCCAAATGGTTTACGGAAGTGTCACATCATCGCCATCGTCGATCAACGATTGGTGAATATGAGCAGTTTTTAGAATCTCAGCATCAACAATTGTATCGAGTGAAAAGGTTGGAAGGTGAACCAGGGATGAGTTTTTGCAAATTTTTGCATGCGCTGGCAAATATTAATATGGTTTCTTTATCGGGTGATCAGCCAAGGACAAGGCCGCTGCCTCGTTTTTTTGCTGCGGCATCAGCTGATAGGACAGGACAGTCTTTGCCTTTGGCAAATGCAGCATTCACTCCCGAAGAAAAAAAACAAACGGTTGAATCTATTTTTCAAGCGATTAATTTGAATTTGTCTCGTCTCATTCTTGTTGATAAAGATTTTACAGGCTCAATTGATAAAGATTTCCCGCCTGATATGCACGCACAAATGAAGCGCTATCGTGAACAATGGGCGAAGGAGCATCTTCAAAATTGGGGACGCGATTGGAAAAAAGCATTAATCGTTTTAGATGACGATACTCAAATGACAAAGCAGTCTTTAGCGACAGCAAGAGATCGTTTTCCATTAACAATAGAAGATATCGATTATGTTCGTGGTCACTGGAAATGGTTGATTACCTGTTGTCGTCAATTTGAATTTCTTTTTGATCAATGGCGGAAAAATTTTGATTGCGCTTTTAGCGCGATAAGAGATCCTGAATTAAAATTATCTACTGGTCATGGTAGGGAGCTATGGCCTGGCACAATCACTGGATTTAGAAAAGAAATATTTGATAGTTTTCGAGGTGCGTTTTCATTTTTAACGAAGACTTCAGCTGAACAATGTGTTGCGGGATTACATCAATTAGATATGTTTGAACGATATGAGAGGCTTATGCATTGGATGGATGCTATTTCTTGTCGTTATAAAAAAGACAATCTGATTATACCAATTTTTGGTGGCGGCTGGGGATTTGACAAATATACAAATTCTGCTGTCTTGATTGATGATAGCGTGTTTTGGTCTGTTGCAAATACATTGTTTTTATCACGATATTCTTGGGATCGATTTAATGACTTTAGTCAATATGCTTTATTTCATAAAATAAATATTTTTTCCGAGACAATGGTTTTGTGGTTAAAATCGTATTTCAATTCGCAGGCTATGCAAAATGCTTCTAAAGAAAAGCTGAGTCATGCTGTTTCATTGTTTTCAGATTTTTTTAAAGCAGTGAAAAAACGCTCTGATCAATCTGGTTTTCAATTGGAACCACCAACGGCACAGGTTTGTGATGAAGATTTGCGGGAAATAATGAAGGTTGGTCCCGCGATCGTGACTTTTCGATGAATCTGTTAATTTGCTGGTAAGGAAAAAGGAATATTGACCACTGGATGGCTTGAAAGGGAGTTTTTTCATATAAATTTTTCAAGAGGTGGTGCCATGCCAATCGATCGTATTACATCTGAACCCGGCGGAGAATGCTTTATCGTCACATTCCATTATTCGGGTGTGTTACGTTTACCCTCTGAAATACAGAGAACAATACAGATTCACACACTTCAGGTGCGACATAATGACGATTCCAGTATCAGTATTCGCGGATTGGATCGAGATAATTTATTTGGAAAAATGTTTTTATATTTGCTGTGTGATCAACAAGTAACCCCGGTATATTTACTTCATTTGCGAGAGGCGATCAGAAATATGACGTCGCGATTATCACACGATGATAAATTACTTTCTGCGTTGAATTTTACGCTGGCTGCTCCTATTATTCCTGTGCGAATTGACGCTCGAGAAGGACTCATTTCAATAGAAGATTCATTACGTATACAAATGCAGATATCGAGAAATTCTGCACAGGCTGCACCTATTCAAATACCCCAAGAAAATAAATATGCGCTCATATTAAGTGGAATCAAAAATTTTGACTTTGATTCCATTCCAGCGCATTTTTGCTGCCCTCTGTCACTGCAAATAATGGATGATCCTGTCATTGATTCAACGACATTAATTCCTGGTGTTGATCCGAACAAACCGGCGAAAAATTACAATGATGTTGCAAGGTATGACAGAAAATGGCTTGAGCGTGCAATTGCAACAAATGGAAAAAGTCCGACGACGCGACAAACAATCACCACACCGTTAATTGCAGACGCACTATTAAAATCTCAAATAGATGCTTATGTCAAAGCGCAGGTGGACGCCTATGAAAGTCGCGTGATGCATCATGTGATTGGTGATTTATATTTTAAAATTGAACTGCGCGAACAAGATGCTAGTGTTACATTTACACATAATTTAACAGTGATTCAAAATGGCAGGGATGTGGTTGAAACAATGTTGAAATCAGAAATGGTTGAAAAAATTATTGCGAATATTCGAGACATTAAAAAATTAAAATTAATCATGCTTTCTTGTGGAGACAGTAATATTCCAACAAGGATTATTCGTTGTATTACAGATGCTGCAAATACCGCCAAGCAATCTTCAAGCCTTGCTTCTTCTTATGCTGCATTTTTGCCAGCGCCGGCAGAAGCGACTGAAACACAATCATCAATTGTGAGAAATATTTTATGAGAGCAGCAACAAGAAACGTATCATTCAGCGCAATGATTTTGCAATCACGTTGGTTTCAGTTTTCTGGTCCATGCTTTTTATGCTTAGCTGCACAATCTGCTTATTATTACGCCACAGCGGAACCAGAAAAAATTCCTGAAGAAGAATCAGTGCGTATTGTGGTAGGTGATGATGTGATAAAAAAGCCTTTGCCTGCAGGTGGGCGCGAGATGGATTTAGGAATTCCGAAAGACATTACACCAGTTATACGTATAAAACCACGATTTGAAATATGGGATTTGGAAGGTTATAAGTATAATGAAGCAATGCGCATGGACTTCAAATTTTGTAAGCCCCAATCAGCAGCAGAAGCGGCTTTGAATAAATTGAAAGGATGGTTTTGATGCGTTTTTTTTAAAGCCCTGGTTAATACAAATTATTTTTATTTTTCACTAATCGCTACATCCGGATTATTTTATGGCGCCTAGCGCGCGCTTCCCTCCCATTTTTTTCAAACGCAGAGCGTAG
>OBEQ010543140.1_pt1 | contig 16753 bp, 17 predicted proteins | sample 1670901 | NCBI WGS metagenome assembly OBEQ01 (sample SAMEA104232315, study PRJEB22302) | groundwater metagenome | biome: forest; feature: aquifer; material: groundwater | place: USA | collected 2011-08-07 | depth 5.4 m
AGAAAGGGCACTCAAAGGGTTACCGTTCATACGCCTCAATTTGGACCCGTTGTTTTTCTTAACAGTCACCTTCAAGAAGGAAAATCCCGACGGGCGGTTCGTGTTCGAGAAGAACAGCTCCGCGCAAAACGGCGAGAGATTGACCAATCCGATTTTCCAGTCATCGTCACCATGGATGCAAATATTCAGAGGGACGCAAAACCAGATCCAAAAAAACGAGAAAAACGCCGAATTTTACCGCGCTCACAAGAATTTCTCCACATGCTTGAAATTCTGCGGCTCAAGGACTCCTATACTCGGGGAGGGATCGATGTGAAGAAAAACCCGGGGCCTACCTATTTACACGGACCCTTTGCACACAAGATGGGAATACCCGATACCACCAAAGAAAAGGCCATGGTCATTGATTACATTCTGCACGATCGAAATTTTCGTGTCACTTGGGCTGAAGTTGAGTACGATTTTGCTCTCGAAGATAAAACACCGCTCTCCGATCATCGGCCGGTGTTTGCAACATTGGTTAGGAAATCACGGTCCCAACACCCTTATCGGTAAAAATCTCAAGAAGAACAGCATGCTGCACACGACCATCAATAATATGGGCGCTCTTAACTCCCTCATCAACGGCCTTCAGGGCACACTCAACTTTTGGAATCATCCCACCGCGAATCACACCTGCTTTGATTAATTCACGAGCTTCGGCGCGATTGAGGCTTGGAATGAGACGATCCTGACTATCTTTAATTCCCTGAACATCCGTCAAAAGAACTAACTTCTCGGCCTTGATGGCTGAGGCAATCGCTCCAGCCACCAGGTCAGCATTGATATTTAAGGCCTCCCCTTTTTCATCGACACCCACAGGTGCAATAACGGGAATGAAACGACCCTGATCGAGAGTTCTCAGAATCGTTGGATCCACAAGCTTCACATTTCCAACACGACCTAGATCAATGACCTCAGGCGTTTTATGGTCAAAGGTGACTTTTTCTTTGGGAAGTTTTTTTGCTTTGATGAGTCCACCATCTTTACCGGAAAGACCAACGGCCTTCCCTCCATGACGATTGATGAGACTCACAATGTCTTTATTGATATCGCCCACCAGTACCATTTCCACAATATCCATTGTTTGTTCATCGGTAATTCTCATGCCTTGATGAAATTTGGATTCAATACCCATTTTTTGCAGCATCTGATTAATCTGTGGCCCGCCTCCATGAACAATAATCGGGTTAATCCCGATATAATCAAAAAGAATGATATCACGCGCAAAACTCTCTTTGAGTTTTTCGTCCACCATCGCGGATCCACCGTATCTAATCACAACGGTTTTTCCGCTGAATTTACGAATGTAGGGAAGTGCCTCCATCAAGACGGAGGCTTTTTGAATGAGTTCTTCCATCAGAGAATATATCGGCTGAGATCCACGTCCTTGACAACACTGGATAGCCGTTCCTTCACATAGTGTGCATCGATAACAATTTCTTTGCCACCCATTTCGGACGCATTGAACGAAATTTCTTCTAAGACTTTTTCCATGATCGTGTGAAGACGCCTGGCTCCAATATTTTCCGTGCTCTCATTCACCAGCGCCGCAAACTGGGAAATTTCTTCCAAGGCATCGTGGGTGAATACCAAGGGCACGCCCTCTGTTTTCATCAACGCCACATACTGGCGTGTCAGCGAGTTTTGAGGTTCGATCAAAATTCTTAAAAAATCTTCCTTGGTCAATGAATGAAGTTCCACCCGAAGAGGAAAACGTCCTTGCAACTCTGGAATGAGATCGGATGGTTTTGAAACATGAAAAGCCCCGGCCGCAATAAAAAGAATATGGTCTGTCTTGACCATGCCGTATTTAGTGCTCACGGTTGAGCCTTCCACGATCGGGAGAATATCTCTCTGCACCCCTTCTCGCGAAACATCCGGTCCGTGGCCCGACTCACGACCGGCAATTTTGTCAATTTCATCCAAAAAAACAATTCCATTCTGCTCCACACGAGTCAGTGCCTTTTTAATCACCGCATCCATATCAATGAGTTTAGCGGCCTCTTCCTGACCCAAAATTTTTAACGCGTCCTTCACCTTTACTTTGCGCTTCTTTCGTTGCTTGGGCATCATGTTGGAAAACATTTCCTTGAGATTCATTCCCATTTCTTCCAGCCCCCCTGAAGAAACCACTTCAATCATCGGCATCATCTGAGCTTGAATTTCGAGTTCCACCAATTGGTCATCCATTTTTCCGGACCGGAGAAGATCGCGCAACCTTTGGCGCTCTTCATTCATGCCATGAATCTCCTGGGAAGAAGGAGGTGATACAGAACCAAAAGGATCTGCAAAAGAATCTTGATGCCGTAAAAAATTTCCCATTAGAATTTCTAAAATTTTTTCTTCCGCCATTTCTTGGGCTCGCACTTGCACCCGTTCCTGTTCTTCTTCACGAACCATTTTAATCGACAGCTCCGTCAACTCACGAATCATGCTTTCGACATCTTTGCCGACATAACCCACCTCGGTAAATTTAGACGCTTCCACCTTAATAAAAGGCGCGGCAGCCAGACGAGCCAGTCTTCGGGCAATCTCGGTCTTTCCCACTCCCGTGGGACCAATCATGATAATATTTTTTGGGGCAATCTCGTCTTGCAGCTCTTCAGAAACCTGCAGCCGCCGCCAGCGATTTCTGAGGGCCACCGCCACAGACTTCTTGGCTTCTTTTTGACCAATAATGAATTTGTCCAACTCGGAAACAATTTCTCGGGGAGTAAAGGAACTCATATTTCGCACACGGTTACACTTTCGTTTGTAAAAACGCAAATTTCAGAGGCAATCTTTAGAGATTTTTCCACAATTTCTTTCGCAGACAGTTTTGTCTCTCTCATCATCGCCCGTGCCGCAGCCAGAGCATATGGGCCACCCGATCCAATAGAGGCAATCCCGTCATCGGCTTCAACGACATCGCCATTTCCAGAGATTGTCATGATTCGTTCCTGATCTCCCACAAGAAGAAGGGCCTCTAAACGACGCAAGATTCGATCCGTGCGCCAGTCTTTTGCTAACTCCACAGCGGCACGAACTAACTGGCCATTAAATTGATCAAGCTTCGATTCAAATTTTTCGAAGAGAGTCATCGCATCCGCGGTGGATCCGGCAAATCCAGAAAGAATTTTACCCTCTCGCATCGATCGAACTTTCACCGCCTTCGTTTTTAAAATCGTATTGCCAAGACTCACCTGACCATCTCCGCCAAACGCAACTTTTCCGTCACGGCGAACAGCCAGTATGGTTGTGGAACGTATCTTTAAGTTCTCATGCTCTTGGGTGTGCTCTATCATAAACCTCCATTAAATGTCTGAGACTGATCTGCGTATACCTTTGTGTGGTCGACAAACTACTATGTCCCAAGAGTTCCTGTATTCCCCTTAAATCGGCACCTTCTTCCAAAAGATGGGTCGCATAACTATGTCGCAGCGTATGGGGCGTCGTTCTTTTCATGACGCCTGCCTTGAGGCTCCACTTTTTGACAATACGTTGTACCGTACGAGACGTGATTGTAAAAACAAAACCTTTTCTTTTTAATTTTTCCGGTTCAAGTCCCAACAATGCCTTTTGAGCCATCTGTCCCAAGGGAACAATTCGTTCTTTGCTCCCCTTGCCTTTCACTTTCAGGAAGCCTTCGTCAAGATCGATGTTTTCCCAGACAAGCCCCACAAGCTCACTCACCCGCAAACCCGTTCCATAAAGAATTTCTAAAATGGCCTGATCTCGCTTCTTCCCCTCTTGAGATGGGCCTTCGACAACTCCTTTGGCTTCTTCTTGAATTAAAAAATGGGGCAACTTCTTCGGCAACTTTGGAAGAATGAGATCTTCCACCGGGGAATGGTCCAGCACGCCTTGCCTCACTAAAAATTTAAAAAATGTTCGAAGGGAAGAAACTTTTCGGGCAATCGAGACCGCCTGAATTTTTCCAAAGAGTTGAGACAGGTGAGTTCTCACAGAGGCTCCATCAAAAGAGCCCCCCCAACTTTGAATATCGCCCAGATAATTTTTAATGGTGTGAGTGGAATATCCCTTCTCAAACTTCAGATATTTCTCAAAATCTTCCAAAAGATTTTTAGCCGGCGGCTTCTCGGGAATAGTCACAAGTCTCCAAAGGACACTTCACACTCGAACCTTTTTTAGACGTCTTCATCAATAAACTGGGGCTGCTACATTTGGGACAGGTTTCCTTCAATGGACGATCCCACGTGGCAAATTTACAGGTCGGGTATTTATTGCACCCAAAAAAGTTTCTGCCTTTTTTCGTTCGCCTCTCCACCAAAGCCCCTTCCTTACAAAGGGGGCATGCAATGCCCGTGGTAATTGACCGAGTCGTTTTACATTCGGGATATCGTGAACACGCCAAAAATTTTCCGAACCGGCCCGATTTGATCACCATCTGGCTGGCACATTCGGCACAAAATTCTCCTGTCACTTCGAGCTTTGTTAATTGCAGAGACCCATCTTCCATTCTTTGAAATTCACGCGTGTATTTACACTCAGGGTAATTCGTACACGCCACAAACTCGCCGCGCCTTCCCCATTTAATGACCATCGAGCTTTTACACTTTTCACAAATCAAATCCGTGGCAATTTCTTGGCGCTTAATATTCTTCATCGAGACCTTGGCTTCTTCCAAAGTTTTTTCGAAAGAAGGATAAAACCCCTTCATGGCTTCCACGTAGGTCTGTCGGCCTTCTTCGACATCGTCGAGTTCGGCTTCCATTTTTGCCGTGAATTCCACATTGAAAATATTGGGGAAGCTTTCGATCAAGACATCATTCACAATAAATCCAAGATCTGTCGGAGAATAAATCCGCAGTTCTTTTTTAACATATTCCTTCTCAACAATGTTTGAAAGAATACTGGCATACGTCGAAGGACGGCCAATGCCCTTTTCTTCCAATTCTTTAATCAAAGAGGCATCATTAAAATGCGGCGGAGGTTCGGTGAAGTGTTGTTCCGGCTTCATCTCCTTTATCTGTAAGGTCTCTCCCTCTTCCAATAACGGGAGAATGCCATCTTGAGCCTCTGCGCCATCCTCCCCTTCATCCCCTCCTTTTTTGTCCGATTCCTCAACGGGCTGTTCGTAGACCGCCATAAATCCAGAAAATTTTATTTGAGATCCTGTGGCTCGATATCCGTAAGACCCGGCACTGATATCAAATGTTGTTTGATCAAACACAGCTGGGCTCATTTGAGAGGCCACAAACCGATTCCAAATGAGTCGATAGAGTTTGATCTGGTCCTCTTCCAAAAATTCTTTCACGGCATCAGGCGTATATAAAACAGAGGTGGGTCGAATCGCTTCATGGGCATCCTGAGCCAATTTTTTATTTTTAAAAAAATTGGGCGTCGCTGGAAGATAGTCGGGACCCCACTTCTCGCCAATAAAATCGCGCACCTCTTTTAAAGCTTCATCAGAAACACGCGTGGAATCGGTTCTCATGTAACTAATCAAACCCACGGGACCTTCGTCACCCAATTCAATTCCTTCATAGAGCTGCTGGGCAATGGCCATAGTACGAGCCGCTGAAAATCCTAATTTTTGCGAGGACTCTTGTTGCAACCGGCTCGTAATAAAAGGCGGCGTTGCATTTCTTTTTCTTTCTTTCTTCGTAATCGTTTTTAAAACAGGGGGTTTACCCTGAAGATCTCGGACAATGGCGTCCGCTCCTTCTTGATTCACAATGGAAAGTTTTTTGCCTTCATGAGTGACCAATTTTGCTAGAAACGGAGGCGGCTTGCTGCCTTCCATCATAGCTGAAAGGGTCCAGTATTCTTGAGAGACGAAAGCTTTAATCTCCCGCTCTCTCTCACAAATAATTCGAAGAGCCACTGTCTGCACACGACCCGCCGACAATCCGCGCCGCACCTTATCCCAAAGAAGAGGACTCACCTGATAACCCACCAAACGATCCAAAACACGTCGGGCTTGCTGGGCTTCATAGAGATGTTTGTTCAACTCCAAAGGTTTCTTCATGGCTTCGGTAACTGATTTTTTGGTGATTTCATGAAAGAGAATTCTATGGATGGGTTTTTTAACCGCTGCTGTTTTCTTTTTAGATTTTGTTTCTTCCTGACTGTAAATTTCCTCAGCCAAGTGCCAGGCAATTGCTTCTCCTTCACGATCAGGATCGAGAGCTAGAAACACTTCATCGGCATTGCTGGCGGCTTTGCGCAGATCCTCAACGACTTTTTTCTTTGCCGTAATCACTTCATAAGTGGGCTTAAAATTTTTCTTTAGATCGACTCCCAACTTTGACTTGGGGAGATCTTTGATATGCCCCACAGACGCCTTCACGGAGAAATTCCTTCCCAAATATTTGCCGATGGTCTTGGCCTTTGCGGGAGATTCAACGATCACCAGTGATTTAGCCATTTAAACACCCTCCTTAAAAAAATTAAACCACACGATACACCCCACTTGAAAGGGAACGAACACGACCGGCCATTTCCATTTCTAAAAGTAATGCGCTCATCTCCTGCACAGAAGTTCCGAGCCCGTCAATCAACTGATCCATACTTCGAGGTCCTTCCGATAAAAAGTGAAGGACCCTTTGAACTTCTTTTTTTTCCGAATCAAGATTTTCTTTTTTATTTTTTTCCTGATGTTGAAGGTAAGGAAACTCTTCTAAAATGTCGTGGATTGTCAAGACAAGCTTCGCCCCTTTTTGAATCAGTCGATTACTTCCCATACTCTGAGAGTGATGCGGGGCGCCCGGCACCGCAAAAACTTCACGACCTTGTTCCAAAGCATACTTGGCTGTGAGAAGCGCTCCACTTTTCTCAGGAGCTTCAATGACAACAATTCCCAAACTGAGTCCGCTGATAATGCGATTTCTTCGAGGAAAGGTCCACACCGCCGGTTCTGTTTCGGGAGAAAATTCGCTCACCAGAACGCCTTGCTTTTTAATTCTCTCTCTTAATACATCATTTTGTTTGAGGTAAGGCACACCCAAACCGCAACTCATCACGCCAATGGTTTTGCCTCCGGCGTCCAGGGCTCCTTCATGAGCGGCTGTATCAATTCCATAAGCAAAACCACTGACGACCACCCATCCATAGTCCACCAACTGTCGCGCCAAATTGTAGGCGATCTCTTTTCCTTGAGAAGAACATTCGCGTGTGCCCACAAGCGCCAGATGAGGCCCTTGGGTCAGGCAAGAGCCCTCCCCTTCAAACCAAAGTTTTTTGGGCGCATCATGAATAGTTTTTAACGATCCCGGAAACAAAGGATCTTCTGGTGTGATGGAATGAATCATTTAGGAAGAAGGTTTCGTGTTAACTGTTTCTTTTAATTCTTTTCCCACTTTAAAAAAAGGCAGCTTCTTTGGTTTGACTTGAATGGATTCACCCGTTCTTGGGTTTCTGCCCCGATACGAATTGTATTCCTTCACCACAAAACTTCCGAAGCCTCTTATCTCAATACGCCCTCCCATTTTGAGAGTTTCTGTCATGGAATCAAAAATAAGTTCTACAATATCTTCAGCCAACTTATGAGCAATCTTTGCTTTCTCAGACACGAGGTTAATGATCTCTGATTTATTCAACGCCATAAAGAACCTCCGTAATTCATTAATATTATTCATAAAATACCAGTTTGGAAGGATGAGGTCAAGAAAGTATCTATTTTTTTCATTCAAAAGGAAAAGAATGAGTGCTATATTCTCAAAATGAAAAAATTTAATCTGATAAAAAAATATTTTTTTCAGTTGATCACAATAATTTTTTTTAGTTTTACCGCCTGTTCTTCAGGTTCCATAGATACGGCAGATACGACTCAAACACCCGATTCACCGATAATTGATATGGAAGTTGCCCATCAGCTTTCGGGAACTTCGATGAGAGAAGGAAGCCAGCTGATGGCTGAAGTCATGCAGCAGTTGGATAACAATACGGAAGAAGGGGCACTGGTTCTGGAATCAATGACCTCCTTTCTATCCAATGTGAATGAATTAGAAACACAAAGTCATGGAGGGGACTCGTCAAGTTCTTCATTGGCTCTTGCGAGTCCGACTGTCGCTCAAAAGTTAAGCATCATATCAGCACTGCTCGATATTGGCCAACCCGTGGTCATAGAAAATATTGGCGTACGAAAAACCATCACAGATTGCACGCCGCAAACTGCGAGTACTTTGTTTCGAAGAAATGTAGAGGCACGGGATGCTTCTGTTGTTGGGATGAGAGGGTGCCTTGTTTATAACCGACTGAACACCGTACTCAATTTAAATAATCCCCTTTTTGTCCCGGATAATACACCCGAGTTTTTTAAAATGGTGGCTTCAGAATCGGGTGTTATCAGTGCCTTGGCGGCTCAGGCCTCAGGATGGAAATCCTATAGTGTGGATAAAATTATCAACCTTCTTTTTTCACGATTGGGATATTCTCCTTACCAGGAAGATGACAACGGTGTGGTTTTGCAAGCTTCGGTAACAAGCAAAGGGTTGAAACCCTTCTTGGAATTAATCCTGCATCAGCTCAAAACAGGGGAGTTGAACTTGGAACGCCTGAAGTCTTATCGGTTTCACACAGGGTATAACCCAACGGGGGGATGGGAAATCAATCTTGCCGCTGATTTAGGAACAGTCCCTGCGGCTTGTGTTGATTCAACTCCACTATCAGAGTGCCCAATCCTGCCTCTTCGCTATCACTTTGATGGTGTTAATCTGACAGCAAATCCAAATGGGCCCTATGTTTTAAGAATGGAATATCGAGGGGGGCAATTTCAAGATTTTGGTTGGATTGTTGACTATAACACCTCTCGACCTTACAGAGATTCCTATTTTCATCCAGTTCAAGTTCCCATTCATGCAGCGGATTATTCGGCAATCGATAGTATCAATCATCTCTATGACAAAACCCTTGATCCCATGATCGATGCCCAGGGAAATTCAGTGCCGTTCTCCAATTCTGTCTGGCGGGCTGCCTACCCTGGCATGAGGCTTGTGGATAATGCTTATCTTTTTCCAACTCCGGAATTTGCATCCCGCATCCTTTATCTTTTGGGAAACTCCATGCATGTGGATCGTCTTTCAGGTTGGCATGCCTTTTCAGTGGTTCTGATGCTCACAGAAGCCATGGCAGCTCTTCCCGTTGAAAATGGAGGCTATGCCTTCCTGGGGGATAGTGGAAAAACTCCTGCACAATGGGATCACATTGTCGCCGATTGGCTCAATACGCAGAGTAGGAACACATTTCGATGGCAGGGGGGCGCCAGCATGAAAATTGAAGAAGACGGTGCTGTGACCATTGGAATGAATGATATAAGAAATAACAAGTGCCAAGCTTTTTCAGAAAACAGGGTCATTGAAAATTGTGTCTGGTCTACTTCAAATTTCAAAGTAGATCGATCCAGTGCACAAGTAACAGGTAAGGGAACACGCTTTAAAGTAACTGGGTCTCTGACAGCAACGAGCAGAAATTATAAGACGACTTTTACACCAACGAGTCTTTTGGTCGATCCTCAGCAAGCCGTGGGACTTTTTCAGGGAGACGATGGGTTGGTCATCATCCTAAGAGGACAAAAAATCTTAAGTTCAGGTCTTTCCAGTGGACGGGTTATTCAATCGGGTTTCACGTTTGGAGCCATGACTGAATAAAGCGTTTTTTCTCCCAAGACTATCCTATGCCCCCAGCAGGAATCGAACCTGCATCCCAAGCTTCGGAGGCTCGTACACTATCCATTGTGCTATGGGGGCGAATCAGTTTCTCTCTCACTACGCTCTCGGGTGTTTGGAGGCAACTGATTTGAGATGGGCTAAATTTAGATGTGTGTAAATTTGCGTCGTGGAAATATCGGCATGACCCAACATGGTTTGAACGCTTCTGAGATCAGCTCCTCTTTGAATAAGATGAGTCGCAAACGAATGCCGGAGCATGTGCGGGCTTACTTTTTCTCGAATGCCTGCCATCGTCGCTTTTTTTTGAAGGATCTTCCAAAACATCTGACGAGTCATCCCCTTCCCTCTTCGAGTGAGAAAAAGCGCTGCAGAAGATCGATTTTTTCTTAGCACCTCTCGAGCTTGAGTGAGGTAGTTTTGAATCGCTTGAGTGGATATCTTTCCTAAGGGAACCATTCTCTCCTTGGAACCCTTTCCCATCGTTTTGAGAAAACCTTGTTGTAAATTAAGATTGTCAACGGATACAGAAACCAATTCGGATACGCGAAGACCTGTCGCGTAGAGAACTTCGATCATTGTTTGATTGCGGACGTCTTCAGGGGATAATTTCTCCGTAGGAGTAGAAAGAGAGAGAATTTTCTCCACTTGTTCCAAACTAAGGAATCGTGGAAGTTTGCGACCCGCTTTGGGAAGTTCAACAAGAGAGAGTGGATTTTTTGCAATCACTCTTTCTTTAATGAGAAATTTAAAAAATCCTCGAAGGCTGATGAGATGGCGAGCCATGGAACGAGCTTTGAGATGATGATCCGACAGCTGCATTAGATGATCGATAATGTCGGAAGCGACAATGGCCGTTACTTTTGTTTTTCGTTGAGCTACAAAATTAGCAAAAAAACTGAGGTCATGACCATAAGCAGCTAATGTGTTGGGAGAAAGACCCTTCTCAAGTTTGAGAAAGTCGAAGTAACGTTGAAGGAGGGTGTCGAGTTCCATGTTGAATTCTCCCATACCATATTTTAAGGACCTTTTCTATGCCTCACTATCTTGAAATCGGTCCCGGTCGAGGCGACTTTCTTTTTTGGCTCGCCAAGGAAGATCCTGCCACTCAAGTCACCGCGGTTGAATATAAAAAAAAACGATTTGAGAAGTTGGCCAAGCGTCTTGAGAAACAGGGTTTGTCTAATGTGTTCCTCCATTATGGAGACGCTCGTTTGGTCCTTCCTCAGGAGTTTACCGATGGACAATTTCAAAAAATATTCATTCTTTTTTCAGATCCGTGGCCTAAGAGACGGCACGAGAAGCATCGTCTCTTTCAAGAACCTTTCGTAAGTGAGCTTTGGCGTATTTTAGAACCTGAAGGACAGATTTTTGTTGCCCATGATGACCCCAACTACGTTCAGCAAATCCAAGAACTCTTCAAATCCTTCTTAAAATCTTTTTCTTATTCTTCTGACGGAGTTCAGTTCATGACTTTTTATGCGGAAAAATGGCTTAAAGAAGGAAGGAGGATACAATCATTCTCTTATCGGAAAATTGATTGCCAGCCAGAAACCGATGATTTAAGACGGCCCTGTGTCCTCCCAGCCTTCGAAGATTATTGAGACTTTCCCCAATCCAGAACCAGATCGGGATTACGAAATTTCTTGCGAGTGTCCCGAATTTACCAGCCTCTGTCCTAAGACCGGACAGCCTGATTTTGGAACAGTCAAGATTCGCTATATTCCCGACAAATCCTGCATCGAGCTCAAATCATTAAAACTTTATTTTTGGTCCTACCGCAATGAAGGCGCTTTTTACGAGAAAGTAACCAATCAAATCCTGAATGATCTTGTCGCCGCTTGTCAGCCCCGCTGGATGGAAGTAATCGGTGATTTCAATGTACGGGGTGGTATTGCCACTAAGATTCTGGCAACCTATCAAAAAAAGTAATTTTTAAAGGTTTTTCTACGATCGAATCAAATTCATGAATTCTTGGCGCGTTTCCTGGCGGGCGCGAAAGGCTCCTTGCATCGAGGATGTCACAACGAAGGATCCTTGCTTCTGAACTCCTCGCATTTGCATACACAGATGTTCAGCCTCAATAACAACAGCCACTCCCCGTGGATCAAGAACCTCCTGAAGTGTCTCGGCAATCTGCTTGGTTAACCTTTCCTGAACCTGTAAACGGCGTGCAAAAACATCCACGAGCCTGGCGATCTTGCTGATTCCGATAATTTTGTTCTTGGGAATGTAAGCCACGTGACATTTTCCAAAAAAAGGGAGCAAATGATGCTCACAGAGGCTGTAGAGAGCTATGTCCTTCATGGTCACCATCTCGTCGTTGTCTTCAGTAAACAGAGCCCCATTAATGATCTCTTCAACATTCTGTGTATACCCTTGAGTGAGGAACCGAAGAGCCTTCGCAATTCGTTGAGGGGTTTTGACAAGACCCTCCCGTTCGGGATCTTCACCAAGTTCTGAAAGTGTGGCTCGAAATAGACTCGCTAAGGGGTCTTCTTTGCTTCTCAACTGGACAACAGGTTTGAGTGATTTCATGGGGGTTCTTAGTCTTGAAAAGATTGATTCGTCAAGGGGTGTATTTAAACATACATTTTTTTATTGATATGGTTATATATGTATGTTAGTTAAAAAAACATATGAAATATAACACACTTACAAATAAATTAAGAATACCACTTATCACAACAGCAGCAGCAGGACTCGCCGCAACAACATCTTATGTAGCCCAATGGGGATCACCAACTATTGCAGCAGGTGCAGTGGGCGCAGCAGGTTTTTTAGCAGCAGGGGGTCTTTTGTATGCAAGACATGCACGCCTCTTCCTAGGGTATGCTGCTTTCCTTGAAAGAAAGGTCATCGGAGGTGAGGAGGATGTTTTAGACACCATGATTGATCGAATCAAGGATGATCACTCAGGTTTAAAATTTGCCCTATGCCTTGAACACTTAGTTGTATCCGCTGGCTCTAAAAGTAGACTGGAAACAAAAGTGAGGGATCGAATTAAGGGGTACTTTACTCGCCAGCGACTGGAAAAATTAGTGACAATAGCCGTTACGGATTATGTCGATAGGGATATTAAAAAAACTCTTAAAAAAGCTCTCACTGATCTGCTTATAGATTGGAGCGAGGCAGCCAAAAATCTGACAGAAATCCTTCTAGGAGTTGCGGATAACTATAAGCCTGTTCCTGGTGTGCAACAAGAGGCCAAGGAAATTGATATCTTTTATCAATCTCTTGGCCTTCTTTCCAGTGCGTTACTCTATCGAGAATATCAACAACAGCATAGGGGGCTCCGACCAAAAACAGACATTATTCCTGAAGAGGAACGACTTTTGTGGATCAATATCCGAGAAGCGATTGTTATTAAAGAACCTAACCCATTTTTCTTAACTGACCATGCAAGGGCGTTATTGGGACATCTTGATAAGCATCTTGGACCCAGACATTCCACCCCTCCGCATCTTGCTGTTATAAGGGGTGGGGGAAACAGCGACTAATGAATTTTTGAAAGTGTTTGTAGAAGTTCCTCGGGAGAAAAGGAGCGCCCTACGAATGATTCTTGAACTTTCCCCTCGGGTGTCAGGACCAACATCGTTGGCCATCCCACTACAGAATACCTTTCGATCATCTTCTGACAAGCCGGTGTTTCTTGAGTGCAATTCATTTGGACGGGAATGAAATGTTCTCGAAGAAAAGCTTGAACCTTGGGATCTGAAAAAGTTTGTTGTTCCATTTTGACACAAGGAAGGCACCAGGTGGCGAAAAAATCCACAAACAGGGGTTTGCCTTCTGCAGAAGCTTTTGCGAAGGCTTGATCCGGATCCGTCATCCAAAATGAATTCTGAGGAACCTCAATTATTTTTGAAGAAGGTGAATGCAATTGTTGATACGCAATCGACCCGTAATAAATAGCGGGAAGAAGAATTAAAACCCCAAAAACTCTCTTCACCCAAATGGTATAAGCCCCTCCCCGAATTTTTGTGGCAAATCGCTGATAAAAAGTGCCAACGACAAAGAAAACGCTTCCCATACCAAGTCCGTAGGTAAAAAGGAGAGCGAACCCGCGGAGAACGTTTCTCTCCTGCGCCACATAAAGAAGAAGAGAGGCAATCAATGGACCGACACAAGGGGCTGCCAAAAAACCTGTCGTAACACCGGCGAGGCCGGCGCCTAAAATTCCCTGCCCTCCCAGACGGGCTAAACGGTTTCTCAAAACAAAAGGGAGCTGAATGTCAAAGAGTCCAAAGAGGGAAAGTGCCAAAACAAAATACAAGAGAGTGGTAAAAATGAGAAAGTACGAGTTTTGAAATAAAAATCCCAACCCCTTACCCAACAGAGCAGCCGCCATTCCTAGGGTTGAGTAAGTGAGAGCCATGGCAAGAATAAAAAAACTGGAAAGAAGAATGTTTTTTGAGCCCTCTTGTTTTTTTTGAACACCAAAAAAAGCCAGAGTGATGGGAATAATGGGAAGCACGCATGGGGTAAAATCGCTTCCAATCCCCGCCAAAAAAGTAAGCAGGAGAGCTAACCAGAAGCTTTTAGCCAGTACGGGAATTGAAGTTTTATTCGAAGCCGATTTGATCAAAATCGGAAGAGACAACTCGTGCTTCATCTGTCGATAGCAAAGAGAATCGGAACATCCCTGGTAACTCAAAAGGAGTTTAAGTGTGTACTGCCCTGGAGAAAGGTTGGATTCCGATTGAATTTTCGTCTTGAGGGTAGCGGTGGATTCAAAAATTTCCAGAGTTTTTTCGGAAAACGGGTCTTTTTTGGAATAAGAAGGAGAATATTCCGGGGCACTGAGGTGAAATCCTTCACCTTCCAGAATCTGTAACTCAAGTTTATTACGATACAGAAAATGTTTTGGAGGAATTCGAAAGAATATCTCTAAAGGAATATCTTCTCCAGCCTGAATTTGTTTTTCAGATAGATTAACTTCCCACTCAAACGGATTGGTGAACTCCACTCCATGGACGGGGGGAATCAAAAATCCAATAAAAAAAAATAAAATGAGAGTTTTTTTGAACATTTTTAAGAAAGAATGATGTATCATATTGATCGCATGAAAGAAAGTCATGAATAGAACAAACAAATCGCTTCTTGCCGCAGCCTTCAGAATAGCTAAGTCCGTCAAGGCCACAGCTCTTTTTATTGCCATTGATCTCGTCAAGGAACTTCCTCAAGGAGAACCCTTTAAAGGATGTCAGATCATTTACATCAGTCGATCTTCTTTGGAAGAATTAGAAACTTATTATAATAAGCCCCTTCCCTCCTCCGCAACATTTTTACAACTTCCCCATGTGGATATGACACGAATCAGTCAAATCAAAATGGCTGTCGTATTGGCCCTTTCAAATCAGGTCATTCATTCAGGGGACAAAATTGTTTTTGCTACCGGACTGCCGAGAGGCAATAATTTGGATGCCCTCTTTTTTTTGGATACGGCCACAGAGTCCGAAATTTTGGTCACTCAAGGAATTAGCGGCATCTCGGAATGTGTCAACCCAGAAGTATTTGAGGAAACTCTCGAAATCGCGCTTGAACTTGCCGCTCGAGGTCGGGAGGGCAAGTCGGTGGGAACTATTTTTGTTTTGGGAGACGAACAAAAAGTTTTTCAACTTTCCAAGCAGATGATTATCAACCCTTTTAAAGGGTATACGGATGAAGAGCGAAATATTCTCAACCGAGACCTTCGAGAAACACTTCGAGAATTTTCAGCCATTGACGGAGCTTTCGTAATTAGCCACGAAGGGTTGGTCTTAAGTGCGGGACGCTATCTCGGAGCCGCCAGTGATGAAGAAACAATTCCCCGAGGCCTTGGATCTCGCCATATTGCGGCAGCCGGTATTACGGCCTTGACTCAAGCGATTGCTATCGTTATCTCAGAGTCCACAGGAGATGTCCGAATTTTTAAAAACGGAAAAATCTTGATGGAGATTGAAAAACCGACTACGAACAAGTCTTCAATGTAGAATGGAAGTTAACCAATAAAAGGAGAGTGTATGGGAATTTTTGATTTTATCGAACAAGACAAAAGAATCATCGAACAAAAAGTCAGGAGTCATGAAATGACTCAGAATGAATATCAAAAATTTCTCAAAGCCCTTCCTGATGAAAAGGAGTCTGGAGAAGAAATCCTTGTGACAGAAGAGGACATCTCTCCTACTCAGGGTGTGTTTGCGGGATCCCACTTACGCTTAAGTCAGACTTAAAAATTTTGACCATGGCCTTTAAGATTTGATCTTTGACGTCTTTCATCGAAGGTCCCCATCCCAGTTCTTTTTCAAGAGAAGTGACCTCTCGATTTTTAATGCCACAGGGGTGGATGTATTGGAAGGGTTTCAGGTTGCAACTGACGTTCAGCGAAAATCCGTGGGTGGTCACTTGACGATCGACATGCAATCCCAGTGAAGCAATCTTCCGGTTTTGAATCCAAATTCCAGGATAATTTTTATCTCGTTCTGCTTGTAAATGAAATTGACAAAGAACTTTGAGAAGGACTTCCTCAATTTTCCAAACCAATTTTGGAATGGAATCCTTCAGGTTAAAAATGAGGTACCCCACCAATTGCCCGGGACCGTGATAGGTGATTCGCCCTCCCCTGTCTGTTTTAATTAACTGCATGCCATTTTTTTGAATCCATTCTTTGGAGACAAGAAGGTCGGAAAGAGAATCTCTGCGGCCCATGGTAAAAACAGGTGGATGTTCCAAAAGCAATAAGTGATCAGGAATTTGTTCTTTCTGTCTTTTTTTGGAAAGTTCTTTTTGCCAATGAAGGGCTTTAAGATACGGCAGACAGCCAGCGTCGATACACTCAATTAGCATACATCCTCAATAATCTTATGAACCCCTTTCCACTCCTTAAGAGAGGGCTGAGGTTTTCCGGTGTCGTCGTATTCCAATTGAGCATAGGTGAGTCGAACAATACGTCCCTGATTGGAAAGGGCAAGGGAGATTTGTTCATTCCACAAGCCTGAGTTGAGATAAGTTTTTCCCGGCGCGAACTGTTTCATCACCGCGTAATGAGTGTGACTAAAAACAACAATATGAATATCTCTCTCCGAAAGTAAGAGTCGTTTGGCCTGGACATCCAGCCGCGG
>OBEQ012144245.1_pt1 | contig 16749 bp, 14 predicted proteins | sample 1670901 | NCBI WGS metagenome assembly OBEQ01 (sample SAMEA104232315, study PRJEB22302) | groundwater metagenome | biome: forest; feature: aquifer; material: groundwater | place: USA | collected 2011-08-07 | depth 5.4 m
CCGCTTCTCATCCAAGGATTGCAGACCAGGATGATGAGATCGCATGGCGATGTCCACTGACGCACACACCTTTAGTTGAGTACAAGGATTTGTTTATATCTACGCAAGCTGGGCTAGTGTACCCGGTGCTGAGGGGGGTACCGATGCTAAGGGGGCAACATGCGATTGTGGCGTCGGGGATCGGAAAGTGAACTACTGGGACGCTGCTCTTTACGCAAACTGCAGATTGATTGCAGGGAATCATTTTAGGTGGGTTCTACACAGAAGCGGCGCCACATCCTTTTCGTAATTCCCAGCCTACGGGGTGGAGGGGCTGAGCGTGTCATCGTTACGTTGCTTCGGCATCTGGATCGCGCGAAGTTCCGGCTTTCGCTAGCAGTAGTAGACACACGAGAGGCCGCCTATCGAGATGACGTGCCGTCCGATGTGGAATTCATCGACCTTCAAGCCCGCCGCGTTAGCCTTGCCTTGTCCAAAATCATCCGCCTGATCTGGCAGCGGCGGCCTGATGTGGTGTTTTCTACCTTGGGGCATCTGAATCTGGCGCTGGCAATATTACGGCCGTTGCTGCCCAACAACGTGCGCTATGTCGCGCGCGAAGCCACCGTGGTCAGTCAATTGCCCGCGGCGTACAGCATTCCATTTTGGTGGTTCTGGGCGTATCGGCGTTTTTATCGACAACTGAATTCCGTGGTCTGTCAATCGAGGTATATGCGTGACGATCTGGCGAGAAATCTTGGCTTCCCGGCGGAGAAAGCCGTAGTGATCAACAACCCGATTGACGTGGAACACATCCGGCAATTGGCTAGGGAGCCGACTGAAACCGGTCTATCGTGGCGGACTGACGATAAGGCGAGCACCATTCACTTAGTCGCGGCTGGAAGTTTGATGCATGTTAAAGGTTTCGATATGCTTATCGAAGCCCTCGCTCTGTGCGGGAATCCCCGCCTGCATCTCACGCTCTTGGGGGAAGGGCCATTGCTAGAGGACCTGCAACGGCTAACGGTCGAAAAGGGGTTGGCCGGACAGGTGCGCTTCGTGGGTTTCCAGAAGAACCCGTATGCCTTTTTTGCTCGGGCCGACGCATTTGTACTCAGTTCCCGCTTTGAGGGCTTCCCGAATGTTGTGCTGGAGGCGTTGGCGTGTGGCACGCCGGTCATCGCCACGCCAAGTCCCGGGGGGGTGAGGGAGATTCTGGAGGGAGTGGACGGATGTGTGTTGGCTGACAATGTTTCAGCCGAGGCACTGGCGAAAGCCCTAGCAGGGTTCAATGGGAATTATCGAATGCCGCCGGACGTCGTCGAGGCCTATGCCGTTGCTACCATTGTGAAGCGTTATGAACAGGAATTGCTAAATCAAGACATCGAAAATTCAGGCAGCCCAGCCGTGAAGCTGGTATTTATTATCACCGGACTTTCTACCGGTGGCGCCGGGAACATGCTGCTCAAGCTGCTGGAACGGATCGACCGGACGAAGTTTTCCTGCCATGTCATTTCACTCACCGATGTTGGCGAGATTGGCATCCGCATTGCGGCCTTAGGTATTCCCGTTGAGGCACTGGGCATGCGTCGCGACATGCCAGACCCTATCCGCTTTGTGCGGCTGACTTGTCGGCTGCGTCAGATCAACCCCGATACGGTGCATACCTGGCTGTATCACGCCGACTTGATGGGTGGGTTGGCTGCGCGGTTAGCCCGGATTCCTGCAGTCATCTGGGGAGTGCGCAGTGCCGATTTTTTGCGTGCCGATACCAGCCTTTCAACGAAGATTGTCTTGTCTTTGTGTGCGAAAGTGTCGCCATGGCTGCCGGATTGCATTCTGTACAACTCTCATAAGGGAATGACGTACCATGAGAAGCTGGGCTACAGGAAACGTCGCTCTCTGGTCATACCAAACGGTATAGATCTTGAGAAATTTACGCCCAATGAAAACGCTCGGCATGACGTGCGCCGGGAACTAGGCATACAGTCAAACACCCCCCTCGTTGGTCTGATTGCTCGCTTCGACCCCCTCAAGAACCACGAGGGCTTTATCAAAGCCGCTGGTTGTTTGCATCGTGAGATGCCTGAAGTGCATTTCTTGATAGCGGGGCAAGATGTCGTGTGGTCCAACCCGATTCTCAAGAGCTTGATAGAAGCTGCCAAGGCGACCAGTGTTTTTCACCTATTAGGAAGACGCGACGACATTCCCCGCATTACTGCATCGCTGGATCTGGCAAGCCTGACCTCGTGGAGTGAGGCGTTTCCAAATGTTCTTATTGAAGCCATGGCCTGTGGCGTGCCCTGTGTGTCAACCGATGCCGGTGATGCGGCTGTGATCCTCGGGGATGCCGGCCGGATAGTTCCAACCGGTGACATGGAGGGTCTTGCCGCTCAATGGGCGGCATTATTGAGGCTCCCGGAAGATGAGCGGCGTCTGTTTGGGGAAAGAGCTCGTGCCAGAGCGATGGATCAGTTTGAGCTCGGCGCGGTGGTGAAGCGCTATGAAGCCATGTACTGTGATGTCGTCAAATACGTCTAGCGATCTTCCTCACTTGGAACGCACGAGCGCGCGGGTCGCGCGGCTCCGCCAGACGATCCCGCAGGTGCGCGCTATCAGGTCGCCGAGTTTCTTTCGCGGGAACCGAAAAGCCACGAACAAGGCCTTGCGCGACCCACAGGTCGGATGACCGCCCGCGTGCAACAGCTGAAATCCTTCAAATAGCACCGCCGTGCCGGCAGGACCGGTAAACGGCACTATCTTGTGCGAGGCAAACGGCTGTGGCCCAACAAAGCTGCCGACCAGGTCTCCGCCGCGAAACACGCTCGGTAAACTCGCCAGCGTCCGGCGGTCCGCTTCCGCATGGGGCATAATTTTGCATCCATGACACACAGCCTGGTGATAGGCCCGCAACACCAGGTTCTGCGGCATCTTGTCCGTCCGGTCGACGTATGAGAACGGGCCCGAGGCTTCACTTACGTCATTGAGGTAAATGATGAGCGGGAGTGAGTAACATACTTCATCGAGATGGAAGTACGCGTATCGGTGTTGGCGGTAGATGTGTGTCCAGCCGTGCCCGTGCTTTTCAGCGTCAGCGTACCGAATGTGGGCCCATGGCCAGACTACGGTAGAGCCCACGTAATTTCGCAGTATGGGCTGGACGTTCTTTACCAGCCACTTCTTCAGCGCCGGATCCGTACCGAGGTCATAATCCTGGACTGCAACGTTGTCGCGCTCCATCTGCACGGCCATGTTACGCGCTTTGGCGAGCAACGGTCCCTCGATTTGCCAAGAGTAGACCGACTCACGCTCGCAAAGGTAGGGACGGGTGCGTGATTGCAGGAAATGGTAATAGCCGACAAGACGGACCAGAGCGTCCTCTAGCAGCGGCAGTAGCAAGGAATGATTCTTGGCCCGGTGTAGCATCTCAAGGGAAGCATAAGTATAAATACTTATGAAGCGAAAAAGTTCGCCGCGTTCGACGGCGCCTCGAAAGGCGACATCAAGCGCGCGTGTTCTTTCTTCGAAATAGGCGTTGTCAGCGTTCCAAAACTCGATGCCCTGCCAGTCGGTATTGTGCTTGAAATCGTAGATCTGGAATGGATGCGTCGTCAGGTCGGTGACAGCCATTGTAATGCTCCGCATGTGTAGTCCAGGGCTAAGTCTAACAGGGCCGATTGCTAATGGCAATCGGCATCTCCCCGAACGAAATGAGTGACTCGATCGCATGATTGCATACCAACTATCGGCTTACGATGGCATCAACTTTTTTTGTTGTGGGACCAAAAATTCTGAAAAACAGGTCGTAGAGAATCGGTAATAGTGGAAGAGAAGCAGGAAAATCTGGACGCCGATGTGGTCAAGGACTTTGGCTCCGAATGGAGTCGGTTTGATCAAAGTTGGCTATCAGTCACCGATCACACCGAAATGTTTAATGCCTTTTTTCACATTTTCCCCTGGGCGGAGCTTCCGTCGAAAGCGGTCGGCGCCGATATCGGTTGTGGAAGCGGGCGCTGGGCGGCCTTGGTCGCACCACGGGTCGGCCATTTGCATCTGGTTGACCCGAGTGGCGATGCATTGTTGGTTGCTGGAAAAAAACTCGCGAGCGAGGCCAATACCAGCCTTCATCAGGCATCGGTAGATAACCTTCCATTCGAGGAGGGAAGCCTCGATTTCGCTTACGCCATTGGCGTGTTGCATCATGTACCCGATACGCGCGAGGCAATCAAATCCATCGCATTTGTCTTGAAGTCTGGGGCGCCATTTCTGATTTATCTGTATTACGCCTTTGATCAACGCCCTTGGTGGTTCCGCGCCTTTTGGTGGTGCAGCGACCTGATCAGAAGGGCGATATCCATCCTTCCCGTTCGCGCAAAGAACATCTGTTGCGACGCCATTGCCCTTACTGTCTACTTCCCGCTTGCCAGAACCGCGTGGTTGTTGGATCGAATGGGAATCCTGCCTGATGCATGGCCCCTCGCCTGGTATCGCGAACGCGCATTTTATGTGCTACGAACCGATGCACTTGATCGCTTTGGCACCCGCCTCGAGCAGAGGTTCACACGTCATGAGGTTGAAGGCATGCTGATCGCGGCAGGTTTTGAGCATATTCGATTTTCTGACCGACACCCCTTTTGGTGCGCTGTGGGCTTTAAGCGGCAAGCATAGGGGCAGGTTGTCATGTCAACAATACGGGAGGGTTGATGGACCAAAACCATTCGGCTGAGATCACCCAAGGCCAGCGCTTCGAGTTCGGCGCCAACTGGGCGCACTTTCTCAATGTGTTGGATCAAAACCGGATTGATCAGGCGGTGGCTTCGCTCACGGTCATGCTCGGGGTTACTGACCTGAAGGGCAAACGCTTTCTCGATGCGGGCAGCGGTTCGGGGCTGTTCAGTCTGGCTGCGAGGCGGTTGGGAGCCAGTGTCCACTCCTTCGACTACGACCCTAAGTCGGTCGCCTGCACGCGGGAACTCAAGCGGCGGTTTTTCCCCGATGACAGTGAATGGACGGTGGAGGAGGCCTCTGTGCTGGACCGTGACTATCTGGGCAGGCTGAGCCAGTTCGACGTGGTGTATAGCTGGGGCGTGCTGCACCACACTGGGGCCATGTGGCAGGCGCTGGAGAATGTCGCTACTTTGGTTGCAGGGAGGGGACGGTTGTTCATCGCGATTTATAACGATCAGGGTTGGGTGAGCCGCTACTGGCATGCCGTGAAGAGAACCTATGTGCGATATCCGTTGATGCGTTGGCTACTTTTGCTTTTGCATACGCCTTATCCGTTTTTTCCGTCCTGGCTTGTGCATGCACTGACGGGGCGACTGGCACAGGAGCGTGGCATGTCTCTCTGGCATGACCTTGTTGATTGGATTGGGGGCTATCCCTTCGAGGTTGCCCGGCCCGAGGCGATCTTCAGGTTTTACCGGGACAGAGGCTTTGCCTTGTGGGAAATGAAGACCACCTGCCGACTTGGGTGCAATGAGTTTGTGTTTGTGCGGGAAACACCTGCCTGATTGTGGAGTTTTTATGAAAGTCATGAAGTTCGTGTGGAGGGTATATTTTTCAATGCCTCCCGTAATTAGGCAGAAGCTAAAATTATTGCTTAAAAGAGGGTCTGGACATGGGAGTAGTATATTCAACGGCATGATCGCCACGAGGGATGCCAATGGAAAATGCCGAATCGACAGATGTGCGCAATTATTTTGCGATTATCTAACTGCTTCCGACATTGCTGGAATTGAGGGCAGACGTTGCCTTGACATAGGAACTGGCTATGTTGGATCAAGCCCGGTTGTCATGTGGCTTTTGGGTGCGCAAGCCGTTACCAGTATTGATCTAAATCGTCTATTGATAGCCGATGCCTTGAAGGAGTCCATTCTTTCTGTTGAAAAAAAAGAACTATTTAACATATTGAGGAAGCATGTTAAGTCTGAAGACTCACTAAATAATAGGATTAATCAGATTTACGTTTGGGCAGATTCAAAGCACGAGAATTTGCCAGATTGCTTCAGTTATTTAGCACCATTCGATATTTTAGCGTGTGAATTTGATAAAGACTTTGATTTTGTTTTTTCTGTAAGCACGTTGGAGCATATACCGAGGAGCATCGTCAGTCAGTTTGTTGAGAAAATGGCGTCTATTTTGGCAAGTGGCGGGGTGGGGCTGCATTCCATCGATTTAACAGATCATTTTGACAGCAAGGTAAACCCATTTGGTTTTTTGGCACTTAAAGGTGAGGACTATTCTGAAGACTCAGACGCAGACTCGCGCGGCAATCGTATTCGAGGATCGGAATGGCTCGATGTTTTTTTAAAATCTGGGCTAACTGCTGATATCGTAATGTCCAGTAATGCGCCGCGCTCTCATTTGCCAGAGATTTTGGCTAGTCCATTCAATGAGATGAACTTACAGGAGCTCTTGCTTACATCTGTTTTGGTGCGGATATATAAAAAGTCGGAAGCGCCCGAATCATGTCTTTGAGCCTGCCTGTCATTCTGACTGCCTGGGTGTAGCCTGTTTCCCCCATTCTTTTGCGGTGTCGGACATGCGATGTCGTATTTTCGGTTGTCTGCGCGGGTCGATCGTGAAGGGCTAAACGATGTGTGGTATCGCCGGATTTCTGACCCTGATAAAAACTGACAATCCGTTCGCCATCGCGACCCGCATGGCCGATGCCATCGTTCATCGTGGCCCGGATGATGCCGGGGCGTGGGTGGACGAGGCCGCAGGCGTGGCGCTTGCGCACCGGCGTTTGTCCGTCCTGGATTTGTCACCCGCCGGCCATCAGCCCATGGTGTCCGCTTCCGGGCGGTATGTGATTGCCTTCAATGGGGAGATTTACAATCATCTCGATCTGCGGCGGCAATTAGGCGATCGGGCGTGGCGCGGACATTCCGACACAGAAACGCTGTTGGCAGGGTTTGAAATCTGGGGTATCGAGCAGACCCTGCAGCGCGCGGTGGGAATGTTTGCCATTGCCTTGTGGGGCCGCGATACCCGCACGCTCGCCCTGGCCCTACGCGGTTTAATTGATAACGTGGCGCTCCGCGCCGAAATGGGCCGGCGCGCGCGGAAGATCGTTCTGGGAGAATTCTCCCGGGAGCGGGTTGTCGCGGAAACCTTGGCGGTCTACCAGGAATTGACTTAGCGATCCGGCGCGCAAATGGCGTCATTCCGTTTATATTTGGCGGCAAAGCCGCTTCCCCTGACTAAGGCACCATGAAACACACACACCATACCTCCCCTAACACCATCACCACAACGGATTATTGGGAGGATGTCTGGAAAAACAAGAATGTTCCCGATGCCATTGATCCGCGCAATGACGCCCCGGAGAATCATTATTACCAAGTGATGCATGCGCTGTTTGTGCGCGCGCTTGGCGCGCACTGTCCGGCAGGCGCCCGACTGATCGAGATCGGCTGCGGCGGATCACGTTGGCTGCCGTATTTTCACCGCGCGTTCGGATATGCCGTCAGCGGAATCGATTACACCGTGGCGGGCGTACGCCTTTCCCAATTGATTCTCGACAAGGCGGGGGTCAATGGCCGGATCGTTCAGAGCGAGCTGTTCGAACCGCTACCAGACTGGATCGAACAGTTCGATGTTGTGGTCTCATTCGGTCTGGTCGAGCATTTTAAAACCACGTCACAAGCCGTTTCCGCCTGTGCGCGCTATCTTCGCCCCGGCGGGCAGATGATTACCCTCGTCCCCACCATGCGCGGGCTGTATGGCGCTGCATACCGCATATTGCGCCCAGCCGTTTATCGCAGGCATATCCCTCAAAGCCAGACGACGTTGGCGCAGGCGCACTCAGACGCTGGGCTGAATATCATGCACAGCGGCTATGTGCTGGGATTGCCCGGGATAGTTGATGCCACTGCAATCCCCGGTTTGCCTGGCCGTATGGCTTTTGCCGCCAGCCGCCTCTACTGGCGGCTGGAGCGTTCAGGATTTGGCATCCCGCCCAACCGCTTCACCTCGCCCTATGCCCTATGCATCGCGACCAAACCCTTGCGGCCTGCGAGTGCAAATGAACATGTCGTCAACATTTTCTGAAGCGCCTGAATCATGTCTTTGAGCCTGCCTGTCATTCTGACTGCCTGGGTGTAGCCTGTTTCCCCCATTCTTTTGCGGTGTCGGACATGCGATGTCGTATTTTCGGTTGTCCGCGCCGGTCGATCGTGAAGGGCTAAACGATGTGTGGTATCGCCGGATTTCTGACCCTGATAAAAACTGACAATCCGTTCGCCATCGCGACCCGCATGGCTGATGCCATCGTTCATCGTGGCCCGGATGATGCCGGGGCGTGGGTGGACGAGGCCGCAGGCGTGGCGCTTGCGCACCGGCGCCTGGCGATTCTGGATCTGACTCCGGCGGGTGCCCAGCCCATGATTTCTGCCTGCGGGCGCTACGTGATGGTGTTCAATGGCGAAGTGTACAACTTCGAGGAAATTCGAATTGAGTTAGAAAAAGCCGGAGCGGCCCCCGCCTGGCGGGGCCATTCGGACACAGAAGTGATGCTGGTCGCCATTGCCACCTGGGGGCTAGAAGCGGCACTGAAGAAATTTGTCGGCATGTTCGCCTTCGCCTTGTGGGATCGGGAGAACCGCACGCTCACTTTGGCGCGAGACCGGCTAGGGGAAAAGCCGCTCTACTATGGCAGGCAGGGCGGGGTGTTCTTGTTCGGCTCTGAATTGAAGGCGCTGAAACAGCATCCCGCGTTTGAGGGCGAGGTGGATCGAGAAGCGCTGGCCTTGTACCTTCGCTACTGTACCATCCCTGCGCCGCGCTCGATTTATCGGGGAATTCACAAATTGACGCCGGGCACCCTGTTGCGGGTGTGTGCTAGCGACCGGCAGTTGTCCGAGCCAATGCCGTTCTGGTTATTGAACGATGTTGCAGAGCAAGGTCAGCGCGAGTTCTTCCAGGGCAGCGACGCGGAGGCCGTGGCGGCACTGGAAGCCAAACTGCTTGATGCGGTGCGTCTGCAACAGATTGCCGATGTGCCCTTGGGTGCTTTCCTGTCGGGCGGTATCGACTCCTCCACCATTGTGGCGCTGATGCAGGCGCAGTCCACCCGCCCGGTGCGGACTTTCACAATCGGTTTTCAAGAAGCGGGGTACAACGAGGCAGAGCATGCCAAGGCGATAGCGCGTCATTTGGGTACGGACCACACCGAGTTGTATGTCACCCCCGCACAGGCCCAGGCCGTCATCCCTCGTCTTGCCACCCTCTACGATGAACCCTTTGCGGACTCTTCCCAGATCCCCACCTATCTGGTCAGTCAGATGGCCAGAGAGCGTGTCACGGTCAGTTTGTCTGGGGATGGGGGAGATGAACTGTTCGGGGGCTACAACCGGTATGCCTGGGCGACGAAGATTTTGCAGCGTCCAAGATTTTTGCGAAAACTGCTCGCCCATGGGCTCACCGCGCTGAGCCCTTTAGTTTTGAACCGGCTCTGCCGCGCCCTGGCTCCCGTGGTGCCAAAATCAATGCGGTTCGGATTGCCTGGAGACAAGGCGCACAAGCTCGCGAGCATCCTGGGGGCAGAGAGTCAGGTAGCGATTTACCGCGGCTTGGTGTCTACCTGGCCTGCGCCTGCGGACGTTGTTCTTGGTTCCGAGGAGCCCGCCACTCTGCTGGACGACCCCTCCCGCTGGGCAGATGTATCCGAGTTTGAGCACCGCATGATGTACCTCGATGCCATGAGCTATTTGCCCGATGACACCTTGGTCAAGGTGGACCGGGCAGCCATGGGAGTGTCGCTCGAGACCCGTGTACCTTTTCTGGATCATCGTGTGGTGGAGTTTGCCTGGCAACTACCGTTGTCGATGAAGATACGGGATGGACAGGGCAAGTGGATTTTGCGGCAGGTGCTTTACAAGTATGTACCGAGGAATCTCATCGAGCGGCCCAAAACGGGATTCGGCGTGCCCATCGATTCTTGGCTCCGCGGGCCGCTACGGGAGTGGGCGGAGGATTTATTGGATGAGTCGCGCCTGCGACGGGAAGGCTTTTTCAATTCCGCACCGATCCGGCAGAAATGGACCGAGCACCTCAGCGGCCAGCGTAACTGGCAGTATCATTTGTGGGGCATATTGATGTTCCAGGAGTGGCTGGATGGCATTACCCACTCGAAACACAACGGAGATTAATATTGGTGGTCAGCAATTTCCCCATTCGCCGCCTGTCCGCGGTTTTTATATCGGTACTCCTGATTGCACTCGTTTTCTGGTCATCCGGCGTTGAGAACGTCTTGCGGGGGCTGGCCGGATTTCCGCCCTGGGCTGTGGCAAGCATGCTGGCGTTGCTGTTGGCGAATCTGTTTCTGGTGTCGTTCCGGTTCTGGCGAGTATTGGCGCATTTCGGCCTTGCGCTACCCTGGAAAATCGCTTTGCGCGCCAGCATTGCCGGTACCGTCGCCGGGCTCTTCGTGATTCCACTGTTCGGGCAGGTCATGGGGCGCCAATCAGTGCTGCAAAGTTTTGGCATGCAATCCGTGGTGAATGCCAGCCTGGCTGCCTATGAGCGCGCGCTGCTGGCGCTTATCAGCGGAGTGCTCGGCACTCTGGGCGGGTTCTATCTGCTCGGGCAATCCGCGGTTGCCGGTTTTTTCGAGCAGATAGCACTCCCCGAGATCGTGATCGCCGCGTGTGGGGGGTGGGCATTGAGCCTCTGGTTGGGACGTTCAAGGTTTGAGACGAAATTGTCCGGACGGGTGCTTTCTAGGGCGAATCTCGCTCGCGTGATGTTAATCGCGGGGCTGACACTCGCCGGACAGCTCCTGATGCTGGGGTGTTTCGTGGTAGGGGTTCTGGCGGTCAGCCAGGGTATTCCCATTGCATCCTTGTTCGCCGCCTCGGCCATCATTAGCTTGGCTGCCAGCATGCCGATTTCCGTCGGTGGTTGGGGTGCGCGCGAGGTTGCGGCGGTGTACGTGCTCGGGAATTTGGGTATCCCTGCGGCAGATGCCCTGACGATGTCGGTCATGGCTGGATTGTGTGTCACACTGGTCACTCTCGCTGCTGCGCCTTTCTACCTCAGGAAACTCTAGCTCATGTCTGAATCGGCCCAACCACCAGCTGTGATGGTTCATTCGGTGTCGGAAATCGAACAGTGCGCGGCCTGGGTGCTGGGTATGGTGGCGGCGGTCGCGGTGTTTTTCCAGGTTCACGTATTCTTGCCGGGTGGGGTGATCAACCTAAACCTGGCGGACCCCTTCGCCATCCTGGCACTGGCGGCGGTGAGCATGCACGTGCTGTTTGCCCGGCAGGCACCGGTATGGAGAATTAGGCAATTTAACCTCGCGTTGGGCGTGATCAGTCTGCTGTTGCTGCTGGGGTTCATGCACGGCTGGTTGGAAATCGGCATCACGCAGTGGGCACTAGGCGGGCGACTCTTAGGTTGGCTGGTGCTGCTTGGCTATCTCTCGGCAGGGTATTTGATCGTGGCGAACGTCGGCACCCACGGGCTACGGCGCTTCGCCGAAACCCTGATCTCCACCGCTGCCGTCGTCGTGATACTGCAAGTCATCCTACGCCTTTTGGAGCACTGGGGTGTGAATACCGGCGCGCGACTTGCACCCAATTTCGAAGGCTATGCAGCCAACCGCAATGCCTTTGCGTTCCAGTTGCTGGCAGGCATGGCGCTGCTTCTTGGCTATTCTCAGGTTTATGCGAGATACGGCATCGGCTCGCAGCGCCCGGCACGGCCATGGATATTCTCTTTGCTGCTTGGCATCTTGCTGGCTGCTCTAGTGTGGACCGGTTCGCGCACGGGCATGCTGGTAGGTGTGATGGTGCTGCTTCTTGCCGGGCTCGGCCGCCTGGCCGACCGCAGGATGCTCGGCTGGGGTTTGATATTCGCCACCCTGCTCTGGTGCGGTGTCTGGCTGGCGGCGCAAAAAGACTGCATCCAAGGTGTCTTATCTGGAAACATCTCCGTCTCAATGATCTTATCTGGAGAGTGCTCCGTCCAAACTTTCTTACCTGACGTATCTCGCGATTCCAGCAATCAGGAACATTGGCAAACGCTGATCCACGGACTGGAATTGTGGAGGCAATCGCCAGTTCTGGGTGCCGGATTGGGGGTGTTTAACGCAAAAAGCCCGATGTGGCTGGGACACCCGCAGGTCATCCACAGCACACCACTGTGGATTCTGGCCGAGTTCGGCCTGCTGGGATGGGCCGTGTTTTGTTGGGCATTTTCCCTGCTTGCCCGTCATGCGCTCCGGTTCGGCAGGACCCAGCCCGCACGTCGCATTTTGTTGCTACTGTTGGTGGCCTTCGCCATATTCGGCCTCGGCCACGAAATTTTTTATCAGCGCATCTCCTGGCTCGTGTTAGGAGCCGTGCTGGCGCGGCCTTTTACCTCCGGGATGCACGTATGAACACACGCCCCAAGCTGCTATTTGTCGTCACTGAGGACTGGTATTTCGTCTCCCACCGGCTGCCGCTCGCCGTGGCGGCACGGGAGGCCGGTTTTGACGTAGCCGTGGCCACCCGCCTGGGGGGGCATTGCGAGACGATCCGGGCTGCGGGCATTCGCCTGATTCCTTTCGGCCTCTCCCGGCGCCGCGGCAATCCGTTGCGGGAGGTGGCGGCGCTGGTGCGCCTGTATCGCCGGGAGCGGCCGGACATAGTACATCACGTGGCGCTAAAGCCGATTGTGTATGGCGCCCTGGCTGCCTGGGTGGCACGCGTGCCGGCCCAGGTGCACGCGGTGGCCGGGCTGGGCTGGCTGTTCACCTCCACCAAAGGAATGATGCGCTTGATCCGGCCTGCGGTTCGCTGGGCACTGGCGTGGTTGCTCAATGCACGGGGCAGCCTGACGATCGTGCAAAACCCGGACGATCGCGCCCTGCTCATCCGCTCGCACCTGCCGGAAACCCGCTTGCGGCTGATTCGTGGTGCCGGGGTCGACACCACTGCGTTTTATCCCATGCCGGAGCCATCCGGGTCGGTCTGCATAGTGCTGGCCGCACGCATGCTGTGGGACAAGGGCATGGGCGAATTCGTCGAAGCCGCGCGCCTGTTGACACAGGCCGGGGTAAGCGCCCGCTTCGTGCTGGTGGGCGACCCTGACCCTGGCAACCCCGCCGCAGTGCCGGAGGCGACCTTGCGCGCATGGCATGGACACAATGGCGTGGAATGGTGGGGGCTACGCGACAATATGCCGGCCGTGTTCCACACAGCGCACATAGTATGCCTGCCGTCTTACTACCGGGAGGGCTTGCCCAAGGTGTTGCTGGAAGCCGCGGCCTGTGGTCTGCCCATCGTCACCACTGACGCTCCTGGCTGCCGGGAAATCGTGCGTGACGGTGACAACGGCTTTCTCGTGCCCGTACGAGATGCGCAAGCGCTGGCGCAGGCGATCGCGCGGCTGGTGCGGGACCCCGCCTTGCGCGCGCGCATGGGGGCCGCCGGGAGAGACCTGGTCGTGAAGGAATTTTCCGTCGAGCAGATCGCGGGAGAGACGTTGGGGCTCTACCGGGAACTCCTGGCGCAAACGCGGTTCGCGGCCGGCGCCGCCAGTCGGGCATGAGCCGAGTGCTGGTGACAGGGGGGGCGGGCTTCGTCGGTCGACATCTGGTCGAGCGATTGCTGCAGGACGGGCTGCGCGTCCGGGTGTTAATGCGGGAAGGGACGCCCAGGTCTGATTGGCTCTCGGCCGTGGAGATCGTGATCGGCGATGTGCGGGACCCGCAGGCCATGAAGTCAGCGGCAGCCGGGTGCGAGATCGTGTATCATCTGGCCGGCAAGGCCCATGCCCTCACCGAGGTGCGCGGCGATGAGGAGGCCTACCGCGCCATCAATACTGACGGGACGCGCCACGTGCTGGAGGGAGCCGTTGCGGGCGGTGCACGGGCGTTCGTCCTTTTCAGCAGCGTCAAGGCGATGGGGGAAGGGGGTTGTCGGTGCCTGGACGAGTCCTTCGACGGCCCGCCGGAGACGCCCTATGGCCGTTCCAAGCTGGAGGCGGAGCGTGCGGCGCTGGAGGTCGGCCGGCGGAGCCCCCTCCACGTGACGTGCTTGCGGTTCCCTCTCGTCTATGGGCCGGGGAACAAGGGGAACCTGTATCGGATGATCGCGGCTATTGATCGGGGTGTCTTTCCGCCCCTGCTGGAGATCGGCAACCGCCGGAGCATGGTCCATGTCGTGGATGTGGTGCGGGCCGCCGTGCTGGCCGCCGGCAAGCCGGCGGCCAGCGGCCAGTGCTACATCGTGACCGACGGCCGCGCCTACTCCACGCGCGAACTCTACGATCTGATCTGCCGCGTACTGGGCAAGCCGGTTCCCCGCTGGCACGTACCGCTGTGGGCTCTCACGGTGTTGGGTACGGTCGGTGATGCGATCGGGCAGGTCAGCGGCAAGCGGTTTCTCTTCGACTCCGACGCGCTTGAGAAGTTGATCGGCTCAGCCTGGTACAGTTCGGACAAGCTCTCTAGAGAATTGGGCTATCGCCCTTCCATCACGTTCCCGGAAGCGTTGCCAGAACTGATCGCCTGGTACCAAAATGGGCAGGCGTGAACAATGGTGCCCCCGGCGCTGATGACTGAGCTTATGGCTGGCTTGGGCGTTTTGACTGCTTCGGCGATGAGCGTGAGCCTGCTGCTTCGCTGCGATCCACGCTATCAGATTCTCGATGTTCCGAACGAGCGCAGCTCGCATGTTCGGCCGATGCCGCGCACGGGAGGCGTCGCGATTGTGCTGGCCTTCTGCCTGGGGGTCTGGACGGCCTGGTGGGTCGGGCTGCTGGAGACGGCCTTGGCGGGGATCGTCGTGATTCCAGGGCTCTTGGCGTTCCTGCTCGGCCTTGCGGACGACGCGGTCGATCTCCATGAGGGCGTGAAGCTGCTGCTGCAGGTCCTCATTGCCGGTGGGACGGTCCTGATAGGCGGCGTGGCGCTCCGGGGGCTGGATGTCCCAGGCGTCGGGGCCGTGCCGCTCGGCTGGGCGGCCGTCCCCGTCACGATCGTCTGGATCGTGGGTCTGGTGAACGTGTACAACTTCATGGACGGCTTGGACGGGCTCGCCGCCGGCGTGGCCGTCATCATTGCGGGCTGGCTCGCGACGGCGTTTTTCCTGAACGGAGCCCAGGCCTTGGGTACGGTCGCGCTCCTAGTGGGAGCGAGCGTAGCAGGGTTCCTGTTCTTTAATTTCCCGCCCGCCCGCATTTTCATGGGGGACTCTGGGAGCGCCTTCCTGGGGTTCCAATTTGCGGTCCTGGCTGTGCTGGGATCCGGCGAAAGCGGACCTGGCCTTCCGTTTCTGTTCTTTCCGCTGCTCTTCGGGGCCTTCCTGGCTGATACCGCCGCCACCCTCGTGTGGCGCATGATACGCGGCGAGACTTGGTACAAGGCCCATCGCGTGCACTACTATCAGCGGTTGACCAACCTGGGTTTTTCGCATCGCGACGTAAGCGTGATAGAGTATGGCCTGGCATTCGGCCTGGGGGTGAGCGGTTTCCTCTTTCTCTCGGCGAACGATTTGGTGCGGATCGCGTTGTTCATGCTGTGGATCGTGGTGTTCGGAGGCCTTCTCCTGACGATCCACCGACTGGAGGGGCATGAAGGCGGAACCGGTGGTCGAGAGAAGCAGCGGGTGAATCGATGAAAACGCTCTTGGTAAATCTCTTCCAGCGCCTATCGGCAGCCGTGGAGGGGCTACTGCTGTGGTATCGGCCGGCCGTGGTCACTACCGTTCAGCTCACACTGGTGGTGCTGGCCAATTTCTTCGCGTTCTTCCTTCGCTTCGAAGGGGACATCCCGCAACCGTATGGGAGCCTCGGCTTGCAGGCCCTCCCGTTGGTCTGCGTGATCTATGCGATCGGTTTCTGGATGTTCGGGATCCAGCGAGGCCTGTGGCGCTACGTCGGCTTCCACGATCTCAAGCTCATTGTGGGCGCGGGCGTCGCCTCGACAGTCTCCGTGTACCTAGTAGTGCACGTGCTCCTGGGCTGGGAGACGTATCCGCGCTCCGTCATCCTTCTGACGGGCCTGCTGAGTATCATCTTCCTGGGCGGCATCCGGTTCGCGGTTCGGGTATTCCGGGAGTGGCTGACCATCGTCGGGCCGTCCGCGACCCGGGTTCTCATCGTGGGAGCCGGCGACGCCGGCGAGATGCTGGCGCGCGATCTCAAAACGAACCCCGGCCATAACTACAAACCCGTCGTCTTCGTGGACGACAATCCCCAGAAGCGGCAGGGCACGATCCACGGCGTTCCGGTCGCCGGCACCATTTCAGAGATACCAGAACTGATGCGGCGGTTCGCGGTCGGCGAGATCATTGTGGCCATTCCCTCGGCCGCCCCCCAGTTGATGCAGCGGATCCTCACGGCGTCCGAGGCCTGCCGGGTGCCGATCAAGACACTTCCCAACGTCAGGCAGCTGCTGGACGGCGCGGTCTCGATGCGCCGGGTGCGCCCGTTGAGCCTGGAAGACCTCCTCCAGCGCGAGCCGATCCAGACCGATCTTCAGGAACTGCATCCGCTGCTGGAGGGCAAGAGCGTGCTGGTCACCGGCGCGGGAGGCTCGATCGGCGCCGAGTTGTGCCGGCAGATCGTCTGCTACAGGCCCGCGCTGCTGGTGCTCTTCGAGCGGCACGAGAACAGCCTGTATGCGCTCGAGATGGAACTGCGTGAGGCGTTTCCCCAAGTCAGGACGCTGGCCGTAGTCGGCGACGTGACGAACCCGCATCAGGTGACGACGGTCTTCCGGGCCTGCGCGCCGAACTTGATCTTCCACGCCGCGGCCCACAAGCACGTGCC
>OBEQ012287011.1_pt1 | contig 16749 bp, 12 predicted proteins | sample 1670901 | NCBI WGS metagenome assembly OBEQ01 (sample SAMEA104232315, study PRJEB22302) | groundwater metagenome | biome: forest; feature: aquifer; material: groundwater | place: USA | collected 2011-08-07 | depth 5.4 m
CGGCGCCCGCCGGCCGCCCGCGCGCCTCGGCCGCGCGCGCTGCCGCCGCACGGACGCGCCCGTCCTTGCACAGCGGCGCGAGCGCGGCGGCGATCAGCAGCACCTTCGCCGATGCGCCGATGCCCCGCTCCTCGAGCGCTCGTGCCTCGGCCTGCTCGCGCTCACCGGTCGGCTCGACCGCGATGAACGCCGCACCCGCCACCAGCGAGGCCAGGATCGCACGCGGACGCGGCCGCGCCACGACCACGTCGGCGGCTCGCCACAGCAGCGGCGCGTCGGCCGTGCCACCGAACAGCTTGGCGCGCAGGCCCAGCGGAGGCACCTGCCGGCGCAGCTGGGCCGCGATCTGCCCGTCGTCGCCGGCCTCGAACAGCAGTGCGGGCCGGCCGTCGAGCAGCGCCAGCTGCAGCACCAGCTGCGAGAGCGTCTCGGCAGGCATGCGCGCGGCCTCGATCAAGACGACCGCCTCGTCCGCAGGCAGCTTGAAGCGGGTGCGCAGCGCCGCACGATCTTCACGCGCCGCGCTCGCCCACGCGTGCTTGACCGGTGCACCGCAAACCAGCACGCGTGCCCCATCGATGCCCAGCTCACCCAGCGCCACCGCCGCCTCGTCGTCGACCGCGACGTAGCGATCGGCGTCGACGGCCCAGGCCGCACGTGGTGCCAGCTCGCCCACCACCGCGATGATAGGTGCAGCGTGCGCTCCCGCACGATCCCGCTCCCGGACCAGCGCTGCGGCCGCCCCGGGATCGAGCGCCACCGCGGCGTCGGGCAAGAAGGCCGCGATCTCCCGTTCGAGGCGGCGATGTTCGACCTCGCCCAGCAGCGCCTTGGCCACGCGATCGATCATGCTGACGCCCGTGCCGCCCGTGATACGGCCGAGGTCGACGCGACGAACCTCGAGCCCGAGCGCGGTCAGTGCGGCCTCTACCGGGGCCACGAGCTCGGCCGGCGTGTCGCTCGACAGGGCCAGGAGAACGCGTGCCGCGGTCACGAGGCGCGCACCCCGTCCGAAGCGTAGATCTCTGGATTCACGATGTTCTTCGGCTGCTCGCCGGCCAGCACCGCGGCCACGCCACGCGCGCACAGCTCGGCCATGCGCGTGCGCGCGCCTCGCGTTGCCGAGCCCAGATGCGGCAAGAGCAGCGTCCGGGGCGCCTGCACGAGTCGCCCGGGCACGCGCGGCTCCTCGCTGTACACATCGAGCGCCGCGCCACCCAGGCGGCCGCATTCGAGTGCCGCGGCGAGTGCGTCTTCGTCGACACACGCGCCCCGCGAGGTGTTGATGAGCAGCGCGTCCGGTTTCATGCGTGCCAGCTCCGCCGCCCCGATGAGCCCGCGCGTCTCCGCCGTCAGCGGGCAGTGCAGCGACACGAAATCGCTCTCGCTCAACAGATCTCCCAGTGATTCCCACGAGGCGCCCAGCTTGGCCTCCACCTCGGGAGCCGCACGCGAGCGCGAATGGTAGATGAGGCGCAGATCGAATCCGCGCGCGCGCCGCGCCACCGCCTGCGCGATGCGTCCGAAGCCGACCAGGCCGAGCGTCTTGCCGCTCACGTCGGCGCCCAGCAGCTGAGTCGGCGACCAGCCGGTCCACCCGCCGCTGCGGACCAGCGCCTCACCTTCCGCGAGCCGTCTCGACGCCGCCAGGAGCAGGGCCATGGTGAGGTCGGCCGTCGCGTCAGTCAGCACATCGGGCGTGTTGCAGACCACGATGCCGCGTCGAGTCGCCTCGGCCACCGCCACATTGTCGAATCCGACCGCGTGGTTGGCGATGACGCGCAAGCGTGGCGCGCGCGCCATGAGGGGCGCATCGATGGTGTCCGAGAGCAGACAGATGAGGGCGGCGGCGCCCGGAATCTCCGCCTCCAGGTGCTCGCGCCCGTTGACGGGGACGACCTCCGCGGCGGGCAGCCAGGCGCGCACGTCGGCGGCAAGCGGGGCGGTCAGCAGCACGCGAGGCGCCGGGGGGTTCATGCGCAGGCTCACGTTACCATGGTGGTAAGCTCGTGGCCCGTGCGCCTTCGTTCCGGTCGGGAGAACGCCCCGGGCGTTGCCGTCATCGCGATCGACCTGGCCCTCGCCGTGGTCGCCACGATGGCGCTCGCCGCTGCGTGGGTACGCCCGGCGTCGGCGCTCCCGGCGTTGCCCACGCTGGCGCCGGCGGCCTGGCCAGGCGGACCGAAGGTCGCCTCCCAGGCCGCGGCTGCACTCGCTACGGGCGTGGTCAGCCAGGGCGCGCCGCCGCGACTCTTCGGTGCGGTGGTCGTGAACGGGCACGAGCGCACCGGCCAGGGTCACGTCGCCTTCACCTTCGATGATGGTCCATCCGCGGGGACCACGCCGAGAATCCTGGCCACGCTGGCGCAGCACGAGGGGCCCGCGGCGTTCTTTGTCTGTGACTACCAGATCGACGGGGATTCTGCTGGCAAGCGCGCCAACGCGCGCGCGCTCGATGCCGTCATCGCCGCGGGCCACCTGGTCGGCAACCATACCTACAAGCACACGCACCTCGGGACGGCGTCGGTGCCTCTGGCGTGGAACGCCGTGGCGCGCAACGAGCGCCTGATCGAGCCGCATCTGGGTGGCGCGACGCACCTCTTCCGGCCGCCCTACGGATTGCTCTCGCCGCTGGCCGACAGGCTGCTCGCCGACCTCGGCTACACGATCGTGAGGTGGAGTATCGATCCTGACGACTATCGGCCGAGGTCCCCGACCGAGGTGCGCGACCGCGTGCTGCGCGACATCTTCTCTCGCGGCGGAGGCGTCGTGCTGCTGCACGACACCAAACCCTGGACGGCGAAGGCACTCCCGATGATCTTGAGCGGACTCGAGCGCGAGAATTGCCGACGGATAGCGCGAGGCGAGGAGCCGATTCTGCCTGTATCGCTCGACTATTTCGCCACCGACGCCGCGGGCGCAGCGATGCCGGTGCCACCCGAGGTCGAGGCGCAGACGCAACGCACACGCGCCGCGCTGGACCGACGGTGCGAGGCGCGCCGATCGTCCGACCGACCTGCGCATCGTCCTCGCCAACCTACCATTTCACCTGCCATTCCAAGTGAGAGCCAACCGGCGACCCGACCTGATTGACAATGCCGGGCAAGGCGCTTAGCCTGCCGCCCGATGTAGGCTGACGTGGGCCGTCGTAGCACAGTCATGCGGCCGGTGGCGACGAGGACTAGTTGGAGAGGAGTCGTCGGAGATGAACTGCCCCGCCTGCGATCAGTCGAATCGGCCGGGGGCGAAGCGCTGCAAGACCTGTGCGGCGCCGCTGCCCAACTCCTGCCTCGCGTGCGGTGCTCCCGTCGGAGCTGGCGACGCGGGAACCCTTTGCTCCAGCTGCCGCACCGACCGCGTTCCCGCCGCGCTCGGCGCCGAGGATCTCTTCCCCACGCCGCCCGAAGAGGCCACGCAGATCACCGCACTCCCGTACGATCTCAAGCCACGCTTCGTCGGGCGCGAACGTGCGCTCGAACGTCTGCGCAAGTGCTTCGAGGACGCACGCGAGCTGGGCGAGCTCGGCTTCGCCGCGGTCATCGGCGCGCCGGGCGCGGGCAAGACCCGCCTCGCCAAGGAGCTGGCTCGCACGCTGCGGCAGAAGTACGCGCAGGCGCGCGTGCTCGCCGGCAGCGCGGCCGGTCAGGGAACGCGTGCGTACGGTGCGTTCGTGCGCATCCTGGCCGGACGCTTCGGCATCACCGCACACGATGACATCGAGACGTCGCAGGAGAAGATCATCGCTGGCCTGACCGAGGTCCTGCCGGCTTCGAAGGTACCCGAGGTGGCGCACCTCATCGCGCACATGATGGGCGCCGATTTCGTGGGCAGCCCGATCGTCGAGCCACTGGCCGAGCAGCCACAGCAGCTGGAGACGCGTACCTTCATCGCGCTCAAGCGCTTCCTGGCCGCCGACGCCGAGCGCGGGCCGCTGGTGCTCTGCTTCGACGACCTCGAGCGCGCGGGTGGCGAGACCATCAATCTCATCCACTATTTGGCCGCGGGTCTCGCATCTTCGCCGGTGATGCTGCTGGTGAGCGCGCGGCCGACCCTGTACGAAGTCCACCCGAGCTTCGGCGAAGGCGACGTCTCGCTCGAGCGCGTCGATCTCGGCCCGCTCGACGAGTACGAGGCGGAGAATCTGTTCCGCGAGCTGATGCGGCACGCCGATCGCGTGCCCGACACGCTGGTCGCGCACGCGCGCAGGCTGGGCGGTCAGCCGCGCACGCTGTTCGAGCTGGTCCGCCTGCTGCTCGAGTCGGAAGTCATCCGCCGCGACGCTGGTGCAGCGAACGGCTGGAAGATCGACGACGAGCTGCTCGGCAAGCTGCGGCTGCCGCTCGATCACGCCGACATCCTGGCGCAGCGTCTGGCCCAGATGGCGCCCGCGGAGCGCGACCTGCTGGAGAAGGCGTCGGTCGTCGGCGAGGTATTCTGGCTCGACGCCGTCGTCGCGCTGGTACGCGTCGCGGCACTCCCGGCCAGCGACCCGGATGGCCCGACCCTGGCCGAGATCGCCGCGTCGGGTGACCACACGCGCCTGTCGGTGGCGCAGACGTTGTCGCGGCTGGTCGAGCGCGAGTGGATCGTCGATCAGGAGAGCACCATCCCGGGCGAGCGCGAGTACCGGTTCGCCTATCCGCCCCTCTGGGACGTCGTCTATGACGGCCTCGATCTGGCGGCGCGGCGACGCTACCACCGCATGGTGGCGCAGTGGCTGGAGCTGCGGCCGGAAGGCCGGGGCGAGGACTCGCAGGAAGAGGTCGGCCGCCACCTCGAGCGCGCGGGAGACGGTGACGGAGCCGCGGCGCGATTCCGCCGCGCGGCGGACGCCGCACGCGCCAGCTACGCGAATGACAAGGCGATCCGGCTCTACGCGCAGGCGCTCGCGTGTCTCGGCGAAGGCGAGCTGGCCGCCCGCATTCACCTGTGGCACGACCTCGGCTCGGTCTACGAGCTGAAGGGGGACTTCGAGGCCGCGTTCGGAGCCTTCGAGCGCATGCTTCGACTGACCTGGGTGGTCTCGTCGCGGACGAAGGCCGCCGTGGCCTTCAACAAGATGGGGCGGGTGTGGCGGCGCAAGGGCGACCTCAAGCTGGCCCTGGAGTACCTCGAGCGCGGCGAGGAGCTGTTCGAGCAAGCGGGCGACACGCGCGGCATCGCCGGATCGCTCGACGACATCGGGCAGGTCCTCTGGTACCTCGGCCGCTACGACGAAGCGTTCGAGCGCATCACCAAGGCGCTCAGCCTGCGTGGAAAGAGTGGCGACCCGCGATCGATCGCGCACTCGCTGTCCAACCTGGGCAACGTGCAGAAGGACCGCGGCAAGTACGTCGAGGCCGAGAACTGCTACCGCGAGGCCCTCGAGCTGCGCCGCAGCGTCGGCGACCGCGCGGGAGTGTGCTTGACGCTCAACAACATGGGCGTGCTGGCGTACGAGCACAGCGATCACGAGGGTGCGCGCAAGATCTGGGAGCAGGCGCTCGCAGAGGCCGAACAGATCGGCGCGCTGCCGCTGCAGGTGCTGTGTCTGAACAACCTGGGCGAGCTCGCGATGACCATGAAGAAGCCCGAAGAGGCGCGCCGGCGACTCGACGAGACCATCGCGCTGGCGCGCGAGCTGGACGATCGCCGCCTCCTGGCCGACGCCACGCGTAACCTCGGGCTGCTCGAGCTGGAAGGCGGAAATACCTCGAAGGCGCGCGAGCTTGCGCTGAAGTCGTACGAGATCGCTGAAGGTTCGGGCCTGCGTGACTACGTCGGGCGCGCGCTGCTCGCGCTTGGTGAGGTGCACGCGGCGACGCTGTTCGACGACCACGCTGACTCGGGTGGCGAGGCGGCGGATGCGCCCGGTCCGGGACCGAAGATCGGCGATCGGGCGAGCGAAGCCGCCGGCATCGATGCGGAGCCTGCCACCATCGTGGACGTCGCGGACGGTGGCAGCGGGCGCCTGGCGGTGGGCGCCGACGTGGATCTCAGTGCAGGCAGCGCCGAGGACTTTTTCCGACGTGGAATCGAGCTCTTCCGCAGCGTGGGCAACGAAGGCGAGCTGGCGCGCGGGCTCGAGCGGTACGGTCGTTACAAGCTCGAGCGCGGCGACGTGGGCGCAGGCAAGACGCTGCTCGTGGAAGCGCACGGCATCTTCACTCGACTCGGCATGAAGGCCGGCGAGGACGTGCAGAAGGTCATCGGGGAGCTCGGCGCGTAGCGGGGTGTCCTTCGCGCGCACGGACGCCAGCTTGGCCGGCAGCTACTGCTCGATGCGGTAGTTGAAGGTCACCCCGAAGCAGGCCTGCATCGCCTTCCCATTCACGACCCACGGTCGATAGCGCCACCTTGACATCTCGCTGCGGATGGTCGGTTCGACCTGATCGTAGCCTGACGTGCCGCCGATGCTGATCGTGGCCGGCTCGCCCTTCTCGTTGATGCAGAGCTTGGTGCTCACGCGCAGCGTGGTCGTCCCATTCGCGCGCAGCGTCGCAAGTACGCCATCTGGCAGCTGGATCTCGCGCGTGCCGGCAATCCGTTGCGCCTCGATCACGCGCTGCTCGACGATGGCCGGGTCGTCTTTCTCGGGTGGTGGCGGTGGCCCGGCGTCCGGGTTCCCTTCCGGAACGCCCACGCCCACTCCGGGGCCTCCGTTCCAGATGCCCAGGTCAGTCCTTAGGCCGCCGCCGCCGCCTGGATCCGAGCCAGGGCTTTCGGTCGTGGTCTGCGAAGATGGATCCTCCTCCGCCTGAGTCTCGGGATCTGGGGTCTGCTCCGCCAGCGCCTTCTTCTCCACCGGGCTGGTGCTGTCCGGCAGCTTAGGTTTCTGCTCCGGTGCGGGTGGAGAGGGCGTAGCCGCTGGCGCCGGATCGCCTTCGGGTGGCTGGCTGTAGCCGCTGAAGACCAACTCCTGTGACTTCGGTGTCAACCTCGTGATCTTCCAGAAGGAAACTACGAGGAGCGCAATCCCTGCGGTGACGTGCAGAAGCACGGACACCGACACGGTCAAGCGCACGAAACGTCTGGACCCGTCCGAGGCACCCACGCTGGAAGCGAACATCAGCCGTGCTACGCACCAGCGCGGCCGAAGTTCTGAGGACTCGCGTGCGGCCGTGAAACCGTCACAGTGGAACGAGCTACCCCTCTGGATTCCTCGGAGGGCCTTGGCGAAGTGGCAGTGGCCAGGCGCAAGGGCCGGGTCGCAAACCTTGGTGTAGAATTCGCGACCCTATGGCTGCTCTCGATCACAAGGAAAACGACGCGCGCTGGCAGAAGCTCTGGGCAGAAGCGGAGGTCTTCCGCGCCTCCGACGCTGACCGTTCGCGCCCGAAGGCGTACATCCTCGACATGTTCCCGTACCCGTCCGGTGCGGGTCTCCACGTCGGGCACCCGGAAGGTTACACCGCGACCGACATCGTCTCGCGATACCGGCGCATGCAGGGCTGGAATGTACTGCACCCGATGGGCTGGGACGCGTTCGGGCTGCCGGCGGAGAACTACGCGATCAAGTCGGGCATTCATCCGACCAAGACCACGGCCGACGCCATCGCCAAATTCAAGCAACAGATCCAGCAGATCGGTCTGTCGTACGACTGGACGCGCGAGTTCGCCACCACCGACCCGGATTACTTCCGCTGGACGCAGTGGATCTTCCTCAAGCTGCACGAGCGCGGTCTCGCCTACGAAGCAAACATACCGATCAACTGGTGTCCGAGTTGCCGGACGGGTCTGGCCAACGAAGAGGTCCATAACGGCGCGTGCGAACGTTGCGGTACGCCGGTCGAGCGACGCGACATGCGCCAGTGGATGCTGCGCATCACGGCGTACGCCGATCGTCTTCTCGAGGATCTGGACAGCGTGGACTGGCCTGAGTCGACGCTCGCGATGCAACGCAATTGGATCGGCCGTTCGCTGGGGGCCGAGATCGATTTCCCAACGGTGGCAGGTCCGCTCAAGGTCTTCACCACGCGACCGGACACGATCTATGGCGCCACCTACATGGTACTCGCCCCAGAGCACCCTCTCGTCGACGCACTGACGACGCCCGATCGTCGCGCCGATGTCGACACATACCGTCAGCGTGCGCGCGCCAAGAGCGATCTCGAGCGCACGGATCTGGCCAAGGACAAGTCCGGCGTCGCGACCGGCGGCACGGCCACCAACCCTGCGAATGGCCAGCAGATTCCAGTCTGGATTGCCGACTACGTTCTGGCGGGCTACGGCACCGGCGCCATCATGGCGGTCCCCGCGCACGACGAGCGTGACCACGCCTTCGCGAAGAAGTTCGGGCTGCCCATCATCGAGGTCGTGAAGGGCAGCGGTGCGACTACCGTGGACGTTCAGAACGAGTCCTTCGCGGGCGAAGGACTCGCGGTCAACTCGCCAGTGATTGACGGCCTGTCGACCGCCGAAGCCAAGAAGAAGATCATCGCGTGGCTCGAGTCCAAGGGGCTCGGCAAAGGCGCAGTCAATTATCGCCTTCGAGACTGGGTCTTCTCACGCCAGCGTTACTGGGGAGAACCCATTCCCATCATCCACTGCAAGAAGTGCGGCGCCGTTCCGGTTCCGTACGACCGTCTACCGGTCATGCTTCCTGACGTCGAACGGTACGAACCAACTGGAACGGGCGAGTCGCCACTGGCCGCGATTCGTAGCTGGGTCGAGACGACCTGCCCGAACTGCGATGGTCCGGCCGAACGGGAGACCAACACGATGCCGAACTGGGCAGGCTCGTGCTGGTACTACCTTCGCTTCATCGATCCAAAGAACAAGGATGCGCCATTCGACAAGGAGAAGGCGGCGTACTGGCTTCCCGTCGATCTGTACGTGGGCGGCAGTGAGCACGCCGTGCTGCATCTGCTGTACGCACGCTTCTGGCACAAGTTCCTGATGGATCTGGGACTCGTGCACACCAAGGAACCGTTTCAGAAGCTGCGCCACCAGGGCATGGTCCTGGCGTTCTCCTATCAGGACGAGCTCGGTGCCTACCACGGCTACGACGAGATCGACTTCTCCAAGGATCCGCCGATCCTCACGGAGACCGGAAAGCCGCTGACGTCTCAGGTCGAGAAGATGTCAAAGACCAAGCTCAACGTCATCAATCCCGACTCCGTGGTCGAGAAGTATGGCGCCGATGGGCTTCGTCTCTACGAGATGTTCATGGGTGATTTCGAGGCCGCCAAGCCATGGGACGTGCGCGGCATCGAGGGCGTGGCGCGTTTCCTCGGCCGTGCCTGGCGGGCGGTCGACGAATGGACTGAATCCAAGGCGCCGGCCGACGACCCCAACGTACGCCTGCGGCATGCGACCATCAAGGCGGTTGGCGAGCGCATCGAAGCCTTCAAGTTCAATACCGCCATCGCCGCTCTCATGGAGTTCACGACAGCGTGTCTGAAGGCAGCGACACGAGTTGACCTCGAGACCCTGTGCCTGCTGCTTTCCCCCATGGCGCCACACCTGGCCGAGGCAGCCTGGGAGCGGCTCGGGCATCAAAAATTCATCTGCACACAAGTGTGGCCCAAGTTCGATCCTGCGCTTGCCGTGAGCGACACGGTCAGCGTCGCCGTGCAGGTCAACGGCAAGCTGCGCGGTACGTTCGAGTCGAGCCGCGGTGTGAACGAAGACGAGCTCAAGGCCGCTGCCCTGGCGATACCCAACGTCGCCAAGCACGTCGAGGGCAAGACGCCGAAGCGCATCATCGTCGTGAAGGGCACACTCGTGAACATCGTCGTCTGACCGCTCTTCGATTTCCTGCACACTCGCGCGCTTCACGATTCCAACTGGGGACGAGTGTCCGCAGCGCTGGGGAGTCGAGACTCCCTACTGCAGTCGCCAGCGTCCGGCCCGCCGGACACTCCCGCACGCTTCGCCACGACGCTCCGCATACTTGCACCCCGTGCGCTTGGTACGAGATCTGCTCTCCGTCGAAAACATGAAACCGCTACGCATTGTCCAACTCGAGCCGATCTTCGCCCACGAGCGCACCATGCTCTACCAGCGAACGCGAGAGCTGCACGCGTTCGCGGCACAGCTCGAGACCAGCGCGGGCAACACTCGCTATTTCGCGGCGCTGACCAACACGGGTCTCTTGGCCATGCTCAGCACCGCCAGCGCGGGCGTCGCGCCGACCGACCGAACGCGTTCGCGACATCTCGCTTCGTTGCGCGACCGGCTGGCGCGATTCGCGTGCGCTCTGCGCAGCATGGCGGACCGCGGCCTCCTGGACGACGACGTGGTGAGGTTTGGCAGCGAGCTGGTCAGAAATGCCGAGTCACTCGTCCCTGATTTCGATGTCGAGCTTCGATGCATCGAGGCTGAGCTCCTCTCCAACCGCCTGGATGCCGAGCGCTCTGAACGAGGTGAGGCACCTGCGAACGACCAGGCCGTGCCTCGTTCCGAGACGATGGAAGCGCGCGCTGCAGAACGCGCGGCGCTTGAGCATGCGATGCGAGTGCACCCTGCGAGCAGTGGAGGATTCCCGACCTCATCGGCTACGAGCGCAACGCCTCCAGCTCGTCGCGACACTGCCGCGCGACGAGGTCGTGCGGCCAACAAGGATCAGCATTCGAGCCGCACTGCGATTCGTCCTGCCGAGGGTCCCTCGCTGCAACGTAAGCGAAAGGCTAGCCAGTAGCGCCTACGACTCGAGCTTGTTCTTCATGCGCTGCTGGTAGGAATACGGTCGACGCCCAAGCGATTCACGGCTGCGCTCGTCAGCAGGCGGCGAAACTGCTTCGACGGTGCCCGACGCCTCGGTCTTGTTGCTCGTCTCGGCCCGCTCTTCTTGCGCTGACGGCGAACGGAACTTGAGCTGGACAATAGGATTCTCGGCAAAAAGCGCCGAGTAGTTCCCTTCCAGGAATGTCTTCATGCCCTCGATCTTGTCGAAGTCTTCGAAGATCTGCGCCACGGTCTCATAGCGATCCGATCGATCGTCTCGCGTCATCTTGTCGAAGATGTCGTCGATGCCCTTGGGCAAGCTGGCATTCACCTGCGAGGGCATCGGCGATCGACGCCCAGGCAGTTTCCGCGTCAGCATCTCGTAGAAGATGATGCCGAGTGCATAGATATCGGTATGCGGACCCGAGCCGGTGGGATCTGTGAACAGTTCCGGCGCCATGTAAGCGACAGCTCCCATGCCGACGTAGACTTGCCGAATCAGGGCTGGATCGCGTTCGACAATACGAGAGAAGCCGAAATCGCTCACCTTCACGTTTCCGTGGGCGTCGATGAGCAGATTCTCCGGCTTGAGGCCGCGATGCGTTACGCCCGCTGCGTGCGCGGCGCGCAAGGCATGGAGGACCTGCAACAGGTACTTGATCACCAGGGTGACCGGGATTTCCTCGGCGTCAGAGATGACTCGGCGGACGGACCCATGAGGCATGAGCTCGCTGACAACGAACGGAAACTCTCGCTCGGTGGACACATCGTGCAAGGCCACGATATTGGGATGAGAGAGCTGCCCCGCAGCGCGGACGACATCGACGAACCGGCGAACGATCTCGCGCCGTTGCTCCTCACTGAAGAATGAGAAGAGCTCGCGGATCTCCTTGAGCGCCACCTCGCGATCGAGCTGGACCTGGCGCGCTCGGTAGACGGTACCGACGCCGCCTGAGCCGATGGAGGCGAGGCGCTCGTATCGACTGGCGGTGTCGCGATCGGCGACGACGACAGACGACGAATGGGCCATGACCACGGGAGCCGAATTCACCTGTACTGGTACGGGCGAGGACACCACTCCCGAGACGACGCCGGCATGCGGCGCAGTGGGCGCCGGAGGGACCTGACGCGCCACGGCGGCGGCCTGTGCGGCACGCTCTCGCTCGCGACGGCTGCTCTTGAAGTGCGCGACCGCGCGCTCCATGAGCTCGGTCACGCGCTCGCCGGTGACGACCTTCTCGCCTTCGGGAGTGACGTCGAGCGTGTCGCGCTGGCGGTCGTGGACAAGGTAGCCGGCGGCCTCGAGGAATCCGACGTACTCCTGAAAGGGGATGGTGACTGCGCCCTCGCAGATGCGACGGATGTCGGCGACACGGTTCTGGCGACCGTAGCGGCCCTCGGCAAGGACGTTCGCAAGAATGAAGCGAGCCTCTTCACAGAGGACGTCCTTGGTGACCTTCGCACGGCCTTCCATCGTCCCCGAAGTGTATCGTGCGGCGTCGCATGCGGTCAAACATGCAGAAACGCATCGATTTAAGCGATCAGCGGCGCGGGCAGCCGCGCGCGGGCGGGCGACTATTCGGGCACGCCCTCTTCCTCGAGGCGACGCACGAGCGGCTCGTCAGCAGGAAGAATCTGGTAGTCGCGCAGACGGCCGGGCACGACCCAGACCATGTCCTTCACCTCGACGGCGCGCGGGTGGGCCCCGGCCGGCAGGGTGCAGTGGTAGACGAGCATGTAGACGTCGTACTCGGGGTACGCGTGGAAAAGGACGTCCCAGATCCGACCGATGCGGACACTGACGCCCAGCTCTTCCTGGATCTCGCGCGCGAGTGCCAACATGGGCGCCTCGCCCGGCTCGATCTTGCCCCCGGGGAACTCCCAGAAGAGGGGCAGCGCCTGGTCTTCGCGGCGCTGGCTGATGAGCACCTCGCGAGCCCTGGCGCCCGGCTGACTCTCGCGTGTGATCAGTGCCGCGACCACCAGTTTGCGCACGCGCGTCGCATTCGATTCACCCGCTTGCATGCCCCTTCATAGCACCCTTGCAAGATCCGTCGCGCGCGCCGCCGCCGTCCTTGACAGGGTGCCAGGCGGCCCCCATGATGCCTGCCCGATGCGGCTCTACTCAGCGAAAATTCCGGCGATCTCGGCCGAGATCGTGCGCGTGCTCTCCGACGCAGGTGACATCGAGACCTCCGACAACGCGGAGGTCGAGATGGACGTGGCTTCGGTGCTCAAGGAGTACGTCCGTGTCGACCGCGAGCTCACCGACAAGGCCAAGGATATCCTCGAGCAGCGCAAGCTGCCCTATGGTCAGTTCTCGAAGGTGAAGCGCACACTCGCCGAGGAAAAGGATTTCGGGCTCGGCGAAGAGGCACTCAGCTGGATTGCCAACCAGCTGGTCGAAGGCTTCATGCACAGCGCGCACGTCGAGGAGGTCTACGCCGAAGACGTGACCCTGCGCCGGCGCATCAAGGATGTGCTCAAGAAGCACATGGCGATCGATGACGAGCTGGACGCAGAGGTGCGCCAGCGCATCAAGAACCTCGAAGAAGGCACTGCCACGTGGGAGCTCGAGTACAGCCGCGTGATGGAGCAGATTCGTCAGAAGCACGGCATCAAGGAGTAACGTTCACCGGGGGTTCCCTCTCTCCCCGTCTCCCAGCGTCACCCTCGCCGTCGATTCCGCATCCTGCCGCCCCGCTCGCACTCCCGCTCAGCTTTCCGACCGTGATCTGCGACGCCGTCCAAGCACGCTGAATTCCTGCCAAACTTGCCTCGTCTCGCGTACCGGGATACGCTCGGCCGAGCGTGGCCAACGTTCTGGTCTACATAGAGCTTCAGGACGACCGGCCCTCCGAACCGTCGCTCGAATGTCTGGGCGAGGCGCGGCGGATCGCGTCGTTTCTCGGCGGCACCCTGTCAGCGATGCTGCCTTGTGCGCAGCCACCGACGTACGGAGACGACGATGTGATTGCCGTCCTCGGTCGTCATGGTGCCGACAAGGTGGTGCTCATCGCCGCGCCGGAGCTGGCCGCGCCTCCTCTTTATGTGTCCCATGGACATGCCATCGCGAGCGTGTGCGAGCGATTCCCCCCCTCTCTCCTGCTGGCGGCGGCGACTCCGGGCGGGCGCGATCTCGCGCCGCGCATCGCGGCGCGACTGGGCGCGGCCTACGTTCCTGAGCCGTCCATCGAGTACGGACCGCGCGGCGACCTGGTCATGTCGCGCACCGTGTACGGCGGATCGTTCCGGCGGCGGCTCTCCGCTGACGACCTCGAGCGTCCGGTGGTCGCCACCCTGACGCCCGGCTCGTACCAGAAGGCAGTCGGCTCGGACGACGCCGAGGCGGTCGTGCTGCAGAGCACACCCTCGCCCACGTCGATTGAGGAGATCTCGCGCCGTCCGGATCCGGGTGCCGCGCTCGATCGCGCGCGCGTGATCGTGACCGCGGGCGCGGGCGTGTCGAAGGAGCAGTACGCGATCGTTCGCGACATCGCGCGCACACTCGGCGGCGAGGCCGCGGTGACGCGGGGCGCGCTCGAGAAGGGCATCGGCGAGCCCGAGCGCGAGATCGGACTGTCCGGACGCAGCGTCGCGCCACGGTTGTACATCGCGTGCGGCGCGTCGGGCTCGCATGCGCACCTGCAAGCGGTCTCGCCCGACTCGACCATCATCGCGGTGAACACGGATCCCTCGGCGCCCATCTTCAGGGTCGCTTCCTACGGCATCGTCGGCGACGTTGGCACGGTGCTACCCAAGCTGGTCGGCGCGCTCCGGCTGGCGCTGGCCGCGGAGGCACGCAGCGCATGAGTATCAAGATGGTCGTGCTCATGCGTCGGCTGCGCGCGCGCCCGGATGGGGCGGGCGCCAGCCGCCTGTGCGGAACCTGCGACGAGTCCGCGCTGCGTGCCGCGCTGGCGGCGCGCGCGGCCAATCCCGGTGCCACCGTGACGGCGCTCTCCGCCGGGCCGGGCATCAGCGAGGATCCCGTGCTGCGCTGGGCGCTGGGCGCGGGTGCCGACCGCGCCGTGCGCGTCGATGACAACGCGCTCTTGACCGTGGACTATCAAGGCCTCGGCCGCGCGCTCGGCGGTGCGGCGCGTGCGCTCGGCGCCGACCTGGTCTTCTGTGGCGATCGCTCGGAAGACGAGGTCCAGGGCGCGGTCGGACCCGCGGTCGCCGAGGCGCTGGGCATCGCGCATGTGACGGGAGCGCACGACATCAAGGTGGCCGCGGGCGCCGCCACGCTGACCCGCCGCGAGGGCGGCTTCGTGCGCACACTGCGGGTGCGCCTGCCGGCGCTGCTCGGCGTGACCAGCCAGGCTGGGGCGGTGTTGCCGCCGCACGACAAGCAGGATCAGAGCAAGCCGATCCAGGCCCTCGATCTTGCCGCGGTGGGACTCTCGGCCGCGGAGCTCAAGCACCGCGACCGCTGCCTGGGCAAGGCGCATCCGGTGCGCGTGGTGCGAAACGCGACATTGGTCAAGGATCCCGACGAGCTGGTGGCCCGGCTGCGCGAGGATCGGCTGCTCGGATAGGCAGGAGCCAGGAGGTGGTGGAGTGGTGACGCGAGCGCGCGAAGCGACGGCGCCGCGGCTGGCGCTGGCGGCCGACGACGAGCGGACCGCAGGCGAGGTCGCTGCCGTGGCCGGCGCGCGCGGCTTCCGCGTCGAACCGCTCGACCTGGAGGCGGCCATCGATGCGCCGGTCGGTGCGATCGCGTACGTGCCGGCCGTCCCACCCGACGTCGCCACCGCGGCCCGCCTCGCTCCGCTCTGCCAGCGTGCCGCGGAGAACCGGCGGCCGATCATCCTGCTCGCCGCGTTCGAGCGCGCGCGCGGACGTGCGGCCGAAGAACGGGCTACCTCTCTGGCGTGGCTGCGCTCGCACGGTGCGATCGTGTTGGGCGATCCTGACGTCTGGTTCGAGACCGCCGTGCTCATCGCGGCGTACGGGCCGCCGCCCGGGCCGCGCACGTGCATCATCGCGCCGCCGGGAGGATGGCTGAACCTGAGTGCGATCGCGCTCGCGCAAGAAGAAGAAGCGCGCGGCGGTGCACGCGTGCCACAGGTCGCCGACCCCGAGCCATCGCCGCCCGTCGACCTGGCACTGTGCGACGGCAACCTCGGGCCACCGGCGCGGCTTTCCGACGCGACACGGGCGCTGCTCGTGCCGGTGGTCGCACGTGCCGAGCACCTGCCCGTGGGTGGGCCGGCCACGCTCGTGGGCCTGCGCGCCGCGCTCGGCGCCGCGCACGCGGCAGGCGCATTCGCCGAGCGGCTGTCGCAGGGCCTGGGGCCAGCACCCGCATCGGAGGCGCGCCGCCTGCGGCCCGAGAAGGACAAGATCGACAAGGCATTCGCGCGCGCCGGTGACCTGCTCGGCGACCACGAGAGCAAGCTGCTGCTGGCCGCGTACGGCGTGCCGGTGGTGCGTCAGGGCGTGGCCACGACGCCGTCGGCGGCGGTGCGCATCGCGACGATCTGCGGCTGGCCGGTCGAGATCAAGCCGTGGGAAGGCTCGGTCAGCACCGAGCGTGAGGGCGGTCCGCTCTCGCGCGGCGTGAAGAACCCGCCCGATGTGCGGCGCGCCTTCGCCGACGTCGCCGGCCTGGCCGGCCTGCAGGTGGGCGTGCCGGTGATCGTGCGGGTCACGCCGCCGCACGGTCGTGACGTCGCCGCACGCATCGAGAAGCTGCCCGAGCTGGGCTGGACGGTGGTCGCCGAGATCCCCGGTGCCGGCCGACCGATCGCCGCGCCCGCGCCGCTGCGCCGCGCCGACGCCGACGAGATCGCCGCGGCGCTCGAATCGACGCGCGGCGGCGACGCGCCGCCCGACCGCGCCGCGTTCGCCGATCTGCTGGTGCGCGCATCCTTCGCTGCCGTGGACCGCGAGGCCGAGGTGGAAATGCTCGAGCTGTCACGCGTGATCGTGGCGCCCAAGGGTTCGGGTGCGCTGGTCGTCGACGCGCGCACACGGCTGCGCAAGAAGCGCGTCCGGCCCACGCCCGGCGGCGAATGATGCCGTCGTCTCCGTCCGGACCGCCGAAGCCGCCGGAGCCGCCGGGGCCACGCGCGGCCGGCGCGGGGCCCGCCCCAC